>OMLO01004922.1_pt1 | contig 11200 bp, 10 predicted proteins | sample 1674811 | NCBI WGS metagenome assembly OMLO01 (sample SAMN06265003, study PRJEB25207) | coral metagenome | isolation source: Coral host | place: Mexico:La Bocana,Puerto Morelos, Mexico | collected 2008-11-13 | reverse complement strand
TATTTCTAAAAGGACATACAACCAAGTAAGCACAGGAACATGTGAGAGATTCAAACTGATGTGCATATAACGCTACCAGACATGGACCGTTCACACTAATATATAAATATACAATAATGCTTGGAATAGAATATAGCATAACACGCACAGGAACAATTTATCACGTGCAGAGCAGTTTACAACTTCTCTTTTCCTTGAAATAAAGCTAGCAATACATATATTTAAGCTTCCAAATATGTAATACGTTCCAGACGGTGAGGAGTTGAAATCATGTCCAAATGGTGGCTGTAAAGCTGAAAACTGATCGAACGTCGATATACTAAATTATTTATCAGTCATTGACGTTTTCCAGTTGTATCGGTTTATAAAGCACACATTTAACTTATACAATAAAGGCCTCCACAGACTAGACATTTAAATGACGACAACTATTTGTTATTGGCAACTCAATGTGATCAACAACTTCTTGTTTAAGATGCGGCCATTCCACACACAGAGGAAAACGGTAAAAAACGAAGTCGTTGTCGACAACTAGAGCAGTTTCCCTTATTGAAAAGGGGAACGACTTGGTTCGATAACTAAAAGTTAAGCGTTTAGTTGTCGACAACTAACTGCCTAGTTTGTGGATACCCTGGTATAGCTTATGGTAATGCCACAAAATGTTAGCGTAGTAAATTAAAATCCAGTTCAATAAAAGATTCAGTGATATTAGTCACGATTGTAATATAGTTACAGAAAATCAAAATTAAATATATTTCAAGAATTTCAAGCCAATATATTTTTTTTATGTTGCATTCCTTTTAACTTATTTTCACAGTTGATTTAGTTTAGTAAACGTAAAAGGATTTCTGTACTTTCTTCATCATTTTGTGTCCTGATTTAATTGCAGATTTTAAATACCATTGCTCGCGGATTTCTTACAAATAATTTGAAGAATTATATTTAATATAATAGCAGTCCCCTGCGGTGAGTATTACGGCCAATCTTTTTTTAAAGATATTTTCCTCTTTCGCCACAACCATCGAACATATTGTGTATAAAGGCTGAGCGAATATATACAGTCACTTTCAGCCAACGGCAAATGAATGAAGCTTGCATGAATAACTGGATTGACTTTGCATAACGATTTTACCTCGAGACACTTGCTCAACATAAACGTTAATCTTTGGCCCAGTCCCCACTACGCCGCAAGAATTTGAAAACGCTACAACGCTCATTCTGGATTTGTGGTTGAGGAAGGCTTAACTGTAAACAGAAACAGCGTTTTCAAGTTCCTCTGGCGCAGTATGGACGCTGCCTTATAGTGGGTTACTGAATTTTCTTTTCAAATGTATATGTGAAATGATATTATAGTATTATAGGACTTGCGTTCGTAGCAGATAGAACGCGCGCTCTGATTTGCTAATACTAGGGCATATCATAAACAACTTATAACCTCGAACGTCCGGTCTTTACGGGAATATCTCAAACCTCGGACTTACCGACCGGCAAGGTCTCGGTCTGACATATTCCCGTGAAGACCTCGCTGTCGGTTGATACTGAAGTAGTTAATAGTTACTTTTTATAATGCTGCGAAATTTTCTTACCTTTTTACTTCTCTTACGCGTCTTCAAGACGAATATTTTAACTCATTTTCTTACAATAAACAGCGCTTTACTGAAGCCTACATCGGACCTATACGTTTCGATTTAATGTGGAGCGTAAACTGCAGATAATGGAAACTGTTTTTCTGTTCCTCTCAGATATAAAAACATAATTACACCAATTACAAGAAATTGTACAAACTTTAAAGGGTATCACTCTCAACAGGTAACCAGTAAAAAGCTGACGTCAACAAAACACGTGTTCCTGACATAAAGGAATGACAAGTTAAAAACTGCCAAAAATCTTTCAAGTAGAGCACCAATTAAATTTACCATGTTTTGAAACCTACTGAACCTTTCCGGCTGTGAATGATAAATTAGAAGCCTTTGAGCAAGAATAACGAATATAATACAACAACATCAAGTTTTATTCTCTCTCCTGCTTTGCATTTCTTCACGCAATAAAGACGATTCTGTGGCGAGCAATGATACCCACTTTCAACTGACTTGTGACGTCAGTTAACTAATAAAAGAGAGGTTGCTAAGACTCCTACAGAACATGGCCGAAATAAATAGTAACGCAACTGTACAGTTATTCAATTTGTAATTTTGTTTCGATTCAAGAAAACTTGTTGGCACGTTTAAGAAGTTGATAATCGCATACTTTTAGTGGCTGTCTTCCTTGTCAATAGCCCTTTTGAGCCGTCCTGCTCTCTCCTCAGCTTTTGCTGTACGTTCGATCCTCTCGGCTGATTTCGGTGAGACGCCGCCACACAAAGCTTTGACGCCGTGAAGAATGCGCTTCACGTGACCAACTTTCGTCACGCCAAGATCCTAATAAGGGAACAAAGGAATGCAAACTTCGTTATGAGGGAAATTTCACCTTGCAATGTTAAGGTATAAAGGAAGCGAGAGTAAAACAAAATTCATTTGTTTCCACGCTCGCGAGAAAACGTCTAAGGGGCTGTTTATTCGATACCAGTTTGACTTTCATACTAGTACCAGTTTATGCGGCTCTCTATTTGATTACATGATATCGACACAAAATGCCATTCCAGAACGAGTCATGCCGAGTCTAGATCAGATGATCTCGGTTTTGTCCCGAGTGGAGATTTCGTCTTGGTATTGGTGCTCAAGAACAGGTTCCGCATGCGTAGTTTTCGTCATCTAAGCCAGGAGAGCGTCACGTGTACATGAAAACGCGGCAGTTAATACAGGTACGAACTCGGACCAGTACGCATTTTTCACACGTAAAAAGCCCCCTTCCTCTTTGCCTCCCCCGATATCCCCCGGCCACCGAGAAAAAAAATTAACCATTTCACTTCACCTGGTCACCTAATCAACTACGTACATTTAAATCCGGTCTCTCAAGATTTAACAGCTCAGGACCCCGGATGTCGTGACTTGCAAACTGCTCCTTGTATTCGGCTAGTCCCAGGCTCTCCAGCCAATTTCCGACCTCTTCCACTCCCCAGAACTTAATCATGCGACCTAGGGACAAATAGAAGTCAGTTAGCGGCGATTAAGATGTCATAAATTCGAAACAGAAGTCCAAGCTACCTATTTTATGGATGCCGCCAATATTACAACCTTCTTCCATACCTGACAACAAAAGCCATCCCAGCTTACAAATTCTAAACTTAAGCCATTGTGGTTGGATTTCCTCTTCGTGTTGACTAATTTTTCGGCCATCTTGAGTTACTGAACAAATTACAGAATGGAACAAATACGAGGCAATTACTAACCTGAGGGGGCTGACCCAACTTTCGTCATTTCCGGTTTCCTGGACTTCAGCAGTCCAGAAAACGAGAACCTACCGCGTCCTTTGGCTGAAGACTGCCTTTCAACCTGAAACACACAAATTGAAATTCTCGGTAATTATTAAAATAATAATATTGTTAAAACAAATTTCTGCTTGCACTAATTTTCCGCATCTCTTACAAGGACCAGTATTCTTTCAAGTCTCCGCAATCAAATTTGACATAACTAAACTTTTTAACAACTACTGAACTAAGTAGGAACTTGATATCTGGTTAAGCGGAGACTTGAGTTTTTTAACTAAAGGATGAAGACTTTTAATTTTGCAATAATTATGCGATAAATATCTCACCTCTTCATCAGTTAGCTTTGTGAGACCGTACGCTTCAACTGTCTTGCTGATAAGAGGTTTCACTGATGTAACAGAAGACCAGAGGTTCCGTTCTAATTCTGACGGTGCCGACTACAAGAAAAATTAAACGGTGAGTCACCGTAACTAAGCTATGAGCAATTAATTACCGTGAAGTTTAAAAGCGTACCAAATATCTCTCGCAGAAAGCTTTAAGCTTTCGAGAGTGCGGATAAAAGCCCAGTGTGTGACCATTGAAATAAAAGCTATCGAGCAGTACTTTCATGTGGTACTGTATAATTATTATGCTGTACAAGGTGGCTCTAACTTTTTTAAGTCTGTGAATGAAACCCTAGTGTGTGACCATTCAGATGAAAACTATTGAGCAGTACTTTCATACTGTTGATTCATACTGGTGGTTCCAACTTTCAAATGTGTGAACGAAACCCTAGCATACGATCAATGAAATGAAAGATTTTCATTGTGCAGTATTTTTATAGGTTATTCTCTCTTCTCGTGTGCATTGTCAATTAGCGTGATCTTATTGTATAGCGTAGTGTGTGTGGCGTAATTTAATTTCAATTATGCTATTAAATACTCACTGGCAAAAGTGTAGGCAGCTCAATTTGGAGAAAATATGTGACCGCTTGAACAAAGGCCCTCCCAGTCGTCACAAGATCCGTAATACGTGCTTTACTTGGGGCCTGGATAAGACAACAAAACAAAATACCACGTGACTCCAGATCGTGTAACGGAAGGAACGAGGAAATCTAAGAGCAAGACCTAAATCTGAGGACGAGGATTTATTCCGAGAAAAGGCCCTAACAAGCAAGTAATTAATCATGTAGCACCATTTCGGGTTACATATTTGTAGTTTCCAAACATTGTCACACAAAACCTCCTCACGCAATACTAAAACAGAAGCGTTGCGTGACGACCAAGACTGCGGAGGATATTGAACTCACCTCAGGGATTTTACCGCCATCGAGCACAAGTTTCTCAATGGAATTCGCAGTGGAATCCGCTAAACTTAGCAAACCTTGAAGATCATTTTCGCGGGATTCACACGCGGTCTTAACACTGAAAGAAGAAGAATGAAAAAACGCTGAGTTAATCAACTGTAATTTCGGGAACCCTGGAAATAGGTCAGTGGAGTCAAGTGCTGGTGCAATACCTACTCATGTTATATTTTTTGGGAAGCACAGTTTGAAACTACTATTAGGCGCTCTTGAGCAAAGTTAAAGAGCGAACCCAAATGCAGGGCTGCAAATATTTTTTTTCACCTGAAAGGACATATGTCCTACTACGACACCATCTTGGTCGGACAGAACAAAATTGTGGTCGGACGTCACCAAAATCGTCCGACTTAATCATGGCAGATTTTTATTCATTGTTGCTGTAAAATGATTTACGATAAAATATTTGTCCGGACATCATGTCCGACCACATTTGCGATTTCGTCGGACATGAGAAAATTTTGGTCGGCCAATGTCCGATGACCGACAGTTATTTGCAGCCCTGCAAATGTAAATCGAAAGTTACGATGAACTTGCATTCATTCAATGGTAAAAGCAATACTTCTGCCCGATACACATCACAGAAAGAACTTGACTTGAAATGTTGTTAGGAACAAGCATGACACATTTTAGAATGAAAATCATTAATTTACAACAGAAAACTCATTTAAGTACTTTTCTCTGCGATCAGAAGGGATTCTCAACGATACAAGATGGTCCCTGATATCTCCAAAACTGCTTTTACTCGGACGCTTTAATGTAAGTAATGACTGTCCTCGGCTTGTACAACTGTTGAATGCGCCAAGACGGTGACAAGACCTCCCACAGTAAAAAGGACGAGAGCGAATTAGTGCACAAATCATTGTTCCTAAGATGTACTAAAAACACTTTTTACACCACCCCCCCCCCCTCCAGAAATGACATTACAGAGAAGAACAGATTCCTTACCAGTTGACCAAAATACTCAGGCACTGCACGAGAGAAGTCAGCACCTCCGCTTGCACGCTTGTCACACATGGGTTGGTCTTTTCCTGGAGTTCTGTCCATTCTCTTAACGTTAACTCGAATTCCTGCAAATAAAAATCACAGTACAAAATAACTAAATAAATACATGTTCTGTAACAGAATCCATATCTAAATATACTCTTTTTTTCTATAAGCAATATCGAAACTGAAAATTTGCGAAATTTCAAGAATATTTTACGAATAAATTTAATATAGTTTTTTTGCGTTGAAAATTTTAAATGCGATATAATTTTTGTGCTTTTAACTAAACCGTTTAAAATTCTCCCTTTCTCTAAACAGCAAACCAACTCCATAACAGCCACTTACTACTTTGTGTAACACCTTTGATTGTAGGTGAATGAGTTACTTACCCTGTCTCTGACCAACATCTGCGCGCGGTTTTTGTGAACTATCTTGATATATCCCGGAGGTTGCATCCAGGCCTCTCCGTCCACTTGAACAGGAACTGATTCACCAAATATGGAAATTTTCACCGACCGACACTGAAAGGAAACCAAACTAACACTAAGGAAATACTCACATCCCAAGAGTTTGAAACCATTACATAACATTGTGAGAAAGAATGCCAAACAATAAAATATACAAAGAAATTTTAATTGGCCCAAGTAAATTACCTTGTCTGAAGGATGACTAGCGTCAAAAAAGCACACAAACAAAGGGCTGGTAAAATTACTTTTAAGACGCGACAGCTAGACGCGGACACGACAAGAAATATGGCCGGTTATTGAACAACCTTGATTCAAGATGGCTGGATATCGGCCAAGTTCGTTTTTGGACAGAGACGGCCAGCCATCTTGATCAAACAAGCTTGGTCAATAAAGGTTGTATTACATGGCTTTTAAGAAATGTTTCCTGCGGGATATAGCGAGTAGTCCCAAGGGAGCAAGATAGCGCCATCTTGCCCACTCGGGAAAGCCAATCACAGCGCAGGATTTGGTTTATCTTTCCCAGTCACGTGGCTAGGCATATACTTTACATCGGCGGATTTGGGAGCTAAAAAACCTACCTGGGCTATTCTGTGATGCTGCATTCCACCAAACACTTTACACATTCCCTGGTGTTCAACAGAAACAAGTCAAATATTGCTTACAAGTGTCAATTACATTTATGAAACCACACAAGTAAATTACTAATAAATTTTGCTCACAGTTCCTCCTTAAAAAACACAAAAAGGACGGCAGCAGTGGACATGCTGTCTACCTGCCGATTGGGCAGAATATAAAAAAAAAGAGTTTTTTTCTTGAGAATGACCATTCTCAAAGTCTGTTATTTCAAAAAATACCAAAGATTGCTAAAAGAATTGTATGACAGAAAGGGGAATCCGTTCAAGACCCTTGTACCATTTCCGCGCACGCTTTGAAAGCGAACTCGTTAGTATTGCGTTGCTAACCAACATAGCTGACCGGCAAATAAAAAAACCGCGAGCTCATTTAATACATAAGGGGAGTAAGACTTTAAAAACAGCGCTAATTGAACAAATGCCTTACCATTTGAGTAGCACCGAGAACAGCCACAACTTCAAGGATATTGTCATCGTTCGAAGGCTCTGAAAAACCCTGCAATATTCAACAGTAATATTCATCAGTGAAGGCAATGACGAGCTCCATAATCCGTACACTAGCATTGTACGGCTGTTAACCAAATATCGGCCACTCTTTTGCGTTTTCGAAATGTCTGTGAAGAGGATTTAGATAAAGGTTTTCAAGAACGACTAGTAGATTTATCTAACGCAATTAGATTATCCGCTCTCGATTTCTATGCATGAAAGTTGGCTCCAGCTGCGCCCTCAGCAACTATCAAGCTATAGAAATCTCCAGCTAAGATTCTAATTGCTAAAGTGCAGTATTATCAAAGAATTCAACACTAACGTCATCTCTCCCGGTCCCCCAGAAGTTAGCTCCACCCATGTAACTGCAAAACAACAACACAAAGTTAAAAACAATCAGAGAAGAAAGTTAAGTACAATTCAAAGCTGAAGGTCAAAACAGTGTTTGCAGTATTTTCTCACTTTCCGAGCTCTGTAACTGTTTCTTATTATATGGCTTGTGTTTGTAGGCGATATATCGCGATATATCGCGCGCTCTGATTGGCTAATTGTCACTGAATTGTAGGGCATTATTCTCACGTAATGCCACGGGCCGATTACGGGCTTGCACGCGAACTATCGGATGTAAAGTGATCACTTCCGCTGCGCTAACTTTGGCTTTTTTGCTTTATTTTTGTTTTTGTGCCATGTAATAAACAACTTATAACGTCGACCGTTCAGTCGTTACGGTAAAATCTCAAACCTCGGCCTACCGTATTGACCTCGCTATCGCTCAGTCGATACGGCGAGGCCTCAGTTTGTGATTTTCCGTAACGACCTCACTCTCGGCTATTAAGTAGCTAGTAACACTCGTGCAACGAGCTCCTCCATCTTCTACATGTAAATTACAATGAAACAGCTTGATGTAATTGTCCATTTGTCGAAAATGTTTAGTACCTTGTTATGTTCAAGACTACAATTCCTTGAAGGCTTGGAAGGTTAATTTTGTGTCCGTCGCACTGCAAATAAAGCAAACGGCAAAGATTAACGACAGCGAAATAAATCATATGTCGTGCCACCTGATATCCGAGGTGATCTGGGAAGAAGAGCAATAAATTAAATATTCGCATGTGGTTGGATGAGAGATTCGGAAAACCAACACAGGAGAAGGAAATGTAAGACAATTTTATTCAAACACGGAAAGAAGGCCGGTGAAATTTTGTGGTTATTTGCGGGCTGATGATTTCGAAGTTCAAATCCTCGCCAAAGCGCTGGTAGTTTACCCAAACAGTAGAGACGATCTACATTAAATCCTAGCAGTGCACGTACGTCTAACAGGATCCGAAAATAAAACAGGTGCCAAACAAAAACGCATTGATACTTCTTACCTCTAGCCTCACTCTCTGATCCAGATTCTTATAAGTTCTCTGTAACAGCTCTCGTCCGCCCAACAATCCATAGTAGAGCAAATTAAGAGCTCGACTCCTACAACCAAAGGGGAGAAGGAGTTCAAGAGATGGTGAGCATTTTCTGTGTCTAGCGTAACAAAAAATGTACCTTCTCCTTACAACTTGTCTAACTGTCCAGCAAAAAGGCAGTGATAAGAATGAAAATCACCAACTAATGGATTGATAGATCACTAAATTCTCATTATAGGTATTGTGGGACATGTATGTAAATCCCAACAGAGGATTTACATTTCAAGCTTAAAGCTGATAGGATTACATATCGTACCTGAATTTCTCTGGATGTTCTTCTCTCCTGGTGTGAAAATCCAGCGCAATCTTAGCGTCCAGTCCAATTCCAAAGTAATTGTTCATGACGCACTTTTCCGTGTAACCCTCCCTGTAAATAAAACATCAATTCGCCATCCAGTTAGTCCACACAAAAGCACTGTATACTGGTTTTGGAGTTTTACTTGTACTTAAGAATAAAGTAATCTAAGACCATCACGATTCCGGCGCCCTCTTCATTAGCTCACGAGAAAGCTCTCTGGGAGGAGCGGGTTCAGGAACTCCCATGAGAGCTTGCTCGCAAGCTTCGTTTTTCCAACAAGCACGGTGTTTCAAAATGTTGTTTGTAAACAAAGGACTTACTGCAGTAAGCCGCACTCTACTTCTACTGTGACGCCAAAGTGACGAGTTTAAAAATTTCTCACGTTATACCCATTGAGAAACAACGTTCAATATTGTCATAGGTATGCCATGTGCAACGTACTGTTTGTGCATTGCCTAGAGCAGGACTCTCGACTCTTAAGAGCCCGAGTACATTGCAAGGGAGTTATGAACCGATGACTGATCAGTGAGCAAAACACAGACACAAGGCGGCGGGCTAGGACGGGAACAGCCCTTGTTGTTACGCGTCGTAACTTGCCTCAAGTCTAATAACATATTAAGAAATAAACTTAGTCAAGTGTCAACTTACACATCAAGCACGTTGTTCATCATGGGCGTGGCCGGAGCACACAGTGCGTCAGCATTGATTAATAGCGCTCGACCAATCAGAGAGCCCACCAGCCTCTCACTGGGCCTCTCCTTAAGAAACGCTCTGGATATTATACAACCGCTGAATTCTACCGTGGGCTTACCACCTGTTCCAAAAAGCTTTTCGTCTAATGGCGGTTCAAAGTTGAATGGACGCGCGCAACCACGGCTGATGCATCTCGGCGATTTGCGGTGTTCTAAGGAGGACCAGCCAGCAGGAGTGGAGTCTGGATCTAGCAATCGATTATCGGAGGGACCTGGGTCAGAATTTGGACCCCCATGGGAGTCGCCTGTCCCCGCAGCCAAGATGTTCCCTTCGTTATCTGAAATGACGTTCAACACAATGTCAGACTACAAAAATTTGGTATGGACAATCAACATTAATTTTCGTGTGTTAAGTGTTTCAAGCAGGCGTCAAATATGGCGTTCCCCGCTTCTGGTAATAGAGCGTCACAAGAAAATGTAGGGTGCCTCTAGAGCACTAATGTCACGCAAAGCGAATCAATCGCCTTAACAGAATTAGTATACTGACACGCGTCTTACCTTTTCCTTAAAATTTTGCGGCAAGGCAGACAAAACAGCAAGGTAAAAACACCTAGTTAGCTTTCTTTCCTGTGCGACACGCATCAACAAATGATTCCACGTAATGACAGGATGACTATAAAACCACAAATACCTTGTACGGGTTCCGGTTCCTCCTCAATTCGGGCTGTGGATGTGGTTACCACTTCCCCAGCTGCTGACGCGGCCACCGTCACAATAGCTTCTGCTAAGGAGCTGGCGGATGCACTGGTCTGTGCATTCTGTTCGTCTACAGCTGTGACAAGAACAAAAACACGAGAGATACACACGTAGCTTCTCTTACACGAATCTCTCTCTGAAACGGACACACTGAACTGGAGAATCAAAGATAAAGACTTGACAGCTCTCATGAAATAACCAACCTTCTAGGAGTGACTCAATGAAATGCACATCTAACATTTCATAGGAAAGCCCCAACAAGGAAGTAGGGAAGTAAAAAGTCCCACGAAACGTATAGTTCATGTTTCATATAATCAACAAAGCGCCTGAAAGTGGTACTACCAAGCTTATCACACCAGCACATACCTTGCTCTGCATGTTCTATAATCTGTTTCAGTGCCTTTTTCAAGCTGTTCGCCCTGGACATAAGAGCTTCCCTGGGTACGAACATTTTCTGCTTTCCGTTTCCATTCCCAGCATTCCCTAGGCCCTCATGTGACACTCCCTCCTTTGCAGGAGTGAGAAGGGCTTCTGATTCTATGCTTAGCGTGTTTTGGAGAAGGTTCAGTTTCTCATTAAGCACTGCGCACTGAAAAAGGAAAACGAACGTCAATCAGAAAACGGAATGCACGTGGTTGATAGCAAATTGTACAAGTTAAAATAAATTCGACAAAAAAATGGCTCCGAGAAATCCGAGAGGCTTTACGCGAGCTGTTCGC
>OMLO01004921.1_pt1 | contig 11201 bp, 5 predicted proteins | sample 1674811 | NCBI WGS metagenome assembly OMLO01 (sample SAMN06265003, study PRJEB25207) | coral metagenome | isolation source: Coral host | place: Mexico:La Bocana,Puerto Morelos, Mexico | collected 2008-11-13 | reverse complement strand
GGGATATTAAATTTAGCCATTTTAGAAGGATTAAACAATGCAAATCTCTGGAAACATTGGGTGATTTGTCCCTAATGTTGCCGTGTTTGGGGTTGGTATTACAATGACTCCTGTAAAATCACCGCGGGTTTCTCTCCACTTCCATCAGAAATGAACCCCCTTCCAGTAGAGTAGGATACCTTGACATTTTTAATCCTGATGAACCCACAACTTAAGGGGGATGAAGAATAGTGGGGTTGAATCTGGGGGTATACAAGATGGGCCCGGAACAGTACAAGAAACGGTTGAATGAGAAGTTTAGCATTTTTCCCCAACAGCACTAGCTTTAGTGCTCAAGTCGGGCGACCTTCCAGTGGTGAGTGCTGACATCAGCAGACCGCCCTTCATTTTGATTTCCCGTCAATTGCCATGGAACTTCATTGCTCAGATGATATGGGACACAACCATCATCCTGCGGATAATGTCAGTATCTCTGCAACGATTCCTTTTACAATTGTAGATGATGGGGTACCTCGTGTGAGTGCCACTCAAAATTCGATTGAGGAATGCCTTCGACATATGCAAAACATCACGAATGATTGTGCTCCCTTCTTTCGGTGCTCCACTGAACAAAAGGTGATGTACAAGCACTTCAACACACATGGTACACCATTCCTTTGCTCATCAGTTGAAGGAAATTCTGGTCGAACCACCACGGTACAATGCAAGCAATTTTCTGAGAGATATCACATCGTACAGCTTTTTCACATTTTCAATGCTGAATTTGCTGCTGCTACGATTTATGATTCCAGAGGGTATGCGATTGACAAGTGCCTCATCCAGGCAAATGAGCTTTTCTTGCTGGATTCCAGCATGAAAGGTGACGTGCTTTGTGTGATTGGCCAACCGGTCTTGAAGCATGCCGGTCAGATGGTTCTTTGCCTTCCGGCTCCGGACATTCTGCATGCTGTCATTCGATGGTGGAATGCTAATGAAAACGCATCTACGGTGGAATTATTTGCTGGCATTGGTGGATGGTCATTTGGTGCTATGATGTATGCACACCCATTGACAAAAGGTACACGGCTTATTGCAGTTGACAAGGACCTGCATGTCTTGAAAACCTTTCAGAAGAATCATGGAGGTACCATCTGGGATTTAAAGAACTTTGAGGACTATCGGAACTGCATTAGTGCTACTGATCCCATCCTCCTTTGCTGTGATTTTCAAGATAAGCAATGGTGGTCACTGCTCTTCTGGTTGCCATGTGTCGAATTGAGATGGTCAGCGCCCTGCCCCCCATGGTCAAAAGGTGCTGATTCACGGGGACTTGATTGCTGGGAAGGTATGATCATAATGGATGTGGGTGATTTCATCAAAGTCGTGCAGCCTCACCATGCTTGTGGTGAGAATGTTGCATCATTGATTGAACATAGACATTGGCATGAGGTGAGGGAACATTTTGGCCATACTGGGATGTATGGCCCATTTGTTGCCTCAGTGGATTTGAAATGTCTTACAAGGAACTCACGAAAGCGATGCATCATCCTTCATCTCCGTGACTGCCCAGTCAATCAAGCCTTCTTCAATGGATGGCTAGACGTTCATAGACTTGATAGTTGTGAAAGCAGATTGATTGATCCACTAGAGCCAAGTTTGGTTGGTTGCATCATCTCAGCTGATACACTTTGCATGATGTTTGACAGGAAATTCGCACCTTCCGACTGGAAGCGAAAAGCAAATGTGCTGAACCCAACAATGATCAAAAAGCTCAGATTCCCTGACATTGACGAAGTTCTCCCTACTTTCATGCACATGTATGGTCAGCAACACAATGTTCGATCTGATTTACTCCTCACCAAAGGTCTTTATGCGTTTGGCGTGGATCAGAATGGCACTCTTCGGTATTACCATCCATTTGAGATCATGAGGTTGATGACATTCCTTACTCAATTGGTCTTACCGGATGTTATCGAGAAGGCGTATGCGCAAATTGGCAACTCCATTGCCCCTGCACATGCAGTGTTTGCATTCAACTCAGTCATGGCTGCTGAAGACATTTCGTTTTACTCGCACGAGCAGATCATGAAGAAGTACTTCCTCCCATTATGCGACCTTTCAATGTACCGAGTTGACATTGAAGAAGACTGGATGCACCTCAAACCATTGGCCAACATTGCTGAAATTAGCATCGCTTGTGTCACTTTCAATATTGAGGATATCCTTCAGTTTCCATGGAGTGGCAAGTCTGGTATGACCATTGGTGAAGCTATGATGTCAGCTTTGCCTACTGCCTTGCTACAATTGGTTGATGCCATTTTTGAAAATGACATGCTCGACAATCAACGTATTGATCCTAACCAACGTGTTGGTTGCCAGTTCATCTACATCACGTTGAAGAAGATCAATATCATTGTTGAACCGATTGGTATCTTCCATGTGCATCCACTTGTGCAATTTTGGGGTGTTCTTGAATGGATCAGTTTGAAGACAAACATGAATGAGGACATGTTTCAAGCACGTGTCAATCATCTCATTCCAAGTGCATTCACGTACGTTTATGTACTCGCAGACTATGTTGTGAGAGTTGTTCAGCACCCGCTTCGTGGAGGTGGTACAACCCAAGATGTCAAGACTTGGTTGGCTGGGGTACTTGAAAACAAAGGAGTTCCTTCCAACAGAGTTCCCGACAGGACCATGCAAGTTATCGGTTCAATTGGCTATGCTAAACTCAAGAACTGTATGGCTGAAAAGGATGCATGGAGTTCCCTCAAGTTCCTTGCCAGTGAAAAAGGGATCAACTTGGTCCGAATTGAAGAAAGAATGATTAGTCATGACAAACTCCCTCCTCCCGAAGATCCATGGGCAACTTCACACAAGAAGAAGAACAAGGGCCGTGGTAAAGGAAAATTCCAAGATGATCTCGGACATCATACTACAAAAGCCCAAGTCGATTATACATTCTTCAAATGTTCAGATGGGAAACCACCTGTTCCACTGAAGATTGATGAGTTTGGACCTCATGCAACTGGCTTAGTGGTTGTGTGTCATGATGACCCTCTCCTCCCAGGATTGCTCACACAGATCCAAGTTGGAAAGTATAGCACTGATGAACTTGCATTGCTCATCATCGGGCCTGTTTCATTAGGCAGCCAAATTTGTGCGATTCCTGTGACCGTTCCTGGATGGGTTAGAGGAAAACCTGCAGCTTTGAATGGTGTTCTTATCCAATGTGGAGATGTTCCACTTGAAATGGAACAAATCACATCGGTTGAAATCAAGGACATCCCCAAAAGCACGGTGATCATGGCGAATGTTTATCGCAACGAAAACAGCTTGTGGAGCACATTGCAGGAACATGGTGCAGAACGTTATCTGAAATGTGTGGGCGGCAATGACATCAAAGGATCTATCGAGGTGTGGAGTTTTGCTTATTACAAAAGCGGCAAAAAGATTTCCTTGAGTGATCATGACAGTGCTGAATATGCTCATTTCGTGTTTCGTGTTCCGGACTCCTTGTTGCACAAGATCTTGAGACTATCTGGAAATGCGTGCATGTTCCTAATTTCCAAAGGTAGTGAAGGTGGAAGGGACTTGCGTTTCCGTGTGATCAGCACTGATCTCAAAGAAGTTCAACAAGTGCAATCCATTTTGCTGAAGGTACCGGAACATCTTGGCATTGTCCGTGTCAATGGACTCATTGGTATCCGAGTTGAGAAAAGCAAGTACAAAGACATCAAGAAACGGATCCATCCTGATGAATCAACTGATGAAGATATTGCTGGACATGCGGATGCCTTCAAATACACCATCATGAACCTTCCTGCTGGATGTGACAAAGTTCAATTGCGAGGTGCGTTGAAACAAGCATCATGGCAGGCCCAGATCCTTGCACCAAACGGTTATCGGACTTGGAATGTCATCTCTTGCAGTGAGCCACCATCGCGCAGTCTCAAGATTGATAACCACATTGCAGTCATCCTCAAGCAAGACAAGAATGAAGAGCGCACTGTGGTTGCTTCCTCAGACAGACGTTTGATCACAAAGCCTGTGGTGATTGAGATTGACAAAGCGTTGCCGGCCTCTTCCGGAGATGCCAGAAATGTCACAGCTCCACAAAAGAAAATGCTTGACCAAATGTTTCAAACAGTTCGTGATGAACTCAAAGATGAAATCCGTGAAACTTTGGAGAGCCAGTGCACTAGTAAGATTGATGAGATCGAAATTAGGTTGAAGAAAGACATTGATGATTGCCAGACCAAAATCAAAGATGTGCATGATGCAAATGAGAGAAGGTTTGATGAACAAGCCAAGTTGATACAAGAGGCACAGAAAGATCACAAGCGAGCTGTATCTCAGTTCGTCAGTGGTATGCAGCAGATTGAGCGACAAATGTCTCATCAGCAGAGTACCGTGCAGGGTCAACTTGATCAGTTCTTTAGCAGGGCTGAGTCTTTTCATGCAGCTCAGGCACAGAAATCTCAGGAGGCCTTCGATGCAAAATTAGATGAAATCATGAATCTCTTCACGCAAGGGCATGATGAGAAGAATCGTAAGTTGAATGATGGAAGTGGCACCAGGCAACCATCGCCAAAGGTGTGACAATTTCACAATACATGTTGGCATCAGTGGATTTGTGTTGGCTCAAACTTGTACATTTTACGAGCTTCTTGGTCCATGATGTTTTTCCAACATTTGCCAATTCAATGGTTCCAACACTGGCGTTTGCTGAATGAAGTTGCGCTTTTCACTTTTGTGTTACTGATTGTCATGGTTGGTGTTGGACAATTCATTGCCATTGAAATTACATTCGCTGATCAAAGAATACAAGGTGCAAAAGACGGAATGCTGCTTAGACCCACCTCGCCTTTTTGCATGTCGGTTGATTTTTGCTCATCTTTACTCCCTAAGGGACGATTGATCAAGTGTTTTTGCATTTGCTGTTTGGAATTTGTTTCGACTTTTGTGCATGGCAGCAAAGATTTCCTTTGTAGAAGCCTCACAACCAACCCCCAACGAATTAGGAAATTTGTTGAGGGTACAGTGGACCAGTTTTTTGGGCCGCAAACTTGCCCCAAACGGACCCCACGGAACCCTATATTTTTTGTCCCATGTCTCTTGAACTGTTACTTGAAGACATTCCGGTCGAAGTTTGGAATTCGTTTGTTTATTTCTAGTTTCGGGCACTCATATTTGTGGATACCCTTGTTTGTGCCGATTGGTGAAGCATTGAATCCGGGACCGAACCATGATTTACTTCACATCAATGTCATTAACCCCACTGCCCTTCTGGGCAAAATTGATGCCATCACGGCACTGGGAAAAGGTATTCATTGCATCAGTGAGTCCTCGGTCACAAACAAAGCCCAGTTTTTTGATTCGCAAGGATTGTCGTCGTTTGCGTCAGTATGTTCAGTTTTCTGCCATGGCCGACCCACACATACATGGCACTTTGCATGATGTTTCCCTTAGAGGCGCACACACTGGGTGTGCAGTGTTATCTAATCACCACGTGTTTCAAGCCTTCAATGATATTGATCCCAAATTTTGGGTTTCTGGTCGAATCCTCGATGTATTGGTCCCTGTGAATGCACATTGTACCATTCGTTTCCTTGTCGTTTATTTGCCTGCCAAGTCGCAAGGGGATTTGGTTAAACTGCAACAAGCTAATTGCATCATGAACGAAGTTTTTAAACGTCTCCTTACGTCTTCTCTACCTACCATGATTGTTGGTGATTTTAATATTGATTGCGAGCACTTGGAATCTTGTGCCTTGATGACTCAACATGGTATGAGAGACCTTGCATGTATTAGTTTTGACAAATGGGGATACGGCAATGAGCCCACATGTCGTGGCAAGACACGGCGTACTTTTGCGTTTGGCGATCCGATCATTTTATCCATGTTTCACGATACACAAGTGATTGAAACATATGATTTTGATTCGCATCCGGTGCTCAAGGTACGTTTGCGAATTTCGGAACAGGCTATTTATCAAAGTATTTGGCCTCATCCAAAGATTTTCGATGATATCATTTTTGATCCTTCCATTTTGGAATCCACTGGCAAAGATGTGGCATATCAAATCGCAGATGAAGTTGATACATGCTTGCAGCAAGGAAAACCATTCGATGCCATAAAAGTGTGGAGTAACAAAGTTGAAGACTGTTTCTTGAAGTCTGCTTGTGATTGCACCGGACAACGTGTCACGTTAACGGATGCTTACAAAGGCAGGTGCACAATACATGATTCGGTCGAAACTGCTGTAACTCCTCCTGGCTTACGCAATGGGAGACCTGGTGATTTCTCTTTAGCTGGCGATACTGCTACCACCAAAACCAGGCAGTGGTTGAAACAAACCAGACGGTTGAGACATCTTCGTGACATTTTCAAACATGATAGAAATCATCATCAGATCCTTGATATTTGGACCTCCATCCTCCAAGCCACTGGGTTTGGTAGGTCATTTTCGGATTGGATTTTGGAGCATCATGTCATTTTATTGTCGCCGAATTTGCCTACACTTGAGTGTGTTGAGATTCTTGTTGTTGTAATGGAGAATGAAACAGCCAATCTTCATTGCCAACGAAATTCCTCTATGAAAGCTTGTTTCAAAGATGCCTTATATGATTCCTTTGAAGGACATGGTGGTGACAAAGCTTTTGCTGCCATTAGAGAACAGAAATTGCCAGATATTACTCATGTACATACCAAAATCAAACCAAAACTCAAGAGAGTCAGATGGAGCGGGCCAACATGTCGACTTCGTGTTGATAACCCTGGTGTTTTTCATGTTGGTAGGCCTTTGCAAAGTGATGATGATGCGTGGAACATTCTTGCAATACAAGGAGACGTGTTGTTCTTGCACAAACCCATTGCATATCGTGATGCTTGCAAAACTTTCCAAAAACATGTTGTACATGATTGTGGACAAATTTCTTCGGTACTTCATGATGGTTGGAAACAGTATTGGGATCGTGATCCAAAACAGGACGATGAATCTAACTGGGCATCATTGATGCAAGTGGTTGAAGCTTCGCCTTCCTGGGATCCTTTGCAACTTGATCCATTAAACATACATGATTGGAGATATGCAATGAGCAATACCAAGAATAAATCCATGCGAGGTTCTGACTCTTGGACCGCTAAAGAGTTGAAACAAATCCCAGATGGATTGATCATTGTACTCCTTGCCATATACAACTACATTGAGCGTTATGCCAATTGGCCTGCTGACTTGTTACAAGCGTTTGTTGTTTGCCTTGCTAAAGCCGAAGGTGAATTAACGTGGGATTTGGTAAGGCCTATCACTGTGACTTCCATGTTGTATAGAGTATATGGTAGGATGCGCACACATCGTATCTTGAAATGGATTCAGATTCAAGTTCCCAAGACTATTCCAGACGTGGCATTTTCTGAAGCTACCACGCTTATGTGGTTCCGAAATCTTGAACAAATCCAAGAGGCTTACCAAACTAACACTCCGTGTGTTGGTGCCGTATTTGATTTAGTTAAGGCATTCAATACCTTTGGTCGTCTTCCGCTTTCACGCCTTGCAGTGCATCTTGGGTTAGATGCTAGGCTTGTTGGTTGCTGGTTTGATGCCTTAAGTAAACTCACACGTCGCTTCATAATACAGGGTAGCCTTTCTAAGCCCTTTGGAGCAACAACTGGGGTACCAGAGGGATGTGGACTTAGCGTGGTAGCAGTTGCATTGTTGTCATTCATGTTTCTCATTGTTGTCCGAGCTGTCGACAATGATGCTCTTCCGAGTGCATACGCAGATAACTGGGGTTTGCAATGCAGTACAACTCATGCGCTTCAACGATGTATTAATGCGATTGCTGACCTTTGTCAAAGAGCACGCCTTATTATTTCTATACCGAAGAGCTGGGTTTGGGCATCACATCCTAAAGAACGTAAACAACTGAAACATGTCGTTTTGCATGGGCGTAACATACCGGTTGTTAAAAATGGCAAAGACCTTGGCGCCGATATGCGGTATAGCTGTGCACAGTCGATACAAATGCATGAGAGCCGTTGTCATAAAGGAATTTTGAGGTTGCGTAGGCTACATAGACTTCCGATCAGTAGATTTTTTAAAAAACGCCTTTTGAGGCAAGGTGTTTGGCCGCAAGCTCTACATGGTACTGAAGCTATCAAAGTTTGCGCAACTAGATTGAAAAGGTTACGCAGTGCCGCTGCTGAAGCGTTAGGACATCGCAAATGTAGTCAAAATCCTTGGATATCACTTGGTCTTTCCAAAACACACCCTTGTGATCCCGAGTTTTACATCATCATGCAACGGATTCGGTTGGTGCGATACTTTGCCGTACATGTTCGTAATGGATATGAACTTGTCAGCAAACGTTTGTTGCAAACTGCTTGCAAATATACTGGCCCTATTCGCCTCATGAAAGACGCTTTAGTCGGAATTGGTTGGAAAGTAATGGTCTTAGTTTTGTTCATGAATGTGGATGGGTTGTCAATATTCTCAAGGACTCTTATCGGTATATCCTTGGCGTGATGAGTGATGCTTGGAGAAGACATATTTGTAAACAAGTGCAACATCGCAAATCATTCCATGGATTGAGTTCGATTGAAATTTTTGATGACCAAATCGGTAAGCATTTTAAACCAAATGAACTTGCCCTTTACGAGAACCTTCGAGCTGGTGCATTGGTAACCAATGACATTTTGTCCAAATTCACACAGTGTGAGAACAAATGTCCGGCATGTCAAAAGGCCGATTCCATGGAACATCGACTGTTTGAATGTGAACACACGTCATTGTTGCGTAAGAAATTTGTTGGATTTCTTGATACATGGAAAAAATTGCCTCCGTTTACACGGTTTTTCGGATTGTTTCAAGAAGCAGATGGAATTCCAGAATTGTCCACTTTGCTGCAACAAATTCCTTTCCCTAATCTTGAGTTAGAATCATGCAACAAGGTAGATGTGTACGTGGATGGATCTTGCGCACATCCTGCTAACCGTCGTCTCCGATATGCATCGTGGGCAGTGACGGTTGCAGTTGGCGATCACGAAAATTGTTTGATCGATTCCGGTCCTCTGCCCGGTGCTGATCAATGCATTCTTCGTGCTGAGATCTGTGCGGGTATTGTGGCATGTGCAAAGTTTCCAGCAGCAAGCATTTATTCCGACAATGCTACATTTGTAAAACATGCAAATTACTTCATTCTTGCTAAATTACAGGGTTTTCCACCTAATATTCCTGAATGTGAAAAGGATTTGTGGTTGATCTTTTGGAGGGTTTTGAATTTTACTTCTCTTACTCCGGATGTTATTAAAGTCAAAGCCCACCAAAACCTTGATGTCCTGCAAGGGTGTTGTTATAAACATGCTCTCCACAATATGTACGCTGATCAAGCTGCCAAAGATGCTCTTTTGAAGTTTCCTCGTGCTTTCCTACGAGCTCACCAAAAATGCTTGAAGCAGTATGAAACTGATTTTGAGATTGCCAAGCAGCTGGCAAAATTCCATGTTGAGGCGGCACTGCAATTTTTGCAAATCAAAAAATCTGACGTCAGTTGGAATCCTAAAGGTATCACCCATTCTGATTTGGTTTTTTCTGGCCCCGTACAGAAGTTTAAAATTCCCCCCGTTTTGAACTTAAAGGTCAAAATGCATGATTCATATGTTGCCTCTTTGGTGGAGTGGTTACAAACCTTGTGTTGGCATACTGATGTCAGCAACTGCAAACTGCGTGATGTATCATGGTTGGAGCTTCTCTACTTTTTCCGATCACAAAAGAAGATGGATCTTGTAAAGGTGCCTAAGTACACGCAGGCCATGAAACGTAAAGGTGTTTGGAAATTTGACTTTGCTTCCAAGGTTGGTAATGAAAATCTTCCCCCGGCGCTTGTGATTAATCATTTAAAAGTGTTTACTACTTGTGTTCAAGCTCTTGAAAAGAATTTGAAACTTGATATTTTACCGCAACCACGTGTTCGGAGGTGTTGCTCCACTAGTGCATTCGGGTCTAATGGCAATTTCGGAGGGATTCAAGCTCGTCCTGCCAATTTCACTATTAACCAAGTTAACGAGTTTGCTAAGTTTGTGCAAGCCTTGCCAAGAAAGAATCCCCTTCGTGTGAGTTTCAAAGCATAGATGATCAGCGTTGCATGCATGCAAGTTCAAAGGCTGTTGTTTCACCGCGGTCAAGCAACAGTCTTGGTCCAGATTGTGGGCTGCATGGTGTCAAAAAAAACAGCACTAGCTTTGGGGTCTTCAGCCATAGTGAAGGTTTCAAGGCAAAACTTCACATCGCCCACGCAAGGGATGAACGCTGCAAGGAATCCCGCGTCATCCCATCCTGTTCGGGATAGTAGTAGGACTTCTTTTCCTGCTGGTCGTAGTTTGTGTGATTTTTTGGGTGTCGCCTTCCAATTCCTTTCGTTTAATTGTTGCTTCATCCATATTCAATCAACGCCGCCTGAATCGAAGGACACTCTTGCGGCCGTGAACGTCAGTGGATACAGTGGACCCGGACTCGACAAAACGGTGGACTTGAACGCGAAATTGATCGACCAGCTGGAAGAAGAAGAGGAACAAATGACGGCCGCTTCCGAGGCGATCGAGAACTCCGGGTTGTGGCGAATGATGAAGAAAGTGAAGGTGGAAACAGAGGATGTCTTACTTCCAGTTCCAAGCCATTACAAGCTCGTGAAGATGCCTGATGCAAAGCAGGTTTCCTTGGATTTCAAGGCAGCTACATCAATGTATTACCAGGGCACTTGCATTCCACAGGAAGCATATTTGGCCAAGCACACTGTGGCACGTGTGAGTCAGAAAAACTACAAAAATATTCCTGTGGGAGATGTGGTGAAGATCGAGCGTGTCGTCCGATCATTGGACCCAAAGGACCCCACCAATGTTTTCGTTCGGCATGGCGGCCTCCAAAAACGTATGAGGTTGCAGGATCTAAGCTTTGACGTTTGATCCTCTGGATCCAGGTTTCCAAGGTTCCAGTGGCCATACGGGCTGAAATATGCCTACTGAGAGGCCATGTCAGAAGCATTTCAGCAGCCAACTTTTGTGCTGTTTGAAAAAAAAGGCAGATTTTGCAAACTTTTGCGCAGGATGGGTTCTCATGAGTCAAACAAATTGTCAAGGCTGAGTTTTTTCCGCAAACGAACGAATTCTTTTCAACCAGCAATCCATGTGAAGTTTTTAGTAAATTCTCTTTGCATTTTGATCCG
>OMLO01004920.1_pt1 | contig 11201 bp, 5 predicted proteins | sample 1674811 | NCBI WGS metagenome assembly OMLO01 (sample SAMN06265003, study PRJEB25207) | coral metagenome | isolation source: Coral host | place: Mexico:La Bocana,Puerto Morelos, Mexico | collected 2008-11-13 | reverse complement strand
CCTCTTAGTAGTGAAAAACATTTCAAACCACACCCACAAAGCAGGATCTTGGTACAGTACTCCCCGATGTTTGTATCGAGTCCTCATATCACTTACTGCTATGATCCCCTAGCTTCTAACCACAAAACAAACCTGGAGTCCCGTAGAGATGAAGAACGTTTTGAAAATGAAGGAAAGTTTGATCCATAATAAAGCTTGCTTGAAATAATCATACAAGAAAAGAGAACAAAGACACCGATTGCGGGCTAAATTAGCTTTATTACTTTGCCATTACAAAATACAGTAATGCCTTAACTGCATAGATTTAGAAAATTATTCAGTAATTATTCGATTTAGCGCCCTGCTTTAAACAAGAGCTCTCTTTCCAATAAGCTCCTCCGTTCAGATAAACACACCTTGCATTGCATCTTCCTGTTCTCGTCTTGCAATATTCACGCACAAGGTACCAAGAAATCTATTTGGTATTTACCTCGAGAGCGCCGTCTCTAGGCTGGCTAGTAAAATGTAATATGGACCAGGATGCTAAATCGAATTGTTATACCAGTGTAGTACAATGAGCGAAAGACTAACAGTTCATCCTTACAAAAGTAAGATAATCTAAGCACCTTTTTATCTTTGTTAACTAAGCGCTATCTCTTAGCACTGACGAAATATACTGTTTTATCCAAGCATTATAAAATTAGAATTACTATACAAAAAAAGGAAATAAAATGATGGCTGCAATTAGAATTCCTCCTTGGCTTTACTATGTATGACAACAAAGACACAAAATTATCAACAGCTTTTCAAGTTTTTCCCGAAATATCAAAAAGCACACTCAAGTCTCTCACTCGTATTTCAATATCAACCAGCTTTTCTTAAGGACGCCTCCACTGTTGAAACGAATTGATCTGAAAAATCCTATTTGCGTGACGTCGTTTTTCATTTGATGGCGTAACGTGGCTTTTCTTTTTTAATTTGTCACACTGAAAAGGGTATATTTGGGCTACATCTATCCTAAATCCCATAGTGCTATCAATTTTCTCAGTACATTTTGTTGCTTTTTTCGATTTAACTCTAACAATGTTATCAGTTAGAATGATTTATCGGCTGTTCTTGTGTCAGTGGAGGTCTCCTTGTTTGTTGTGGTGCTCTTGCAAATACTTCACCACACTCAAGCTTCCCATCTCTTGCTAGAATTAAATTTATTGTCTATTCCCGTGCAACCATCGGCCATGGGAGTATTAATTATGCAATTCTTTACTGTTTGGACTTTCTTATATAGGAGTTGTTTTTCTCTCGTTTGTTGCTCTCTTTACTTAAAACTCCAATAGATACCAAGGTTTGCGCTGCTCGAACCTATCTGATGTTTAAAGCGCAACCCTTATCCATCGCATGATTGACTTTGCTGTCATGTGATTTTGTCTCCAGAAGGTTTTGTAAAAAAAGACAGTTCGGCTAGCAGACTAAACCACTCAAAAGGAAAAACGCGAACCTTGTGGTCTTGTTACTATCATGAAGAAAATTATTGCAAGGCTAGAGAAATTTACTAGTAGGCTTGTCACTGGAATGTAGCGAGCTTTTGCTTCAAATATAGTTTTCGACGACATGTTTTCCTTACTAGGCAGTCAACTCATCAATTTTCACAAGCCCGACATCATTGCAATTCCCACCAGTTATACCAGAACAACCTTGACCACTACAATACGAACCCCCTCCCCCTCCAGCTTGTCTGTGATGTGTACCGCTGCCTCCCCCAGAGTACCCTCCACCGCCACCTGACGCTCCATTATCCTCTGACCCCCCTCCCCCACCACCGAATCCTCCGACTCCTCCTGGGACTGGTCCCCCGTTGTACCCGCTGTTCATGCTGCCAGTTCGACCTCCAGTCCAGCCTTGAGAACGTGACCCGCCGCTCTCTCCGTGGGATATTCCTGCCCTAGCACACCCTTGAGCGTACCAACCCGCACCTACTCCTCCATGGTAACTAGCACCGGCATTGTTGCATTCACCTGGTTGCCCTCCAGTACCTCCCTTCCGAACTTCCGATGAAACGTACCCCACACTACTGGTGCCACAAGTTCCCGCCTGACCATCTACACCGTTATATCCACCAGACGCACCCCCTCCCCCTCCAGCGGCTAACAGAAGCACACTACTCGTAGAATAAACAAAACTCCCTCCCCCTCCCCCTGTGCCAGCGTTGTCCTCTACGGAAAGTCCTAACTGAGCTGCTGTCTGGTTAGTCTTTTGTCCACCTGTCACCTCCACTGAGTTGCCTCCTCTCTGTCCCACTACAATATTCAAAACTGTTCCTTTAGTCAGATTGAAGTTGCCCTCAATGTACGCACCTTTACCGCCAAAGTAGGTTCCAGGATTATATCCATAGTTGTATGAGTGTGTTCCCCCCCGGGCGCCCCAGGCTCTAATAAGGTAGCGGGCGCTTCTGGAAACGGTGAATTTCAGAATAGTTCCAAACCGTCCTGTACGCCCGAGTGTTGTAAATGTAATATGAACTACAAAATAAAACACGACACCGTCAAGTTAAAATACATGACTTGAAATTGTAAAGCAAATCTTATCCTTTTAAACATCTGGGAAAGAATAATCCTGGCGTGACTATGAATTAATTTAGTCTAGTAATTAAATCAGTTAATTTAGATAAAATTACGTAACACAGTAACACAGCATGTTTCGAACGAAATGTTCATCATCAGAGAGCTCAACTCTGACATGCCTTCTAAATATATACAGAACAAATGCTGGAAAAATCAAATGCCCCGAGCGGGATTCGAACCCGGTGTCGTGGGTTCGAATCCCGCTCGGGGCATCTGAGTTTTTTCCAGCATTTGTTCTGTATATATTTAGAAGGCATTAGATAAAATTAATTTAGTTAATCAGTTAAAAGTTAATTTAGGTTAGCAACTTAAGGTGGCCGAACACAGTTTTCTCGCACGCTTTTGCTGATGCGATTCAGCGCGCGCACAAGGATTGCAAAAACAAACATTTCGTCAATAGAGCGATCATTTTATTTTTTTAACACTATCCGCTATCCATTTATTTCCCATTTATTAACCCCAAATTTGAACGGAAGTTTGAGAAGTACAAATGTGCTGATAATGTAGAAAAGAGTGATGGCCTGGGCCGGCAATATTGGCGTGAACATATGGACGGGGTATAAACTACTTCCATGATACGGCGGCCATTTTGAATCGCAAGGTATTGTGGGGCGTCCAGGGGGCAAAGGGTAATGGCGTCGAACCGCAACACTGCTGATATTGGTGCACCTGAAGGCAGCTTTACAAGAAAATAATTAAGATTATGGACAGTTCTTCAGCTGAGCAGATTTCGCAATGATCGTGGGGTCGTGATTTCAGCGAATGGAGGTAGAAAAAAGAAACTTTTTGTGAGGTATAGACAAATTTAATTAACTACGCAAATCAGCTTGGTTAGTCTTTTGTCCACCTGTCACCTCCACTGAGTTGCCTCCTCTCTGTCCCACTACAATATTCAAAACTGGTTCTTTAGTCAGATTGAAGTTGCCCTCAATGTACGCACCTTTACCGCCAAAGTAAGTTCCAGGATTATATCCATAGTTGTATGAGCGTGTTCCCCCCCGGGCGCCCCAGGCTCTAATAAGGTAGCGGGCGCTTCTGGAAACGGTGAATTTCAGAATAGTTCCAAACCGTCCTGTACGCCCGAGTGTTGTAAATGTAATATGAACTACAAACTATGAACTACTTGTGTATATACTTAATGTTTGATAATGAGCCTTGGAGAGAGATGGCTTTGAAAGGTTTTGTTCTGTTTAATCAATAATGTCTTCAACTTTAGCTAGCTTGATTCTTAGGATTCTTTGAAATGTATCCAAGAGTTTTTCCCTTATTTGGCCAATAAATTAAGAGTTCTTAGTAAAAAAGGGAAGTCATTATTGTGACAGTGTTGGATACATGTCATGAACTGGAAATGCCAATTTGAAACTTAAAGGCCAGATCACTAATCTTTAAATCTAGCCTAATTCTCATAGGAGTTATTGGTGTTGTATTTTCCAGTGTAAGGTACCGTTTGAGTCAGGGCCTTGTTTGAGAACCTTTGAGGAACTATACTGGTAGTTGATTGGCTCATGTAACATACACGTATGAGAGCACGGGGATTTAACTTAAGCAGCAATGGGATATAAAATTGCACTATTAGTTCAACCTGTATACTGAGCATCTGAACGACTGATGCTTTCAAAGTTGAATGTCTCCCTTGATTCAAGCGCTTTTTTTCTTCAAAACTCCATTTTCTGTTTAAGTACTGCCATCTCTTGTTGCACACCTGAAACATGAATATAGTCTGCACCTGCCCTTTGTCCAAAATTTTCCGGATCAAACTTTGATACGCCGTCCCGTTCCTATTTTAAAATCCATCCGTTTCAAGCCTCGAAAGTTTCCTTTTCGAGCGGTCAGTGGAAGTCATACCTACATCTGACGGCTTTTTTGCTTTGTCTTGTTCATTGTATCCTTTCAGAAACAATTTTGAATGACGATCAAGATCCATCGACCGGCCGAATTTTTTGAACGGATCGAATTCGTGCAAATTCTTGTGTTACTGTTTACAGTGTATTCAACCCTGTTTAAAACGCTTTGTCCATATCTTGTAGTTATTTTTGTTTCGACATTTCCGAAATCAAAGTTCGTTGCTTCCATCAGCTGTGCAAATATGAGGCTTAATAATATGTATCTACACGTACATGCATATCGTCTATCATTGTTGCAGCCAACCACGGCAGATTGATCACTCTTGCCCATCGGCACACACAAACAGCACGGAAGTAAACCATGGAGGTTGAACCCTCACTAAGCTGCAATCTTTGTTTCGGTTTGCTCCCCCTGGACGCATGTAGATATATATTCATTATATTTCGAATAAAGCTCATTGAAAAATGTTAATTACTAGTTACCGAACAATATTTCCTAGGAGAAATGATGATGGCTGTACATTTTAACACAATACCTTGCGAGCCTAACTCAGTCCATTAGGCACAAGTCCAAAGCCATGCTTTGGTATTTTTTGTTGTTGCAATAACGACCTAGTTTACGGTAGGTTTGAAGTTTATTAGTACATTTCTGCTCGTTTATGAGGGTTGTTATTGCTTTCGTGTGCTGTGAACTATGTGTGAATTTTCCAGTCGCTATCTTTTTTGTGCAGAGGATTATAAAGCTTGCTGCTAAATTATTTGGACGAGATTATTTAAGATTGGTAATGCTATATCTTCAGCTCTCACCTGACCCCTTTTCTGTTTCTTTAAAGCCTGGTGCACCGCTGCAGTTGAAGCCGTTCACTTGATCTGTACAGGTCCTGTTTTTCTTACATGGATAACTTCTACAAATACCTGTTTGAGGAATAAAATAAAAGAAAAATAAGAATGACAGGAGAAATTAATCATGAATTTTTTGATGTTACGTTTAAAGGAGCTAAATCAAAAACAACACTAACAACTATATTTTGTGCACCGCGAACCCATCCTTGAATTGCAACTGCACATTAATTCGACTATCGTTATCTAGCCACCTGAAATAGCCATAATATTAAAAGACAGTAGAAGACAGGACAGCCACCCTTATTCACAACAATACGCTATGCAAAGGTGATTATTAGCACTGGCGTCTGAGGGTACATCAAAATGGATCTTTTTTTTTGATAAATAGGACTTCGATGATTCCCTGCAGGCGTGCTTCACGTGTACAAAGGGAATTGAACATTTAAAAGAGAATAAGGGAAGAATAAGAATAAGGAATATAATCAATTCTGGCTGTGCATAGTTACCGGTTTCGCATTGTGTCCCATTAAAGTCTGGTGCGCAGCTGCAGTTGAATCCGTTCACTCGGTCTGTACAGGTGCCGTTGTTCTTACATGGATAACTTGCGCAATCATCAATGTCTGGTTCGGAGACAAGATGAATAAAAAGAAAATCATAGAGGTTGTTGTAAGAACAAAAAGCGCAACAACTGAAGTTATTTGTGGCGACTTGTAAATATTATACAATTTGCTAAAATACCACGAAACAGTCCGAAACTGTCACAATAAACCTTGAGACAGGAAAGCTATCCATTTGTAAAAACAATGGGAAAAATGTGAAGCTGTCCGGGTACACTGTTAGGCCAAATGACGTGTAGTACTGGTGAACAGTGATTTCACATCAAAAGACACAAGGTTGTAGTGGTCAGGTATCTGTACTCTCTTAACAGCGTAAAACCTACAAACTAGTTTCAACGACTGACTCTGGAAAGAAGGTACGCTAACTTAGAACAACTTAATTAACGGGCTTGTTAACCAAAAATAGACGAAACTCAAACCGCTTTATTTGACTAAATTTAGACGGATCGCAGTTTACTAGAAGCAAACAATGACCACTGACTAACTTTACACGAGTCTTACAGCCAAGACCATCATGTGTAAATTTAACAATCGCTTTCAGCGCGGACCAGACTGAAAAACACTAATTACTTGACTCTAAAGATGACTTCTGCTCAGGTTGTCGAAACGTCAGTCACCAACAACAGTTTTTTTCAGGGCTACCCTCACGCGGACGATCACACTATACGAAGTACCGATACTTCTGGGTTCAAACCATTTACTATGTTAACACTGTTGTTATCGATGTTGTCATTTACGAAGAGAGATTTTCTTTGCGGTACTTATTAGCCTAAGCAATATGCTACTTTATGAAACCTACATATTTAAAAGTTTCAAATAGTTTTAAAGCAAAAGACTGAATTCTAGTGTAGTCAAAGAAATAACATTTTCCTAGTAATTTTAATTAACGATCATGCGAGTGTTACTTCGTCCTACCTGTTTGGCAATTACTTCCTGTGTATCCTTTCTTGCAAAGGCACACATAGCTGTTCTTCTCGTAAACCGATAGGCAAGTTCCACCGTTCTGACATGGTCCACTCATACATGGAGACTAAAAGATAAACTGATATTTATTAACTGAAGGCAAGCGAAGCAAAGCAAAGCAAACCAAAGCGAGGCAAAGTTAGGTCAAGCCCAATGAAAACCTCCAGTAACGATGAATGACGACTCTACGGCTCTCTCTATTAACCCAAAAATTCCAAAGGCAGGAAAAAAGGGTTTAAAGATGATAAAGAAATTTGTATAGGGCCTGTCAACTTCAGGGTTTATACAAGAAACTGGTAAACCACAGCACAGGAGAAGGAAGCGACTTAATTGTTCTGAATCTTGTGTCTAATAATATTCCAACCGATGAAATTGTGCTAATAAGTGGACACGAAATTTATAGATTCGCTAGATAACTATGCAGAGGGCAGGATCCTTTTAGATGTGTGATGATTCGTGTCTTCTCCCAAAACATGAACTAATGACGATATCGACAGTTAACCCAGCAAAAGTGCATTAACATTGCCCTTTTTTATCCGTGTTAGGAACAGTGAATGTTTTCTTTGATCAGGAAAACGGTGTGCTTTTAAAAACAAAAACAGTTCAAAAGACAGCAAATTATTCTCTAGTGACGGAAGCAATTAAACAAGTCTTGCTAAGGCAATATCCATGAAAAATTTATAACTCTGGTGACGTCCATTAAAAGATTATGATTAGGGCAATGTCTATGAAAAATTTTAAATAACCGAGGCAATGTCCATGAAAAAATTATAACTGTGGTATGTTCATAAAAAGATTATGATTGAGGCAATGTTCACGGTAGAATTTAGGTACCTAGGCTGTATAAGATGACTTTATAAAACGACAGAAACGAAAAAAAGATAAGCCAGGTAAGTGCCTCGGTTTGCTTGTTGCTGGCTACGGCCCTGAAGAGCGGAAGATTATTTTTTGCTGTAGACTGTATGTTGTGAAGTAATACTAGCCATCGGGCTTAATTTTGGAGATTAAAAAGCTTTGTCAGATGAAATGAGGTAATAGACCAGTTTCGATATATTAAAATTCAGGCTAACTCAGAAGAACTCAGCATGAGGCTCTGGGGAATAAACCCCACATACTCTGTAGTTATTCCCCAGAGCCTCGTGTTGAGGTTTGTTGTCTTTGGTTGAATTTTAATATATCGAAATTGGTCTATTTGAGTATTCTTTTTCTAGAGAATAAAACGAAAATTTCACCTTGGCTTGAAGATCTAATTTGTTTTTCTTCGGGTTAAAAACACAATTTTTTTACATTGTTCGTTCGTATAATATTCTTCTCAATACTCGAAAATATATATTTCTGCGCCTTCTCGTCGTATACTCTATAAATTTATTTTCACAACACGTCTTTAAAACAGGCAATTTTTGTGAAAATGTTTTTGTTAGAAGATTCAAACCTTCCTCTGTGGACGTTTTCGCTTCATGAAAAATAAATGAGTCACGTAGTTAACCTGTTTGCGGTTAGCTTTTTGTTTACGAGCTTGGAAGTCTAACCTTGCTCAGTTTTGGTCTTCAATCTTCAATTGTAGCTTATGTTTTACTCTTAATTGTCAGTTGAACGAAATTAGTTCAATATCTCACTATACCATTTAGCTATTTTAACAGATACAACGAGTCACAGTTTTTGCCAGAAAATCTAAAGTGAGAAGATCTTTTTGTGCCGAGCTTATTTGCTTCATGAGAAATGAATAAGACAGGACAATTAACCTACCCTGTTAGCTTTCGCAGTGCGAGCTTCAATGTCTGACATACGAAGTTCGAGTCTTAAGTTGGTGCTTGTGTGTATTTGTAATTGTCGTTTGAATAAAATGAAGCCTCTGAATTCAAGTTTACCGTTAGTTTTTATTACTTTTTTTAAAAGTGACTACGCTCGCTCACAAAATATTGTCCTTACTAGATTACTCGAAATTAAAATTTAATATCTTCCTTCCGCCATGTCAAACCTCCTATCTCGGGCAATTTTTTTGGAAAAAGCGAGCGCACTTTTTGCAGGGGAATATTTAGTGACGAGATCTTCCTGTGCGGATGTGATTTGCTTCACGAAAAAGAATCGAACAAAAATGAGACAGGAAGCCTTGGCTTGCGAGCTTTGTAATAAATATTTCTAACATTAACATTCATATTATATATTGTTTTACAAAAAGTTTGATCTGATATCTCCCTACTCCTTGAAAATAGTAGTTTACTAAGGGAAGTACTTACCCAAATACTGAAGTGATTAAAAAGCTGGTTGACAATGAACTTGTCTGAGTTGTTGTACTTGTCAGATGGGAGCAGTTCACATAAGATTCGTCCGCTGATGTCAGGAAATGCAGCCAGGTTATAGGAGAAACATGACGGGATGTCAACGCATGCAAAACTGCATTCGTCTTCATTGACGACGTAATCGCTACTAAGACTTGTGATGTTTAAGTACGAGAACTTATGGGCCTTAAAGTTGGCAAAGGCGATGTTATGGTGAACTTCTTGGCTGATATTTTTACCAGGTGCTTCTGTGACATTTGGTTTACCTGTTCAATTCATAGAAAAAGAATCGATACGAAAGCTTCCGAAAGATTTTACGAAAAGTTTGAATTAGATTCAAAAATAAGAACACATTGAAAGTTTAAAGGAATTATATTGTAAAAACGATACCGGAAGATTTCGAGGACCAAGATGATATGGTCAAAGCTAAAAAGCCTGCAGAATACAGGAAGAGATCCGTTCGTAACATAACTCAGAGCAGCCGTGTTGTTTTCGCGAACGATCTAAGTGAAATATGACGAATGAATTCGAAGTGGCACTCGTATTTGTTTAGAAGTGAAGGATCATCTTTCTCAGTGACAAAGTTTAACATTAGAATTGTATAGCTCAGAGAATTCTCGCATCCTGATTGGTTACCTAGGCGAGATTCCTTGAAAGCGAGGCTTTGCGTGATACTCTTCTGAGAGACAAAGAAGTTCAGAAAATGACATTATGAATGCGTTAAGTTAAAATGGTATAAATCTTGTTTTGTTCCTCCTGACTGTTTTGACAGGTGATTCAACTGTAATGGCTTTTCTCCAGCGCCCGTTGAATTTTGCAACATTCACAAAGACGTCAAAAAACCCGGTTTTCGTTCATATAAAAACGGAAGGCTATATGTGTGCGATCCAAGAAAAATTAATAACTTGGCTCGTGAATTCCACTTTTTGGCTCGAAATTTATCATGGAATTCACGAGTCAGGTAATAAACTGTCTGTAATATTCTGTATTTTTTTACTTGAACGAGGATAGTGCCAATCTTTGTCACAGGGCCTATTTCATTTTCCAAGTTGGAATAATCTCAATCACGGTCTTTGCATCTTTTTTTACAGCCCATAATCAGTATTTTAAACGGAATTTAAGAAGAATACTCATTATTCTTCGTAGATGACAAAATATTTTCTGCGAAAATGACTTTTGGCTAGGGTTTATTAACAAAGTGGTTTCAAAGTCTGAAATTTTACAATAGTTTTATAATTTTTCTTGATTATCATGGAAGGGAACTAGCCAGTAAAATAGTGAATACTTTTCTTGGGGCAAATATGCTTCTTATTTGTATTTATGCAACTGACCGAACGCAAGTATTGTATTGATCCATTCCGTGACTGTAACTAATTGTAATCGAAATCTTATCAAGACGTTTTACAAGAGGAGATAAGTGCTGCCTTCCTTAGCTAGAAGACAGTGAGCTGAGTAGCGCACGTACAATGCCACTCTAAGGATCTGATTACATGGTTGAAATTTCAGCCTGGCTAGGGAGCTGGAATTTTGTTGCGATTACATGACGAATTTAAGCCCGGCTGAAATATTAGCCATCTTGTTTCCTGCTGAAAATAAAATTCCTGAGCACGTCCATCCTCGCTTTCCAGCCCAGGCTGAGATTCCGTTTCTACTGCATGGGATATTTTCAGATTTTTCGGCCCGTTTGCCTGGGCTGAAAATCCTACCCCAGTTTCGCAAACCGGCTAGGATTCTTAGCCCGGTCTTTATCGTTCTCCGTGTAATCTCAAATTTGATTTAAAAAGAATTTGTTTCAGAAGCCGGGCTGAAATTCATCATCAGGCCTTAAGTGGGTGTCACAAATCTCATTCTTATTTTTTAGAAAAAGGGAGCTATCTTAGCCTAGAAAAAACTTAATTGTAGCATTTCTAAATTCACTCTTTGTCAGGCAAATATTATTTCAACCTCGATATCATGATTTCCACAAGTTTCACAAGCTTAGCAAATAGATTCCATGTTGCCGTGCGTCTGTTCAGTAATAGATCACAGATGACGTCAATATGTGGTAAGAACAAAAAA
>OMLO01004919.1_pt1 | contig 11201 bp, 11 predicted proteins | sample 1674811 | NCBI WGS metagenome assembly OMLO01 (sample SAMN06265003, study PRJEB25207) | coral metagenome | isolation source: Coral host | place: Mexico:La Bocana,Puerto Morelos, Mexico | collected 2008-11-13 | reverse complement strand
TAATGCGGCATTAGCCCGAGATAGCGAACCAATCAGATTGCTGGAATAGCCAAGATCACTGAGTGTGTATATACTAACTTCAGATATTTGTGTTCCCATGCGGTATCATGCTTTTATTTTAATTCTTTGTGTGCAGGGATGGAGAGCGAGGAGAAAACCGATCTGCGTACGTTGCTGTTTCAATCAGGAGAACTAAAAGGTGATCAGTCATGGATTCTCCTTGCGATTAGCCATAAGTATCGCTCAGTGTTAGTTCTTGGAATTGCGTTGTACATCGGATAATAACTCTGTTAGAATTAACGAACAATAGCATCCATTTAGCGTGCAAATATTGTCATATTTTTGTCCGCGGACATTATCTGGTCCAAGAAGAGAACAGTGAGCTTTGAGGTTGTTTGTCTATTTTTGCAGTAATACCGTGCCATTCATAATCGGTGTAAACTTCTGTTTGCAGGTCAGTTCAAGCTGATGACGGAAATGTTTCACATCACTCACAGTGCTCTGCATGTTGGGCTCACTACAACTCTTCAACGCTATAACCACATCTACAGGTCAGATATGTTCAATATTCTTTCAGTCTGTGGAACAAGTATTTCGTTCGCTTGCAATCCAGTTTCCAAATTTTCTGAGTTGGTGTTTTTTGGCTGGGCTGTTGCTAAGAAACATGACGCGGGGGACTGACGTAATCGACATTTTCAGAGTGCTCTTGACATTTTCTATTGGGTTATAGAAAACGGAACTCATCCGATACTTAACGAAGATTTTCCGAAAAGGGATTCTTTTTGTTCTCGATTGGTAGTTACTGTGAATATGAGTCGTAAACTGTCTCCCTTATAAATTTTCAGGTATTACGCGAGAATGATTGAAATGAAACAAGGTACTCCTGAAGAAGCGGAATTTAGAAAGATGCTTGTGGTGCGTTAAATAATTTACTTGATATAAATACCCGGGGCCCAGAGTTTTTCTTTCTTGTTTCTGCTGTTAGAGTGATAAAACTGTCATGGCGGTCAAAGAGACCGAGAAAAAAATTGTTTTCTTACTCGTCGCTTCCCGGGTCAAGTCTGACCAAGGATTAGAAAAGTGAAAACCTGTAGAACCAGTTTTTGGATATATCAAGAAGGATGGGGCTTTAAGAGCTGGTCAGGGTTATTCTGATGTCTTGCGGGTATTGCGGGGGCAAGACACTTTATTTTCACAGTGCATCGCTTCGCCCTGGAGTGCTGCTGAGATATTTTTAGCTAAGGGTACTCTGACAGAAATTGTGGGAGAGGGAGAGAGAAGGGGGGGGGGGAGAGGGAAACTGCAATAGACTAGCATCCCATCCAGGCTGATATAAGAAAATACGTAGTTGCTTTATGCAATAAGTTAACTTCGCACCCCCTCCCTCCCTCTCGAGGTTGTGTGCATGTAATTTGTTTTGATGAGTTATGACGCCAGGTCACACTGCACAATAATATTGCTGACGTCATACTTGATCGTTATGTCATACTAACCCCTTGATTTGTCCTCTTGTTTGTAGCTGTTTGTCCTTCAGTGGGAGACCTGTCTGCAGGACTCGCACTTTATGAGGCTGTGTTCTGACTTTTACATCACTAATGCGGCTTGGCTTCTCCATCTTTTAAACAGCTGTGCTTCTGAAAATCAGGTAAGACACAAGCTTTGCTGGTTGTTTATAAAGATTACATCGTGGCTTCATTGTTTGTAATTTGTTGTTTTTGCTGATGGAAACGTTTATTTAGCATGCCATAACCTTTTGGTAAAAACTGATTTCAGGGTCTATCTGAGAACGAAATCCGCGCCAAACAGCGGGAAATATTCGCAAATATTCCCGAGTTCTACGTCAAAGACATGTGTTCTTGGTTCAGTTTTGTCGCTGTCCACAAGCCTTGTGCACTCAAGGGATTGGATGTAAGTATAATAGCCTTTTTCGGGATTAGTTTTCCTCATTGCACTACAATGCAATCCAAAGTGGACGTGAGTTAATTTCGGATTCAAGCTACAAACTATAGTGGAATCCTGCCTTACAGTCACCTCGTTCATGCAGTCACCTCGTTATGCCGACCACCCTTTTTGTCCCGCCGAGAGAAAACCCCATTAATGCGGCCATGCTGTTAATACGGCCAACGGAAACATTCTGAAAAATTCCAATCAGTTTAGCAGGGTTTTCGTTTGAGGCCGGAGGCCGGACGTATCTTCCCGTCGTTTCTCATTCCACGTCCGGTACTTTGATACCAATATTTGGGAGTTTATTTTTATTTTCTTTTTTTTTAACTATTTTACTTTTTAAAGAGAACTTGAGTGAACTCCAGCCCTGCCTGAGAAACGCTGGAAACGGTGTTTTTGAGTGTTCTATTTTAAAAATTTTTCTGGAGGGCGCATGCCCCCAGACCCCCCTAGGTGCTTGTGCCTTCGGCGCTCTCAAGGCGCCTTGCGGCGCCACGACAAATTTCACGTCCGGTGCTTTCACAACCATGTCCGCTACTTTACAAAGCTATTGAAAACCCTGAGTTTAGTCTTACTAGTTTTCTACATGGCCTGCTTGCAAATGTGGTTGTAATTGTCTTAGGAGGTCTCTGTGTGTGCCACGTGATATGTTCTGCGCGTGTTATGCCATGTTATTTCCATGACAACAAAAATCTGTGCATAGAAATTTGGACTCAGTCGAGCGATGTGCATATTTGTCATCTATGGAGAATAACCGTGGTATTAAAAACTCTTCACATTATACTGGCGTTGTTTATGATCCGTTATGTACCTTTTGTACATTCTGTTACAGGTATGTGTTTTTGTTGATTGCTGTTGTGCTTTAATCGAGCGCCGAGACTTGGTGCCTGGACCTGTGGCAGCCACCAGAATCATATCAGCTCTGTTGTCATTTGCTGAAATATGTGGCAGAAATAAAAGGTATTGGCGGTTTTCATGTGACGTAGCCATATTCCAAAATTTAAAATTGCCTTTCCTTCTGACGTTTTAGTTTCATCGGATTATAGACCTTACAGAAACTTGGCGTTTTACAACGTTTTAGATCGACAGGGATCTTCGTTTTGCAATAGGGCACGTTTGAATTTCAAAGCTTTTGCGTTGCGTGATTAAAATGGCTGCTCCAGAAGGCTGTCGCATGGGTCAAGAAATGAATAATCGCTTTGGTGTTTGCTAACTGGACAATTCTTGCACTAGAAGAAATATTTATTTCAACGTGTTGGAGCTCTAGAGTAATAAGGTTACGTTTCAGTAACACAACTCGACGACAGATGTTCCTGTTACTTTACGGCAGCCATATTTGTGCCCTTAGCGGAGGGGCACAAACATGGCGTCTCCATACAAAGCTGGGTAAAACACTCCTCCGAACAACTCGCGAATTAAAAACAGCAGAGACCTTATTCTTAGCGAAGTTGTTTATATATTTATCATCTATCATATCCTTTATTCGTGATTTTATTTATCGAATGGTTACGATTTTTAGGTTTGATCACATGATAGGTTTCCGGCAGCATCCTGTGGGGGAGTTTGTTGCTGCCATCAGTCAGGGTTTATTGACTGACTTAAAAGGGCAACATTTCTAATCGGTTCTGGGTGGTGGGCTAGTTTAAGATGTTCATAGACAGGGGCTGACAAAGTTAGATTGTAAAGGATAACGTAAGTTTTGCTCTCTTTTTTTTTCAACGATTATTTATCGGTCTGACCTGTTTCTTTCCAGGAAAAACAAACTGTTGGAGGCAACAACATGGGGAAGGTAGGAAGCTGAATTGATGTTCTTTTTCTAGTCTGCGAGTAGTCCGTCTCTCGCTTAGTTCGTCGAGCGAGACAGTAAATAAACCGCGAGGAAAAAACGGCGGCGTGAAATCCTTCCCGTCCCCAGGAGTTCGCGCGGTGATTTTTTTGCGCGGTTTTCTTTGGCGTCACGCAAGACGGACTAATCAACGAAAGAGGGACAACTAGTAATCTATTCTTTGATGAATTTATTTATAATGTATTGTTGCTAACTAACAATACGTTACACAAAAGATTGCGAGGAAAAATAGCGTAAATTACATGTAAATTGTATTAATAATATCTTTTATAATTTGCAGCGGCATTGAAGGTGACCTGATGGCCTGCGTAACTATGTGTCCAGCGGTAAGAGAAAAACTCGGCCCAGCTCTCATTCATACGTACTCGTCGGTCGATATTGTGGAAGGCCTGGACGTGGACAAAGAAGAATTTGACAAATTTTCAGCCAGGTATTAATAAGATGAACTGCTGATCACAGCAACAAAACTTTCATGTACCCTCGAGGGATACGATACTTTAGTACTTAGCAGGTACCCCTCATGTTACAGACTTCTATTAAAGATTTGTAACGGAATTTTATGCAGGATTGCGACATAGCTTAGCTTTTGCATACTTTAGGGTTGTTGCGGACCTACATTTGTCTTTGATTGTCAATTGTTTTGTTGCCTTATCTTGTTTTTATGTTTATAATATACTTGCCACTATTGTCTCTAACATTATCCCTTATGTGGAAATAAATATATAAAGTTACGAAAAAAGCCTGAAAAAGAAATTCAGCTTTGAACGGAATTCAAATCCATGACTTCTGCCATACCGATGCAGTGCTCTTCCAACTGAGCTATCAAGCCAAAAGGGAGCTGCTCACAGTTGCAAATAGTAATTGGATTACTTCAAAGGCCACATGTGAAGTTATATTCTTTCTGTTTTAGGCTCGAGATTGTCAAGTTGTTGGAAACCCTGTGGAAGAGACCGGACTGCCTGCCTTCAATTTTGGGAGAGTGTGGAAGGGAGAGCTTTCAGGTATAATAATTCTGATACCACTTTTTGTTGAAAGGAATGATTTGTAATTAAGATCCGAAGAGTAATTTTACAAATAGCTTACTCGGTTGTCATCAGTCATTCCTAGGTTCTATTTTGGACACGCTTCTTTATGTGCTTAAAGATGGTTTGCTACGACTTACGAACGTGAAAAAATTGCAGAGTGCCAAGCAGTCCGGTAAGCAATTGTTTCGCTTGATACTAGTGTAGTGGATGTAGCTGCGATACAGAGGGGACTGACAGGTAGACACAGGGAAAAAGGCAGACAGACAGACAGACCGACTGCCTAACCGATGGGACCATGGGCTGACTGTTGGGTCCCCGACCGACTGACTGACTACCCCGTTGAACCTCGTTGAACAATTTATTCAAATATTTTCTCTATAGTGCCTTTGCTAGGTTTCAAATAAATGGTATGAGAACTAATTCTTTAAATATTACAAAAGTTTGAGCCAAGTAGCATTTTAGTTGATGTTAATTCACACATTTTTCCATTATTATGTGGCTAGCTCCGTGAGCGGTCAAGTTAAATAAACCAAATCCTGTGCTGTTATTGGGTACACGAGCGGGCAGGTCTTGCTTGGTCGGGATTACCCGCTGTGTCCCGCAAGAAATAGTTCCCCGAAAGCCATATAATATATCCTTTATTGACCAATCTTGTTCGGTCAACGTGGCTGGATATTGGCCTCGTTCTTTTTTTTTTGCGCGTTTATGGCCTTCGAGTCAACACACTAAAAAAGAACGAGGCCAATATCCAGCTAGCAAGCTAGGTCAATAACCCATGGTAATATCTCTTTCACCATAATAGCTGCTGATTCCCAAACAAGAGGTTAATTTCCGAATTAGTGATCCTGTTTTGCTTTCTGAACAGAGGAAAAGTGGAATGAACTGAGTATGGAACAGCGCCAAGAAAAGGAACATTTTTTGATGGGTGAAGAACAGAGTGCTAAATCAGTTATGCACATGGTATGTAGTTTACAATGCAGCGGGTTAGAGAGCTTAAACTTAAAGCTTAACTTTATCTCGTTTGAATTTCAGGCTAACGCGACGCTGGCACTTTTGGAGAAAATCACAGAGGAAGACAAAGTGGCTCGTTGTTTCTCACGCTCTCCGCTGTCACTCAGAGCGGCAGCAGCGGTAAGACTGTACAGTCTTTGGATTTCATTTATATGATGGGTGGGATGGGTCTTGGGGAGGCCAAGGGAAAGAGGGGTAGTGTCCTGAAAAGGCTAGTTCGTCACGTTTCTATGAGCGTTGTTGCCATGACCAAGTGTGAAAACCACTGTTAAAAAATGTTGTGTAAATAAGCAGTGAAGTCTGTCTCTTCGTTACTGCAGTATTGCATTTTAGTTACATCTCCGCTTTTATTTTTCACTTACAGATAATTGGATTTTTGGATTCATTGTGCGGCCGTAAATCATTGGATTTGAAAGTTCAAAACATGGAGAAGTAAGATGAGTTACCATGGTGATTACGGTTGGCGATGTAGTGCAAGTGTTGGATACGTAATATATTAAACACGGAAGATCGTGTTTGACCACATGTCCAAACACTGTGGAGAGAGTTGAAAATCAATCGAAACTAAAACTAACGAGATAATGGTCATGGTCATGACTTCTTCGGATTAAACTTTATGAATATTAATGAGTTTGTTAATAGTCATTCGAGACCGTCCAAACAGTTTCTTTGAATAGACCACTGTTCATCTAGAGAAATGGAAGTTGTTCTAATTTTTTGTTTGTTTTAATCTTTAGGTATTCTTTTGATCCACGTGATCTGCTAGTTAAAATTCTAACAGTGTTGGTCCGCATGTCAAATGCCAGCGAAGAGAGAGAGTTTGTGAAATGCCTCGCCGCCAACCCAGACTACAGCAGGCTCAGTGTGGAGCGGGCGTTGCGTGTTGTTCAGCGAGAAAACCTCGCTCCTGATCACGTGGTTCAAGACTTGAGAAGCGTTATGCAAGAGGTGCGAGTGATTGTAGTGTTATTGGAAGTCAGAAAACTATAATAGCTACATGCAAAGCCCTTCGTGCAAGTGTAGTTTATTAAGATTCTTATAGTACAAAGTACCACATGAAAGTACCGTCCTGCTAAATAGTTTCCACGTTTCATTCCGACTTACAGTACAGGTAGACAGATAGACAGGCAGTCAGACAGACCACAGACAGACAGACAGGCACACAGACAGAAAGACAGACTACCTTTATTTACGCAGGATAAAAGATGAAAGCTTAGTAGCTTATAACGGCTTTCATTTGAATGGCCACACGCACAAGAGATTAATTCACAAATTTTAACGGTAGTCACGCATGATGACTACTTGAGCTTTCATTTTAATGGTCACACTCTAGGTTTTAATTCGTAGACTTAAGAATTTGAACCATCTTGTGACGCAAAATAAACTAATACATTAAAATACAGCTCAGTAGCTTTTATTTGAATGGTAACACACTTTCATCCCAGTCTCAAACGCTTCAACCACCTTACCTTGTACAGCATAATACACAGCACAACTTGAAGAGACTGCTTGAGTTTTCACAGACTAGGAAACAAGCTTAGACAAATCTCAACACATTCTTCGAATGTTGTACTTCCTAGGTGGGTTCAATACTAGCACGAGACGAAGACCAACCCTCCCCGGGTGAAGACGAATCTGACGAAGACAAGACTGAGCCTCCCCCACTGGAGAGTGTGCCTGAGGATGGTGGTGAGGGGGCTTCTACAGCGGAACCGCATGATGCAAAGCAGGCCGACCAAGCTTACATTGATGCTCTTGAACTGATCAAGTTTGACACTGCGGAACTTGTGGTAAGAATTTAGTTGATCCTTTGCAGTTCTAGGTGACGTGAACTCTTTGTGCCGAAAATGGAAAGTCAACTTTTAGAATATCAGAAACAGAAAAAGTATGGGTAAATACGTAGGACTAGATAATTTAATAATCGTCAGTGGCTTTTAAAAATATGTATGTTTAAAACTGAAGGGTTCACACTGTTAGGCTACTCCCTTATCTTTCACTGTTTACAATAGAATAGATAATGAGTAGCGTGACCAATCAGAGAACGGCATTCGTGACAGAACGCTATTAGATGTATTCTGAATGATAATGTATGCGTGACACTTAGCTTGCAGAACTCTGATGTCAACTTGTTAGATGCGCTTTTTGAACATTTTTTGCACCATTTCTAACTGAAAGTGTTTTCTTTATTTCAGGACTATCATGCATTTCGCTGTCGGGCCTGTCAGCCTATGTGCCCTAGGTAACTAAAGTGATGTCATTCCCAGGCAATTAAGCGTGGTCTACATGGGAAATTTTTATGTGGCAATTTTGTTTGGCGAATATATTTGATCGTGTAGATTACACAGTAAACATTTGTCAATTGTTCAACGTTTATAGCGCCGGTAATGACTTTGGACAGTAAGATGTGCCGACAGAAACAATGCGGGGCTGCTTAGTCGTCCCCAAAAAATATGGCGCTTACGAACATATTTGCCACATTTTACTTATGTGACGAGTCATCTACACGAGGAATTTTTGGTATATCACAATTTTAATTTGTCACCTAAAAGGTAACACACCAGCTTTTCAGCAATGTATTAATCACATGACAATTCCTCGTCTACACGAGCAAATAAGAATTGTCAAATAAATATTGCTCGTGTAGAGCAGCTATTTGAAATACCTCATGCATATGATATTTCATACTTTCACAATTCTTCTATCTGTTAGGTCTGGTAAAGTGAAGGCTCTAATGCGAGAAGCAGCGCAACTTAGAAATAATCTTCCGATTCATCCAAATGCCTCCATCCTTGTTCGTCAGGTGAGAGTGTTCCAGTATTATCGTTTTAAGTCATTTCCCCGTTTTCGCAGCTGTTCAAATAGTGCTTCCAAACTGCCAATAGACTATGATTCAGTCCAGGCTTTAATTTGTTGTTTGTCCGAATACAAACCCAACCTTAGCTGTAGTTTAGAGTTGTTTGAAAGGGCGAATAACACTGTCATAAGGATAGTTTGTTACCCAGTGCATAACGAACTTGGTTTTTCAAAACTTAAATTAATCCGTTGGATACAGTTATCTACCATTGGAACAACCGTCAGGGACCAAGTTCATTATACCGCATAATTTTCCTAAGATTTGTGGGTAAGTCATTCAGGCAATTAAATGGTCTGCAGTCTCCCCGCTTTATACTAAGGGTTGCCATACAAATTGTCGTCACGGTGTTCACACGCTGTGTGACACTTGTTACATACGAATAAGTGTCCCCATGGCGCATGCAATCTGGGTAAGGGTGCTGATATGCCGATTTTGTTTTATTGACCATGCAGGATGAAAACCGTATGGACTTTGTCCGTGCGCTTATTACTGGCACGGTAGATACGCCTTACAGCCGGGGCTGTTTTGTGTTCGATATTTACTTTCCGTCCTCGTATCCTGTTGATCCACCATTGGTGAAAATTATCACCACCGGTAATGGCACTGTGAGGTAAGATACGGAATTTATTTATTGTAAAGCCATCAACAACGAACATATTATTTTCCCGGCTAGTTACTTCAAAATCTAAAGTGATCATGTATGGGGTCACGTGACCTTTCCGTTGGGCTGGGACTGGGTACAGCGTTTTTCTACGAATTGTGATTAGTTCATTATGCCATCTACGTCTGATTGGCCCATTCATTCAATCACCACTCTGTGAGCTCTTCTATCGACGCATTATCAGTTTATCGATTTTAGTCAATTTGCTCAACAATTACCCTATTTTCACTCAGGTTGTGAAGTGGGAAGAACACGTGGACGTCCCTACCCTGAATTGTCCGCACCAAAATTACGGACTGTTTTTCTCTGAGTGATCTGTTTTAAAAGTGGCATTTCTCTTATTTTCTTGATGTTAGGAAGTTTTGAAGTAGTATTTTAAAAACGCATTGAATGTGATGCTTGGTGTATTTAACTTAACTGATTGAGTTTTCAGTGCTTAAGATTTATTCAATGTTCGCCAATTGGTTTATTTATTCTATTCCAGGTTCAACCCGAATCTCTATGCGGACGGAAAGGTAATCTTTAGTTCGTTGTCGGCTGCAAGCGCTGTTACCTCATGGTTAGTGTGTTCGTCTCCGGATCGAGCGGTCCGGATTCAAGCCCTGGCCGGAGACATTGTATTGTGTTCATGGGCAAGACACTACTTTCACACTGCCTCTCTCCACCCAGGTGTACCAATGGGTACCGGCAACCTTAATGCTAAGGGTAGCCCTGCCATGGACTAGCACCTCATCCAAAGGATCGGGGGGAAGTAGAAATACTCATAGTCGCTTCATGCTATAGAAATCGGGATAAGCTCCGGTCTGATGGACCTCTTGGCTCGTATGCAGACTTACCTATTTACGCCTTAGTGTTGTGCGGTTTGTTAAACATACTTACTCAGTGGTTTATGAAATTACATATTTATATTCTCAGGTTTGCTTAAGTTTGCTTGGGACCTTTCACGGCAGAGAAGCTAGTGAAAAATGGGATGCGAAGAAGTCTTCGCTTTACCAGGTTTGTCTTCGTTACAATTACGCTGTTTGCTTTAGTTTTTGAGACAATTCGTACACGATGGAACAGGATTGATCTTTTTGCTATGCCCTGTCAGTACTGCGCTTAGTTGTGGACAAATGTTTTTACTTGCTATTGTTCACGTTTTTCGTGCAAAAAACGCAGAGCTTGAAATTTTGCGGTGATCTTCGCGTTGGAAAGTCCTGTTTCTCAGCGACTTTCCTGACTTGGATGGCGGGCTCACGCAATTTTCCCAAACAGACTCAAAGATACTGCTTTTTGTTGTTGTGTTTTTTAAAAAGCTTATCTCATAAAAAAAGAGGAATACGTCGAAATTAAAACTCGCCGACATCGCTTTGAAATGGTTCTAAAATGTCACGGAAACACAAGCAACACATAAACATCGACGAGAGGATTTCGACGAAAACTAGAATTTCTAGAACGCATTTCTTTTCCACATAAACGGTCGTTACATTCCCATACAAACCTTTATATTTACGCGGTGTTACGCAACTGAGTGTAATACATGAAATGTTCACAGCGCCCAAGGAGCTTAAGAGACCGCTAAACGCTTTCTTGTTTCTGTATCAACAGGTTTTGTTGTCCATCCAAGGCATGATGTTCACGCCGGACCCTTGTTTTAACGAGCCTGGTTACGAGGGTATTAAAGGAACCGACGAAGGAGATGTGAGTAGCATCTTGCATAAATCTTCGCAAAGAAAGAACGTTGTATCATACTTTGCTGACAACAGATGGCAACTCGAATTGTGTGGCAACGAACTGATACAGTAAAGTAATTTGGTTATATCAACTAAGTTGAAAATGTAAATTGGCCACCGTAACGAGTTATAAAGCTGACGTTTCGAG
>OMLO01004918.1_pt1 | contig 11202 bp, 7 predicted proteins | sample 1674811 | NCBI WGS metagenome assembly OMLO01 (sample SAMN06265003, study PRJEB25207) | coral metagenome | isolation source: Coral host | place: Mexico:La Bocana,Puerto Morelos, Mexico | collected 2008-11-13 | reverse complement strand
ATGTATTTTTAACCTTGTCAAAATCATGTCATCTTGCACGTGCTTCCAAGTTTACAACAAAAATAGTTTCAGCTGTCACGTGGATTTCGTTGTCAATCAAATTTGCCGTTTTGCGTCGACAAAGAAAAAGAAACCCGACGAAACCTTACCGTGGCCTGCCACAGGCATCCCACGGAATTAAACCACATGTTCAAATACAGATCACGTGTTCAAAAACGTGACAGTTCGCGTGAAAGAGTTCAAAGTCCTAGAGTCACAAAAACTAAGCAAAAACGTCTATGACAGGCTTTGGCCCAAATATTTGTCCTTAGGGGGTTGTTGTATCCAAACGGGCAAGAATCTTTCATCAAAGTTTTGTTGCAAATGTGGCATTTTTCCGCTTTTTTGTGCTTTTCCTGGTCTTCTGCCGTCATCACAATCGGCTGGGGCGCGGTCCTATTGCAACATCTTCCTGCAGAATGTCGCTGAATCTTTCTTACCAAAGCCTAAAAGACCGCATTTATCACGTATGGCGACTTCATCTGTTTCCGATGATTTTGGAAAGAAAATGTGTTTTCCCCCTCTACAGGCTACACGATCCTTATCGGCCTGGCGTTCACACCATTCTAGTATGCTTTTGGGGTTCTCAAGCAAGTCCGCTCTTGAGAAACCAGTCAAGTACATCACGCAATAGTGCTTTGCCGTGTCTTTTTTGGTATGATCAAAGAGCAAAGCTTAACATAACAGTAGTGATGAATTTCCCCTGACTCAGTTAACATCAGGTTTACCCGCGGCATCTTTGCTTCTTTTCTACTTATCCTGTGCATAGTCACACAATTCTTTTCTCAGCCAAAGTGCTAGGTTTTTGTTTTGCTCCTCAAGCTTATTAATTTGTTTTACCGGTATTGGGAAATCGATGCCTACGTAGCTAATACCGTCGTTAACCGGATATTTGCTTGACCTTTGCAGGTTCTTTCCATCATGTGCATGAAATAAAGCGGCTCTGAGCGCCCACTTCAAACATTGGTTATCCCTGCTTTCCAGGTTGATTATTGCCTTCTTTTTTGCCAGATTGGCTGGAAGAGGCAAATATGTTCCTCCGCGCAGTGGCTGATAGCGTGCAACATTCACGTACGCAACCATTATTTTGTCAAGAACCCATCCTGATCCTTTCACTGACTAGGCTTCTAGTTTTCCCTTCGTTCTTTCAATAAATCTGTCAAATTTTATTTTTACTTGGTCCTCATCATGCCTGTTGGAAACGTGCTGTTCGTTACACCGTTTCTATCAAAAACTTGACTTTCAAGCCAAAGCGTACTTTTGCACTTTTTAACTCCTTGATTTCTTTTTCCATGCAATCAGTAAACTCTGCTTTCGTTTCTCTTGCAAACGCTAAAAGATCTTTACTGTCGGCATTTTTTTCTGATACAGCCATTCTCCAAACACGAAACCATTCTTCCAAATTACTTCGGGCCAATGTAAAAACGTCAAAATAAACAACCACATTAGGTTGTAACAATTGAGGCAAGTTTCTGTTTTCCTCCTCCGGTATTGGGCCAAAAAACATTTGAAGAACATCAGACGAATATCTGGCGCCTGCCATCCTGGCGTGAATACCAGTGCACATATTTCTTCGATAGGATGTATTATTTTCTTTAGCGCATTACGCAATATAAAATTGGGTAAAACACACTAGGAAAAGGCAGGCAAAGGCGCAGCATTTTTTTTCCTCAAATCTTGGCGACCAGAGGCATCCGAGATTTGAGGTAAAAATTGTTGCGTCAGAACCTGCCTTTTCCTAGTGTGTAGGTATATCGGCTTAGACTGTGTTTTTTCCTGCAATTCTAGAAGTCAGCTTCGATGATGCCGATGCCAAGCGATTCAGTATACTTTTAAGAGAGCGATTGCGTGAGCCAAACCACAAGGAGAACGGATACATTCTTGTCGCTAATAAGTTGCCTGCCAAGTACAGAGGAACAGCACATTTGTCTTTCCTACAAAACATCCCTTGGCTGGCTGTTTTTGACTTGTTTGATCCTGGTTCGAAGAAAGATGGTTTATATCACGCATGTAACGAAACGACCGACGCACCAAGAGCAACAATAAGAACTCTCGATGATTTTAAAGATTTTTCTACCGACAAGGATATTTCAATAAGAGAAACCACTTGGATTTTGGGCAATGACGAAATGCAAACAGGCATGGACTGGATAAAATGCTCGAAGGACTGCCTTTATCGCGCATTGTCAGCGTACAAGGAGTGCCCTCTTCCCGGACATCTCGTTTGTGTCTTCCTCTGTCTTAGTGAGAACTCGGTTCACGAAATGGCAGACATTATGGAGAGCAGTTTCAACATTCTTGGAAACTCAGCAAATAGTTGCGTTACCATCATTAGCGAGTCCAAATCTGTGGCAAATGCATTCATTAATGCTTCAAAGTTTTATCTACAGAGAGAACTCCAGGAATGCTCCATAACTGACATTCCATGGAACCTTTTGAAGGAAATCGTTCGTGAAATGGGGGGACCGTCCATTTTCAAGGAAAAAGGAACCGCAACAGAGTTGCCGTATTTTAACGGAACTTTGAAGGAGGTTCCTAACAAAATTATTAACTCGTGGAAAGATTTAGAAGTGTATAGCCCTGATCCTCGATTGCCACGTTTTGCAGAGCACATTGAGAAGGAAAGGAATGCGTTTTACAAGGGCTCCCAAGCCAGTCAAGTTAATCTGTTTCACAATCATAGCATTCCTAGAAGTCTTGAAAAAGATATACACAACAAGGTTGAACGCGCACTGAAGTATCTGTCAAAGGATAGTGGTGATGTAAGTTGTCAGGTGAAAACCATCACCTTACCCTACGAACCTGGTTCTGGTGCAACTACCCTGTGTCGAAGGATACTGTGGAACAAAAGAATGGAATATCGTTGTGCTGTTGTTAAAGCCGTCACGTCCTTGACGGACTTTCAGATCACAGAACTCCAGAATTTTGGTTATGATGAGAGGAATTTAAACTTCTCCCTTCCTGTCTTGATCCTCGTCGATAACTTTCCCGAGAATGATGTACGGCAATTAACAGAACGCATCACGAAAAGGGAGACAAAATGTGTTGTTCTCACTACCTTTCCAATTGAAAAGCAGGCAACAAATTCAAGTTTTGAGATAACACCTCTTCGCAAGCTGGACGAGAATGAGACGAGGCTTGTGAAAGATATTCTGATCAACATAACGAGTGATGCTGAAAGAAGAAAGGAAGCTGAACAGGTCCTGGAAAGAGAAAAGCGATTCATCTGGTTTGGACTGGAACTCTTTGGACGAGACTACCTTAAGATTGAAGAAAGGCTTCAGAATCACATCATAAGTATCCTTACTCCTTTCTTGGATGACTCTCGAAGAATCCACAAGAAAGTACTAGAGATGTGCTGCTTTCTTAGCAAGTACAGCGATGGAAGTGCTATTCTGCCACATGCAGTAGTCCTGGAGTTCATTCAACATACGCGTTTCTCGACCCAAAGGCAATCTTCAGCGATACAGGATGTCCACGAAATATTTGGAGGACTCCTTCTCGAAGAACAAGACGAAACCAATGGCTATTATGGTTGGCGACCAGCGCATTATCTCGTAAGCGAGGTAGTCACGTCAGAATTAAGGGAAGAAGACACAGCAGTATACATTCTGGAGAACGTCTGTAAATTTCAACCATTCGTGGTCAAGTTCTTGCGACGAAAAGTCTTCAAGATGTTTTTGGATCGTAAGAGAATATCAGATCCAGTCTTCCCGGAAGAGCAAGGATCGGATGAAAGTACTGATGGCTCGGATTTTGATGATGTGTTCGGATCTTACGAAGTACGAACCAGATATTCTCCACTTATAGTAGACATATTGAACAAAGGCAATATTCCAGGAGCTTTGAGGGTTCTTATCGCGATCTGCGGGGCTGCCAATACACCGGAGAACAAAGCTTACGCCTGGCAGCAGCTGGCAAGGTTCATGGGTTATGAAATGCTAGAGAATGAAATGAATGAAAGAGATGACCTGCACAAAAGTCTTTTCAGAGCCATGATCGAAGACACAGAACAGGCAGACTCATTTCAAGCTCCCAAAAGCGGAATCGAGGCAGCACACATTGCAGTCGATATTGCCATAAGTCATCATCCACACTACGCTCACCACTACGTGACCAAAGGTGATCTTTATCGTTTACAGCTTAGGCAGCTGGAAGAACGGCACAGCTTGCCTGGATCGTTGCATAAAGTGATCGAGATATGTCGCAAGGCATTAGACGTCTACGACAAAGCCATTAAGACGACACATGGATTTAACCATTATCCAATGATCGGAAAAATCCAAGCAATCCTTTCCTTACTGAAATTTGTAAAGGGTCTACCTTGCTTTGATCCTGAAGGTGAAAGTTTTACGAAGTTCTTGGAAATGGACGAAATTTTCTGTGAAATGGCAGATTTCCTCTCCCAAGATGAGCAAGACTACATAAAGAGCCTCAGCTCCACGACCCTGAACGTATTAAACGAGTTCTTTGGGAACGTAAAGTTCAAGCAAACCACCACGTACGATGAAAATGAAATAAGAAGTCTAAACAACGCGAAGATTAGAGCGTCTAAACTTCGTCGAGCCTTCTACAAAATAACTGGATATGACAGACGGCAACTGAATGGCGCACAGATTCAGGTGTTTCTTTCACCTGCAACACAAGAGGAACCTGCTCATTATCAACAATTTGTTGAAGATATTCTTTTCATACACGATGAGACGCCATACAGTGCCTGGTCAAGCATCCCTGACATAGAAGTAGAGTCAATCTACAATTATCTGAAACCTGTATGTCTGCGTGGACGTGGAAACCACAGTGAAATGCTCATTTGCTGCAAGGCCTGCCTTCAACTCAAGGAAAGACCGCCTGTCGCAGAGCTTGACGAAATCGTAACCCAGTGGGTGATGAAGTTCCCAGATTCAGTATGGGCCCATCTTTTCAACTATATGGTGCACTTCCCCATTCCCAATAGAAGTCTGGCGCGGTATAATTCAAGCACTAAAGCATCAATTAAGAAATGCGTCAGTATTGTTACTGAAAAAGCGGGTGCAGGATTAAGAAAATCCGGTACCGAGTACTTCCTTGGTAAAGGAATTGGCCTGGATGCTATTTTGAGCAGTCAGGAGTTTCGGTGGCTTGAAAATAAGTGGAAAACAAAAACCCATTTCTGGAGAAGTAAGGAAACCAGTGAAAAACTGGAACGAGTACAGGGTCAAAAAGACGCAAACTTCAAAGGTGTTATCTCATACCAAGGAATTCAGCTTAGTTTTGACAATACACTGTACCCCAACGAAAGCAAAGATGATTTATGGTTCTACGTCGGATTTTCTGTTGCTGGCCCGTATGCCTACGACCCCGTTGATAATGACACATATGCACAGATGAGACAACAAGCAGAAGATAGCGCATCGAAAATTGCAGCTAATCCGTCGTCCGGGGCTTCTTATAACGGCAGTAAGGTTGCTTCAGTCCCTGGCCATGTCAGTCGAAGTAAGCCAAAAATGTCAGTCAGCTTACCCAAGCAATTTGCGCCCCCTGCTTCAAACACGAAGGCTGTTCGAGTTTCACAAACAGCGAGACCTTCATCCTCTAAAACGTCTGATCGAGTGTTGCCAGCAGGTCTCTCCAGCTCTTACTGTGATGAACTCAGCAACTTTGATGTTCCACCGCAAAGCACAAGTCATTTCCTTTATTCGTCAGCGCTAAAGGATTCTAAAACCTCAGCTAGGCCGGCAGTGCCTACAGCATCAAAAACGCAGCCCAATTGGAAAACCGTAATAGGGACTCAGGGTTCTGAAAAGAAAAATTTCTTGCCCAAACGCCTGGGTACAGATGGAAAACTTCACCATGGGGCTTTCGTTCTTGGGCTCAGAAAGGCGAAAGAGTGTCCTTATCATAACTCTGAAAGTAAAGCTCCTAAGACAGACACCGATCGTTGTAACTTTGCACATGGATGGAGAGGCGATACAATGCAATGCGTGTGTACCAAGTGCACCAATGAAAACTTAAACTTTTGCAAAGAAAAGGTCGCGCACAAAAAGTACTTTTGGAACCTAGGCCCGTACTACGATGCCTATGGAGAAATCTGGAAGGGATCAAGGGATTCAAAGTCTCCCTTAGTTTCGTAACTTTGTAACGTAAAGAGGCGACTCTTGGACGTATAGCAATTTTCCCTTTAGCCATGGAAACTCTAACAAAAACAAACAATAACGTCCCAGCTTATTAGAAGCCTGTGAATTTCTGAAGAAGACCCCAGTAGGAGGTCGAAAATTTAGAAACATTTCTACGTCAGTTCAGATCTGTCTGAACGTTTTTAAATTTTTCTAACTACCATTGTCATTTTTCTTTCTCCATGACGAAATTTCTGACCTACAGCACAGGACTTTAAAATTGTTATTTCTATTTATCCTTTAATTTGAAGTTTAGAAGGAGGATAAGTTAGGAATTAAGACGCGTAAAGCAGATAGATAAATTTGAAATAAGGTGTCGAATTTTACCAAATGAATGGCCGAGATGTTCCATACGGTCTTTTCATGATCTTTTTTAAGTAAAGAGTGGAACAGCAACTTGGATGATAGACGAGACACATGTAAAGGGCTAGCACATTATGTTATATTACTGAGGAAAATTATCCAGTCCTGGAGAGCTACCCGGCTACCTTGCATATAGCCATGATCGTGGCCTTTAAGTTTGCTAGAGTTCACTGAGAACTGACGTCATGCTTTTAAGAAGGGTACCCTGGAAAGCCAAAACAGCCTTACCGCCTAAAACAAGACAAAGAAACACTGATGATACGATTTTGTAACTGTAACTGTACGGTTAAAAAACTCACTTTTTTTCATTTGGACCAGGAAATGGTGTAAAGTCCTTAAAATCTTTTATCCTGTTAATTAAGTACCAAAACTGTCCAAGGACGAGAAGAATTTGAACTACATTTATTCTGATATGGTGTTGATACTTGTCAAAAAGCTTCTAGAGGATGCATTTCATTTGCTCTACAATCTCAGCAGCTTTTTTGAAATACGAAACCACAGGTTTTAATACTGCATGATTTGGAAGCCAGTGGTCTTCACAAGGGTTGAGTAAAGGCGGCAAAAGGTACTAGTTCATTGTAAGAAATATAAATGCATTTTTAAGAAGTGAAACTCAAGGTCAACTTTGTAATCATGTTAAGTTGTACTTCACTCATCCCGTGTGCCAGCAAGATGACAGAATGAAGAATCTTTTTTTTTACTTACGGTTTACTTGGTGTCTGGTTGTGTATTATGTACACTGATTGTGTTAGGAATTAGCTGGTGGGCGAAACCTGTTTAATCACGCAATGTTAGAGGGATGGTATGCGACAATCAATGACAATCTATGACAATACATCTGTGGCATCCAGAATATATTTGTAACGAAATGTTTTCTGTACGGAAATGCGCGGTTAGGGACAGACTAGTTTGGACTAGCAGCCTGGATGCTGTTGAATACAGGGATAACGGCGGACCGACTTGGCTTGGGAAAGCTCGGAAGAGCACAGGCTCGCTGCACGGCAATCGTTACTCAATGCCAAAGGTACAGGGTCGTCGACAGTTAATCAGCAAGGACTCTTAACTATCTTGTCTTCTTTATTGTTGATTAAACTCGTGGTACATAGCTCACAGGGTAAATCGTGGTAAATAGTGGTAAATCAAATAGTGTATAATACGTGCTTGATTATATATGTTCGATAATAATGGCAGATGAACTTTAACGTTTACAGCAAAACAAACAAACAAAACAAATAAAGTCAAGTGTTATCAATAATAACATCCGTAAATGAAATTGCAAAACGTTTAGATCTTCCGTTCAAGATAAGTTCCAGGATAGGTAATTAAAGGAGTCAGTTGACAATACGCCACTTCGCATCTGAGAACAATGAATTTACCGATGTTAAACGAACTGCTGGAATGGCGATAACCATTTTCTAAAAGCCAGAAAATACAAGTGGTAACAAAGATGCGCGCCAGTATTACAAAGTAGTTGGTTCTTATAATAGAATGAGAACCTCCGACCTAAAAGTGGTTGATGAAAACACCACTAGCTTTCGTTCTGTTGATGAGATAACACAGATGCCCTTATTATAAGTCCATTCAGGATGTGTTGCAGTCCAAGAGCTTATGTGCGCTAAGTGAACGGTCGCCAGCGAATTGCTGCAAAGTAAGGAACACTTTATTTCAAATATACTTCTATTCTCACTAGTTGGACATTTCACCCGATGTTGACGTCAAACGATGTGAGTTCGTAGAATGATGTATAGAGGTGCGACCACGTTCTCAGTAGGGGTGGGCCAGATAGAGTGGTACCGGCCGAATGCTCCATTCTTGTTGTTACTGCCAGTCGCCTTGAAGGTCTACTCAGCAATATTATCCGCCAAATGATGGTGACAAGTAAGAAGCCATGATGCAGAATTCTTTTTGAAAGGATTTTGATACTTATAAAACGTACTCGTCCCTAGAAATGCTGACGAGAAAAACATATTCGCTTAAGGTAAATTACATTAGCCGTGTAAAGTTTACACAATGTATAGAAAAGAATTCTTAATAGAAGCGTATTGTACATGATCGATGGTAAAACATTTCCTACTTATCTAGAGCGCCCAGCTTAATTATTTTACCAATATATGTATCTACGTAACAAGCCCTTTTACGAAAGTAGAATATTTTTCAAGAGTTTGTTTTTTACCCAAAAGCAAACCTAAATTTGCGAATAAGCCTCCACTTGGTCTGTCTCTCGACTAAAGCGCAGCCAAGAAAATTCTCGAACGTTCGGAAACTAATGTACGATTAATTTGGAGTTCTTTTGTCGGCCAATTTTAGGCCCTTACGGGACAGTACACACTCAGAAACTGCAGTCGATGGGAGACTAGATGTCTAGTGATCCAGTTCAAGTTGCAGAAACTGTTGCTTTCTTGACCAGTAAAGCACGAATAGCTGCCAGGAATCAAAGATTCGGAATGATCACTTTACGTCTTTTTCCTGTAAAAACACGTAAAACTAAATCGTTAGCATATATAATACATGCATTAGCAGGAAAACAATGTTTTTTAACACATATTATTTTGAATGAATTGTGAATTAATCGCGAATGACAAGAATCCAAGCAAAGATTTGCTCTTCGTTTGACACAAAATTAAAGGGAAGGGAAAATGCGGTCCATAACTTGCTCTATACATTGACTTCACCATCGCTCAATAAGATGTTCATAAAAGTTGTGTTCTTACCTTTGATCTCAAAGTCTGGGCTTGGTGTTGTAGATTTTGTCTTTCTGCAAAGAAGCGAGAAAGAACGTGTCAAATACCACGCGAAACTATTTAAGTAAGAAACGTAAAATATCCAACATAGTGTGGGACCAATGGATGAGTGTCAACTGCAGTGTTTTCGTTTCTCTACTGATGTGTTTTTTTTACAGCTAACCTTTTACAGACTATAAGAGAAGTCATTTGATAGCACAACGACTAGCGAACGGTCTCCTTCTTGAAGACATCATTGATCATCGCAGTTATGCACACAACTTAAGCAGTTGTGAAATTAAAGCCTGAAAAAAAAAACGGGATTCGAACCCATGACCTCTGCGATATCGGTGCAGTGCTCTACTTACTGAGCTATCAAGTCATCTGAGATATATGTATTTGCATTCTTCTCCTTCTGTGGGTATATTACGAACTCACAATGTGACCAGCTCCCAGATGGCTTGATAGCTCAGTTGATAGAATACTGCACTGGTATCGCACTGAGAGATTCTGGGTTCGATTCCCGTTCAGGCCTGAATTTTTTCAGGCTTTCATTTCACAACTGCTTAAGTTGTGTGCATAACTGCGATGATCAATCATGTCTTCCTATCTCTCTCCGCAGTTCAAATATAGGATATTTCATATATTCAGTTTAAGGTCTCCCCCTTATTAAGGCAACTGCGTTATATTATATGAGTACCCACGGATCACAAATCTATTCCTCTTTAATGGACAGTAGATCATGATACGAAGATATCGAGATTTTGAATGTAATAACAATACCTTTACATAGCTACATCTAGAACTACAAACTAACCTCTGCCAGCTCGCCAATGTAATATTTTGAGAGAATCTGGTGAGCTTCAGCCGAGTGGCCGATGTCTTGGAACACGGTGGTGGCATCCATACCTTGTGGTAGAGTTCAGAAGTGTTTACGTTAAATGTAATGTTAACTTTCCTTAAACAAAGGAAATACTTAAAAAGTCTGGAGAACAGACATTCGTAACAGTTTAGTCCTCAAAAGAAGTTTAATTCTAGTTTTCTTTTCTGTTTTAAAGTTGTTTTGTAAATTCAGTTACGGCGAGTAACGAGAATTATTGTTTGTTTGATTGACCTGATTAGCTGAAGAGAAACGTTTAGACCAGCAGAATAAATTCTCCCAAGCAAAATGCTAGAAACTCTCAATTGAGAAAAAGCACGGAAAAAAGACAAGTCGCAGACCTGCTACGTGCACGAGTAAAGCTGAAGAAAACAAGCTTGGTACTTTCCAACACAAATTTTATTCTCGAAGGATATTCCAGAGACATGCTACATTGGCCAATGGAAAAGGACAACGAAGAAGTTAAAAGAAAATTAGAGCTGATGGATGATGATGGAAAGCTATATTGAAAAAGAAGCTTCAAAGAATGGAAACACTAAAGTGACTGAAATCACGGCGGTTGTCTCGCAAGATTGTTAGCTCGCTCAGAATTTACTTTATTCATACAGTCTAGTATCACGACATATTCTCTTAATTTTTTAATTGACTCCTAACTCACCTGCGTGTTCCAGCATGATTTCGCTTCCTCCTGGATGCTAAAACAATGTATACAGCTCTTTAGCTCAAACATAATGGACGTCTGTATACCATGCTGTATTTATGCCAGTTAAATTAATCCCCGTATTGTACCGACGTCAGCAAATCAATACTTCTTGCTCATCTCAATGTATCTAATTAACAAGTCGATTCTGAGCGAATTCAAGAGCGAATTATCTAATTGTTTTAGTGTCATCTACTTGTAGTTCAAAACTCTATCTAAATCCTCTTCACAGACACTTTGAAAACGCAAACCGGCCGCCATTTCATCGTGACAACCGCACACTGACACCCTACTCACAATCTACATCAGAATAGATGGCGAGTAGCTTATGGGATAGGATCCTAA
>OMLO01004917.1_pt1 | contig 11202 bp, 6 predicted proteins | sample 1674811 | NCBI WGS metagenome assembly OMLO01 (sample SAMN06265003, study PRJEB25207) | coral metagenome | isolation source: Coral host | place: Mexico:La Bocana,Puerto Morelos, Mexico | collected 2008-11-13 | reverse complement strand
CGAGATCTTTTACGAATATCTTTCCTTTACTCGACTCTCTAAGCTTTTAGCATACCCAGAGAGCACTGTGAAACCTTAAGATTAATGCACGTTTTTTTATCGACTTTTTTATCCCTGGATATTCCTGTAGTTGGCAAAATAATAAGCGATAATAGAGAAGCATCACTGTAGAAATAGACTATTATTAGCATAAATTTGACACCCAAGGGACACCAACATGGCGGACACTGATTTCAGCAAAGCTTGTGACGTCACGTGAAACCCAAGAATAGAAGCTACGGGATAAGAGAACGAATCAAAATACAGGTCTGGAAGAGGTACGGGATTACTCGAGAAAATATGTTCGGATATTTTTCGTTGGACATTATCTGTTCCTCAAAGCTCAAAGATTTCCTCGAAGTGTTTGCTTAATGGAATAAATAATGTGCGCGGACAGATATCCGAGTAACTTTTCGCCCCAAAATTAGAATATTGCATTCAATTCCGAAGATCCCTTAAGAAGGAAAGCTGATCATTTGCGACTTTGAAACTAAAGATTTTTTTCAATAAGCTAAGCAGCACGTTTCCACAACTGCACATTAATTCAGACCTTATAGTTTACCTGATAAACTATGGGCTGATAGTGTCTTTCTGTGAATATTTTCGCGTCAAGTGATGAATTTAAACCAAGAAGGATCTATAATGGCTGATGCAGTAGTTTTACGTGTAGCTCAGCCTACCAGATTGACCGGGAGCATTCGCATTAGTATACCAGTAAAATTCTTCTAAGAGGTGTTATAGTTCACCACTAAATTTTCTCAGATTCTTATTGGTTTTAATTGACCACGTGACGCGTTAGTGTTCATCGCCGAAAGAACCCGGATGGATAATACTTGTCTGTGAAAATGTTTCTTTTGACTAGTGAGCATATCGAAAACAAACAATTGTAATTGAATAAGTGGGTTGCTGACTGTTTTCTTTTTTCAATTTATACATTTGAATGTCACGACTGTCATCCTAAAAAGTTGGAAATAATTCGAAATGATTTTTGAACTGGCGCGCGGAAGAAAAACAATAAGGACAATAGAAGAGTGTTTATATCTCGGAACTATCGGTCTGATAGTTGCCCCTTAAAAATTTGATGTTCTTAAAACTAGCATATATGCCCTCGAAGCTTCCCCTCTCGGGCAAATATCTGTTTTAAGAACATCAAATGTCCGCGGGGCAACTATCAGCCGATAGTTCCTCGACAGGAACACTCTATTGTTAAATTAGTGTGCAGTGACTGGAGGTCGTCTGATAAATAGCGCTTTTGCAAAGTAATGGAAGAATATTTAGATCCAAATGGATAGTTAAGCTGGGAAGACTAAAAGAAAACCACTCACGTTTTCGTGACTTTAAAAAATTACAACATGTAATTGAGCACGTACACGACAGGAAATCATTCCATCCACGCGATTGTGTGCACAGTTAAATACATTGTACTAAACAATTGGAAACGATTAAATGAAGAAACTTTAAGTAATAGAAATGTATAGATCACTACCTTGTTTGGATATTTTTACATGTATATATGGGATGGCATATAGTGTAGTCGAAGAATATTAATCTAAAGTCGCTTTACTCTCGAAAATGTATTTTCTATTGCAAATAATACGAGAACAATTTCCATCTTGAGTAAAACTATGGAACAGCCGTCTAACTGCAATATCTATTGTTTTTCGACAGCTGATTTATGTCTTAGTGACGTTAATCCTTGCAAAAATGGAGGAACCTGCACAGCGGTCAGTAACTGGCCAACCTTTACATGCAATTGTCCTGTCGGATATATTGGTTATGATTGCGGATATGTACAAGGTGATGCACAATGTTGTAAAATAAGCTAAGTAAGGAATATCTCTGCTTAAGTTCATCATATCAGATCACCAAAAAATCAAGTTGAAGGAAAGTGTAATTTTGAGAGTTATACGAGGACCATATTGTGAGATCATGTAAAAACATTAATTGGCTGACTGTTTCACCATGTTCTGCATGCAAAATTGCATTTGTTACGAAAGGAAGAACGCTCTGCTTACCTGCCACAAAGTCATTGCAGACATATTTTGTCTGCACTAAACTATATGTTTCCCCACCTCACCTATGGCCCCGCTCATAAGGCCTAAAACAGCATTAAGTTAGTAATACGGCAGTAAATATTAAATTACCAGAGCTGCATTAGACGGGCTAGCTGCCAGCTTATCCGCATGCATGCTAGAAATTCATTCCACTACAGTTTTGAAAGTTTTTGGAAGTTAACTACTTACCATAGATAACAGATACCTTGTTTCCCAAATGCTCCAACTCACACATAGGTTTGGATACATCACAACGACAGCTTTATTTATCCATTATCTTGTTATAAATTAATAACATAAAGTATATTCATAATAATTAAATTAAATAAGGGTAACTGACAACCTGAAATTACCTAAAATAGTTTAAATTCCAGGTTTCCAGTTAATTACATATATATTACAATTTGTAGTCGGTAGCTAACAAAAGTAAAACACACACAGAAACGTTAAATACAGTAAATGAAAATAAGAAGATTAGGATTAAATAAATGATAATACAGCATTATCGTAAAGCTTATAATGCCACTTTTAAGCAAAAGCTAGGGGTAGCAAAATCCAAGATGGCTGATTTAATGCCCTTGTATGACGTCATAAGACAGTTTTCTGTTCTTTTCCACAGCAAAATCTAAGGTTGTGGATTTCGTGACCTTGTATAACGTGTACAACTGTTTTGAGCTATTTCCCACAGCAAAATCCAAGATAACGGATAAAATGACTTTGTATGATGTCATTAGATAGTTTTCTGCTCTTCGAATTCTCTTCTGAGCAAAATTTAAGATTGCGAATTTTATGACCTTCTATGACGTCATAAAACTGTTTTCTTCTGTTTTTTTTTTACAGCTGACCCATGTTCTCCCGATCCATGCCTGAACGGCGGTACCTGCTCTCCAGACAGTAACTCATTAGGTTTTAAATGCAGTTGCTCTCCAAACTACATTGGTCTTAACTGTGGTATCCAGCAAGGTAATACAAATATCCCTGCATTAGGAAGTTAAGTAGCTATGTCGGCGAGGCCGGGGACAACGTCGATTAAAAAATGAATTTATGTTTTACCTGCGAATCTCTTGATACGCAAGTCATTTCGTTTCTTTCTCTTTGTTAACGGTATCTCGAAACTAAGAACGGCAAGTACAAGAACGAAAAACGTTGTTGTTGTAAAGTACGGAACACAAAACAACGTAATATTCAAAATATAAATTTTAAAAATTATCCCTTGTGGTTCACGCTCTCCAGACACTGTAGAATTTGGTTTCTGTTATAACAATTATAATAAATGTGGGTAGCTATTGAATTGCTCATTAACTGGTCTAGTAGCATTTCCGTGTCGGTAGCCGTTGTGATTTATTTATAAACTCCTTATTTCTTTCTTCATTTTTACAGTGTAAAATTTGCTTGTTTTAGTTTGGTGTCGAAAAAACATGTCACTATGCAACCTTTTTTGATAAAGAGAATTCTACGTTTCTATAAATTTATTTTCGTTTTTGGAATATATATATATGGTGCTCCATCTCTCGATGTTAGCATTTGCAGCATATATTTAAATACTTGCACTAAGCGATAGAAAGTCGCAGGGGAGATTTTATGAATTATTATTTTTCACTTTCACATTGCTGTATCCAAAATTTTCTCATCTCCGCTGAGACAAGCTCTTTTTTCAAAAGAGGCTTGCAAAATGTAAAGCCTATTTTAATTGGTTAAAACTACTGTTTGCTAATCGGAGATTCGATTTGTTGACAGATGATCCGTGTTCAAATGAACCATGCGAAAATGGTGGAGCCTGTACCGTGGCTATTAATTTGATTGGATTTGAATGCAGTTGTACTTCAGAATATACTGGTTTCAACTGCGGTACTCTGAAAGGTGATATAAATATATCTTCAATTGCCCAACATCTGAACTTCAGAGATAATATACTCTCAGAGATAATACACGCTATCCACTGATTAAATCACTGTCTAGTGAACAACATTATTTGTTACTAACGAGGGCTGGTATACAGCAGGCAAACACACTGCCGAGGATTAGTGGGGAGGGACATTCTCACTTGATTTGCTCTACTAAAACCAATATTCGAAACCCCATTCGCTAAGAGTATATGTCACTGCTCGTTTAGTACATTTTCTTGCAAGAAAAAGAATTCTGAGGCCACAAAAACCCGAAAGTATTAGCGGTGAACGTTTGTGTTTGACGGAAATGCTGTTTCAAAAGGTATTGGTGGTGAATATTAATAATATCTATCAACAGCCTGTACTCCCAATCCTTGTCAAAATGATGGTAACTGTACAAGAGCTGCTAAATGGATTAAGAAAGGTTTCAGATGCAAATGTTCTTCAGAATACACTGGTGATACCTGCGAAAATAAAATAGGTAAGAGAAATTGGTCAGCTCCCCCCAACCTCGTTCCCAGGGCCCTGGAAACGAGGTTGAGCTCCCCCTTCCAAGTTCAAGTTCAATATAGTCCCTTTGCAGCTGGGGTCACGGAGCAAATTTGTTCCTAAACTGAAACACATATTATGGGATATGACTTTAATAAACAAAACAGGAGGGATATCAAAGCCAAGAACAGCCCCAAGAAAAGATAAAGTTCAAGCCCATAACTTCATAAAAGTAGGTCACTTAATGGCTTAGCTACGAAGGGCCTAAATTCGGTAGTTGAACGGCTACTTTCAGTATCACGTCAAAGTAGGTTTGTCTTTCTTAAAGTTCAACATTTTCCACTTCAGTTGTATCTCCAGGTCATCTTTCTGTCATTGGACACTGGCTTATTGGCTTATGTATCCTTGTTTTTTCAGTTCACGGCAACTGGAGTATTTGGTCTTCATGGCCCAACTGCAACAAGCCATGTAATGGTGGAACCAAGACAAGAAAGCGCCAATGCAATGATCCTGAACCAGCCTTCGGAGGGGATGACTGCACGGGTCCAGCGTCCGAAACCGAGTCCTGCAATACGCTTAGCTGCCCACGTACTTGTCCATTTTATCTGTTTTGTTTTATTTCGTTGCCAATAGGGCTGTTGAAAGACACGAGAGATCGCAACTTACGCAGTTGGAAAAATAACGTCTGCAAAAAACTCAGGTCTGAATGAGATTCGAGTCCATCATCTCTGCGATACCGGAGCAGAGCACCTGTAATTTAGCTGTTAAGCCACACGAGGGCTGCTCATCTTGTGAATTTCTAGTACACTCATAGACGTCTAAGTGTATGAATGAAAATATATGAAACATATTTGGCTGCGAAGAAAGATTTGAATTTTTATAGCTGAAGAGAAACCAGGTATTTTGGTATAATTTTGTTTTCACTTGTTGAAGTCATTCATTTCTCATGAATTCTTTTTCATCTTTTATTTTTATTTCTTTTCAGCTGAAGAGATAAATTACAAGGTCAAGTTGATAAATGACATCTGGGATAACGATCTAGCTAATCCAGGAAGTCAGCTTTACATTGATCGCGAGAATGCAATCATCAACAGAGTAAAATTATTTCCCTGTTTTTACTTGTTTTATTATGTTGGTCACTGTGATTCCGCTTCACCACACTTCCCTTTGTAACCTAACGTCATTTGGCTTCACCTAGCTGCACTGCACCGTAAAGCACTTCAGTGTATTGAACGGACATCAAATAGGCTTCGGTAACTTCATCTGAATTGAGTCGAGCCGAGATGAACTGAACTGTGATGAGCCCATGATACTTCACTGAACTGCTCCACACAAAATTGTATGCGCTGTGCCGCCGTGTAGAGTGATGAATGGATCAGAAAAATATCAATAAATTCACCAATTCAGTAATCCCTTGAAAGGCGATTAGGCAAGAAACGATAGAAACCGCTTATTTCCTATTGTACAGGTCGAGGATTTCAACACACAGAGAAATTTCAATGTTACGGTAAAGGTCCTACCATTCAGGTAAATATGTGTTCAAGACTTGGTCCGAGCCAAATGTCTATCGTCCTGGTCCAAATTGTTTGAAAGGTTGATAACACAGTCCACCAGAAAAATCACTATGGATAGCGGTTTGTTTTATCAAAGATTATCCACTGGATAGCGATTTATCAGCTGGATAACGTTATCCGGCATTCGAGCAACTGGTCCAGTGCTGGTTTGTTCAGAACCGGTAGCACTATCTCAGGCTGACAAGCTGCCGAAAGTATTATTTCTTTCTTGTATAAAAGTGTTTTTCACGTCTTATGTTTTGTCTTATTTGAGATTACTCAAGCTCAAAAATGAAGAACTAAAAATAAACAGAAAACCTCACCGAAAAGTTTAAAATCTAAAATCAATTTTCTTTCTTATCATCATGGCCTGGCTTCTTTGGATAGCCTAATCGGGCTTTGCATAACAAAGCCCTGAAAAAAAACCTTTAACTTTTAGATTTTGTCTGTCTACCCAGGTCTGTAAACTGTTAACTGGTTTCCTCGTTATTAGTATTGACATCTCCAGGAGTACCTATATTTTTTTCTTCGTATTACATTTTTGCAGAGAAGGAAGCGTTATATCTAGCTTCAACGTCAGCTACTCGGCTGTAGATTCGCTTCAAATTGTATCCCTGCAAGAAGAAATGGCTGGTGGAGGACTGGGTGATATTCCAGTAGAATTACTCAACATCTCAACTACTAACGGTATGTAAATAAGTTTCTATTACAACCTTAGGAACCCTCTAAACGCCATATTTAGGTCCCTCTTGAAACGGTATTCATTCACAAAACTCACATTTTCAGAGAGGCATTTCAGTCCAATTCCTGAAAATTGAGTAGGTAGGACTAGCTTCCTTATTTCTATCCAGATTGTGGATATATATGAAATTTAAAAAGTAACTTTGTTTTACCAGTGTAGCCCATTCAGCAACGAAGCTGGTATCCATGATATCCATAAAATGAAGTTAGTTAGTCGTACAAATTCTTTGAAAGGCTAAATATGTACTCATATGATACAAAGTTAAACGCCCCCAATCACGAATTGTCATGTCTAAAATTATCTTTAAGTTGAAGGAGCCCTGAAAATAATAGTTTACTAAAATATTGGGAGACGCGTTCGCCTCATGGTTAGTGAGCTCGACTCCGGATCAAGCGGTCCGGGTTCGAGCCCTGGCCGGGGATATTGTGTTGTGTTATTGGTCAAGACACTTAACTCTCACAGTTCCTCTCTCCACCCAGGTGTATAAATTGGTACCGGCAAATTTAATGCTGGAGGTAACCCTGCGATGGACTAGCATCCCATCTAGGGGGGAGTAGAAATATTCCTAGTCGCTTAATGCTACAGAAACCGAGATAAGCTCCGGCCTGATGGGCTACTTAGGCTCGTATGCAGACTTTGCCTTTTTTTTTAAAGCTAGAAAAACAACAAAGAGATAATAATAAACCTTAAGGGAAAAAAACATGGCAAACTTTTTAAGATGTGCGAACTGTGACGTAGCTTAAATGCGGTTTTAATTGGTTCGTTTTCAGTACCAAACCAAGCTCCAGTCATTCTTGAAGCGAAGAGTACCTCTGCAACGACTATTGATCTGAAGTGGTCAGAAGTGACTGATTTCAATTCAATTCTCGGCTACATAATTATTTACAAGAAAATTGACCAAAAATTCCAAGTAGATAACATGAAATCAGTGCCGGAAACGCCTACTGAAGCGGTGTTAGAAGATTTGGCAATTTTCACAAACTACACCATACGTGTGTATGCTTTCACTGGTAATGGAAATGGAGTGCCGAGTCATCCAGTTTCTCGTAGGACTCAAGAAGACGGTAAATTACTTGTTATTGTTTTCTTTTGGTATAGGTCGGTTAATGACTGAGAAGGCTTATATCTTTTGGTATAGATCGGATAATGACTGAGTAGGCTTATAACTGACATAAGCCAGTCTTATAACTGATATAAGCCAATATAGAAATGTTTTATTGCCTGCCCAATTACTTTTTTACGTTGCTAAGCTAGCGTCTAAGTACAGATTAGGTCAGTGGGACAGTTTATATAGCATAAGAGAATAATCGCTGAGATTATCGCATTGACGCCCCCTCTAGTTTAAAATAGAAGGAACTCGATTATGTTCAAAGTTTTAACACCAGTATACGAAAACGCATTTCGATCAACTCTCACAGTAACTCATTTCAAAACGGCTTTCTTATTTCGTTTATAATCCCCCTTCCCCCTTCCCCACGTCTGGAATTACGAAGTTGCTTAAACGCAGGGCTTATATAAAAGGAGGAAGTTTAATTTTCTATTAACATCAGTTCCCAGTCAGCCGCCACCAAACACTGTCATTAAATCCACGAGTACCAGCACCATCGACGTCACGTGGCGGCCAATCAACCAAGCTTACGTCCACGGAATCCTTGTGGGATACGAGGTTAGATATGCAAAGGGTGACGGGTCATCGACATTGACTTGGGAAACAGTCACACTTGATGCAGCTACACATAAGGTGGTTTTAGGTGATCTGGACTATTTTACACAGTACACGGTGGTGGTGTGCGCAAGGACATCCAAAGGTTGTGGCAAAGAATATTCTGAAACTGCTTACACGTTTGGAGATGGTGAGTGAAATGTAAGATTAACAGAAAGTACACTGTGCTATTTTAAAACTTGTGAGTCTTACGAAATGGTTTTATTTAGCATTAGGAATAAAGTCAACTTATTTCATCAGCCAGGCCTAGTATGACACCGATTAGCAAATTTTAAAGCTACCCTTTCAAACATTATTCCCCATGCAGCGGAAATAACCTCTATCTGTTAATAGGCCTCTGTATATACAGGCGCTCGAGAGTTCAAATTCATTCCGTAAAGAAAGACAGTAACTAGTTCAATAGACCATTTCCAAGTAGCTTTTGCCTCTCTATCAAAACGAGGCTTCGTGCAAAACCAATCATTTAAAAGTGGGTTCCCCTACAGGTTCAGTTTCATGCAACTCAAACACACTTTCGTACCACAATGAGTATCAGTCCAAGTACTCGTTTAATTTTGAAATGGAGGCGCAAGGTTACTTGGAAATCAACTCCCACAAAAACGCAAAATGATAAGCCATCGTTTCAACTCTAACACTAGGCCCATTGAGGATTCATCATTAAAATTTTGCGTTTATTTTCTCAGCTTTGCATGTGTGTGGTTTTTTTGCTGTTTACCATGATACTCGTCTCTCTTAGTACCCAGTATGCCTCCTCAAAGTGTGACTGCCCATAATCTCACATCTGCAGTCGCTATCAATGTCACGTGGAGTCCAGTCCCTGTCGGTCACGTCAACGGCCTATTAATAGGTTATTCAATAAAATATCGACGAATTCGAACAGCTGAGAGGGACGTGTTTGACACGAAGGAGTATACAGTCACGGTAGAACCCAGCGAACTGTTAGTAGAGATTGAAACTGATACATATTCGATTTACGAAATTCGAGTGGCGGCTTTTACCCAGAGAGGAATGGGACCGTACAGTGAGTTCGTTTATGGCGGTGAGTAAGCAGAAATTGAACTGATATACACTTTCAACCTTGTTACTATGACAACAAATATGAACACTAATATGTTTACTACTTTTAGTTAGAGCGGTTTTTAATTGAGTATCGTGAGTAATCAGTCAATTAACTTGGTTTTGGTTTTACTACAGTTAGAGATTGGCTGAGCAGTCTTATTGCTAAGTAATTTATTTGGTTTTTGTTTTACGAAACTCTACAGAAACCTGCCGTTGCCCAGAAATCCTTTATACGAACTATTGGTCCAACTATCCATATCTTAGAGTGAACAAGAAAGACAAAAAGCTAGAAGGAGTCCTCAGCAACATTGTCACAGACATGGTGCATACAGCTTGTGGGTTCTGTCCCGCCCACGGCGACACCTTCATTGAAATGGCAACAAATGGCAAGGGACAGTCTTCTGCCAAGAAAAGCGTCCTCGACGTGATTAAGGATATTGATGACATTCCACAGATAAGTTTTCCAATCTACGGCAACAAATACATAGAGCGATACATGGCGGAGTATGCTTATATAAACCTTGTGGAGTCCCCTGGGGTGGCCTTTATTGTTGCTAAGAGATTTCCTGGTAAAGCCGCCGACAACATGATTATCGCGCTAACTGACTGTATTCCAGTATTAGCAATGTCAGCGATCATGGCCTATATATCTGGATGTTTTCTTTGGGTTTTGGTAAGTCTATGCCGATGTTGATGTAAGTGTTATATCAAACGCGAGAGACAGTGTTTCATCGCGGTATCCAAACACTGAGAAGAGAGTTGAAAATACGACGCGCAGAGGAGCATTTTTGACGAACTTCGAGGTGTTTGGAAAGCCGATGAAACACTGCCTCGAGTGATATTTCTTCTCAATCGAGCCAAACACTAAGAAGTAAATGGAGAAGTAAAATCCTCAAAATCTATACTAATTAAGACTGGGTATCCAAACATCCTTCACGGTTGTGATTCTCTTTGCTTTAACTTGATGAATTATTAATGAGCTTTAAGAATAGTTATTTAACTCGATAGACCGTGTTTCACTATTCCAAGACTTCCAAACATCGATATGAGAGTTGATGCTAATTAAAATAAGATAACTGAAAAGTGACCACCAGATTTGGTAATTATAATTAATTATCAGACAGTGATTGATTGCCTTTTGCCGGCTCCGTTTAGGACACGAAATGTAACCCTGATGAATTTCCAAGAAGCTTCAGGATAGGTGTCGGTGAAGGATTCTGGTGGTCTTTCATCTCCATGACAACTGTCGGGTAAGCCCATGGGGAAATATAAAACTGCTTATTTCATGATTTGATGACAGCTTCACAACAGTCGTTCTGTAGTTTTGCAACCGTAGAGGGATAGGGGTTCTAGAAACGTAACTCGATTAACATTTATACTTCCTTGTACTCAATCTCGCACTCCCACTGGTACCTAAAAGTCCCTAATGAACATTTTAGACTCCGAATTAAGCGGAAGCAGCTCGGGTACGAGCCCGATGCGAGGTCACCGCCTTGTATTATTGCCCAAGATACCAGAGTCTCAGAGTTATTTACCTCTCCAACCATAGGCACACGTCAATTTATCGGCGGGACTAGCCCTGCAATTGGCAAACGATCTACCCAGGAGGAAATACAAATGTTCCTAGTCGCTTAATATTCTACGGAAACAGGAATGG
>OMLO01004916.1_pt1 | contig 11202 bp, 4 predicted proteins | sample 1674811 | NCBI WGS metagenome assembly OMLO01 (sample SAMN06265003, study PRJEB25207) | coral metagenome | isolation source: Coral host | place: Mexico:La Bocana,Puerto Morelos, Mexico | collected 2008-11-13 | reverse complement strand
ATTTTCAACGACTGACTCTGGAAAGCTGGTATACTAACTTAGAACAAACGCCTCTTAACAGATGTCAACCACTACCGACGCCTTACAAACGACTTAATTATCCACGACGTAAACAAAACCGACAAACGGACTTCTAACAGACCGACTTAATTTGACTAACAACCGACTACAATAGACGGATCGAAACCGACTTATGACTGATGACAAACTTTACACGAGTGTTACAGCCACTACCATCATGGCTAAACTGGCCAATCAGTTGGAACACGGAGTTGCGCTATTGGAGGAACCTAGTCAACACATAATTTACGAGAATGTTGGTCATTTATCCAGTTTTCAAATTATCCTCAAACACAAATCCAAAGTGTCCATTGTTGTTGTGTTTTAAATTTTCTCCAGCGTAGTATGGGACAGAAAACATTTGATGCGTTTTCACAGTGAAACCTCCGTTTTCAATTTTCTGCGGTTTAGTGTGGATGGAGCCTCAGTATGCACATTTCACCGTGACGTTAACTTTTGGCAGTGACGCGGCAAAGAATGCAAAATTGTTGCCTTTCCATGAACTTCTCGAGCGGATTAAATCATGACATTTTGTACATCTTATTTCAGACTCACGGAGATGACGAGAGAAGACCACTTATGAATGATGGGTATGGTAGTTGTATGAGTTCTTTGTTTGTTAAATCATGTTGTGCTGTAATAACCTATATTTACCCTCGGTAGTGTTTATAGCACAAAGGCTGGTAACGCGAGCAAACAACTGAAACAGAAAATTCAAATTTAACACATGATTGTTAAGAATCCCAACTGACTGGAGACAAACTAGTTGGCTTTTTACAAGCGTGGCCAAGGATTTGAACTTGGGGCTGCCATGAAACAAATCCAAGTAGTAGTCAGAGCGGAACTGGAACCCGGGACCGGTGCATTCCAACGCGCTTACGACTCGGCCACGCTACCCTGTTTCTAGTCTAGTTGCTCGACTGTCCTTTCTCTGTTTAAGAAATTCTCTGCATTTCAGATCAAGCTTTACATCTGTTTGTCAGTGAATTTTTATACCAATGCTATTTTCAAATTTTTAAAATAACATTGCATATTTTCTTTTCCACAGCAACAAGGTTCACGCTTAGAAGAGTTGTGTTCCCCCAAATCCCCAAAAACTGGACCGGTAGTGCAATAGAACGGTGTAGTCGCGAGAATTAATGATAACGTCTCGGTTGTTAATCTTGGAAAGAATACAGCGAATTTACGTGAATTAAGCGTCTAGTTTGTGGCACACTGTACTAGCTTGCTACGAAATGTGTTTTTAATTCCACAAAAAATTTCAAGAGTATTATCAAAGAACTTGTATTTTAATTGCACGTTAAAACTTAAGCAAAATTGCTATAGTTGTGAATCTGCAATGCTCAAATTTCTTACGTAGCGGTTATTAAAAGACATTTGAAATTACAAGTATATTTTCCAGGAAGCTGTCAAAAAAAAATAAAACACAAATAACATGGACAACAACAACAGTTAATAAAGTAAAACTATATCTTACCAAGACGAGATATTACTAGGCGATTTTTAGTATTCTGTTGAGTTTCATTTTGAACTGCCAGGTTGGGCATACGCATCAACAAACAAACAAAACTTTTGAGATATTTTCACCTCCTGCAATTAGCCTAGCTATTCGAGGCGGAGGCAAAGAACAAAATATATAAATTTGCAGGTTATACCTTATCTACATTAAAGAAATGAAAAGAAAAGAAAAGAATAGTAATAACAAAGATAACATTGAATAACATAGTAATAAATTTAATAACAATAACAATGATTTAAAATAAATTAATACGCAGTGCAATGCAAGAGCTTTCAAGTAGATAAAGTATAAAAAGTGTAGCAATTTGTACATCAAGTGAGACAGTTGTACTTTACATTAATATTTAGTTAATCGATGTCTTTAAAAGGAGATCTTACTAACTTTAAAAATTAATTTTTGGGAATACTGAGTACAATACATACATACATGCTTTATTGACTTTCCCCAACGGGGCTTTTCAAAGACAATAATCCTATTTACAATTAAAAGATAAGAATGTTTAAAATAAGGTTTTAAAAAAATATATAAAAATGTATAAAAAATTATGATTCTTTAAGTAATTTGGTCCTCAGGCGATTTTTAAAAACAGTGACTGAATCACACAGTTTAAGAAAACAATCCAAAGAATTCCACAGATTAACTGTTCTATAATAAAAGGTTCTTTGGCCGCTACCAGTTTTAAAAAAAAGGATGTTCAACAATTGTGAGTTTCTGGTGCTAGGACCGCTCACCTCGGCTTGCTTTAAAAATTTTGAAGACAGGTATTCAGGGGCGTTGCCCGCCATGCATTTAAAGGCCATCGTAGCGCTTCGGTAATATAGCTGGCTCGCCACAGGCAGCCAATTGAGCTCTTTACGAATGCGCGTAACATGATTATATTTGCGTGCGCCGCTCACAACGCGGCAAGCGAAGTTTTGCACAGCCTGCAGTTTGTTAATATTACACTTCGATGTATTCGCACATACATTAAAACAATAAAGTAATTTGCTAAAAACTAAAGAGTTAATAATCATCAGGAGTGTACCTTTGTCAAAAACATGCTTGACGCGGTTTACAATGGCACGAAATATGTAAAACAAAAACAAGGAAGTCAAATGTTCAGATAATTTCTATTTAAAATGTCAATAGTCTGAATTATCTATTCCGACTGCAACTGAGGGAATTTCCGTCCTCTGGTAGTCCGTGGGGAAAAAGAAAAATGAAAAATTTCTTTAGTGGTTCTGACGAAATAGCACCTTGGGTACTACGTGTCTAGCTTGCGATAAGACGCTGATCTGCTTTCGCACCGGTGAATTTATTTGTGACTTACTTTGCCCATGTTAGCCGGGTCATCATCCTTGTCGACTCGACTCCAGAGTATTCCGTCCCAAAGCTCTAAATATTTTATCAGACGTCTGCGGTTTACAGTAGTTAAAGTAGAAACGGGCTGCTCTGTTTGCGACTCTCTCAAAGGTCGCTATATCTTCCTTACAATGCGGGCCGGCCCTAGGCTGTGCCTGTGCAATTAACTTGGAGACGAATACCGATTGTCTGCCATGACAACCCCATGTACAGGTGCACTATGGATTGAAGGACTGCTACTGTACACCAGTCGAGGGTGTCCCAACCGAAATCGCTTTAGCATACGAAAGCCTTCACAAGAATGACTGGTTATGAGCTCTGAAAGTCCCTTTGAAAACGCATCCAAAGTGAAAAAATGACGCTAACTAGATTGGAAACTACACACGCCTGACGATTTCAAAAGATATACAGCTTCTACTGACTGTTGTAGAAACATACGTTCAGTATATAATGGCACTTCAAACTCGAGCTGCCACTGAACTAAAATCATTTTATATATGTTTCAATCGAAAAGAGAAGAAAGGGCCTTTGGAGATGCGGTATATAGGCAAAGCTTTCAAATGGCGGACTATTATTCTCAAAAGAAGAAAACTATTGTTTAATTCAAAATTTGGATTTATTTTGTTCGAAAGAAAGGCACCCTTAGGCTTTGTTAGTGTGTAAGAAAGTCGCCTCGTGCAGTTTAAGACCTGTAAACATGCGAGGAAATATATCATCAGTCTTTATAGTTCGTTTGCGAAGTGCTGTTTAGAAAGCAATAAATTACATTAGCATAATTGCCACTATGCCAAATGAAGGACAAATAATGGATTGAATTTTGCAAAAGGCAGAGAGCTGAGGACAAAGGATTTGGTAGCGTCGCTAAAGGGGAAGTGCGTGGGAAAACTAGCTTTTGCCGTCTAGTATGTGAGGTTCTGTGGATCTCCCAGGGGGCCCTAAATAACAAACTGAAGGTTTGCTGCAAGTGCACGCAGTTACCCGGTTTAATGAGATCTGAACCTTGGGGAAAATTAGCAATAAAAATGAAAATTGAGAACAGGATTGGGATAAATGGTCTCAACAATGACACAACAACTGTGTATACATTCTATTCTTTATGTACTTTGATTACACTATTAAGATATTAAAAGGACGTTTGTACACTAATAGCCTGAAGCCCGAGCCAAATGGCAGCTAGCTTTGAAAACAGTCCACACTTTCGCTCTCGCTGGGCCTGGATCATAATCTATAGGGAACTCTTGCCAACGCTTGTGGCCTCATTTCAAACAAATGGTACTAACTCACAAATCTCAACGTTCAATTCCACTTCCGTTCTAGTTTGGCGCAGGCTGTACATTTACGCATTTTTATCGGTATATCGTCTGAAAAGGATTTCGATTCTAAAACTTACGACAAAAATCCTATCCTACCTAAATTCTAAGTGACCTGTCTGCAAGAAAAAAAAACTGTTTATGGACAACTACTATATCGTTATAAGGTATCTTTCGTTAAAATGAAACGAGCGTTTTATTAGGAAACTGGTGATCGTGGTTTTTATAGCAGATCTGTAATAGAGGTCTTGAGGGTGGTAGCATGTAACTTGTCCATGAAATTTGCGTCTATAATCAGAGACAGTTAGGCTCAGATCAAACGTCGAACTTTACGTGAGACGAACTTAATTGCAATTTGAGTCGATCCAAACAAGTAAAGCTCGACCGCTGGGTGAAACGTCCAACTTAATTCCACGGATAGAAAATGTTGGTCGATCTAAATTCATTCGGACGAACTCAGTTGAGTCAAACTTCGAACACATCGCTTAGTTTAGTTCGTCTCATGTGAACTTCGATGTTTGATCTGGGGCTTAGAGTTTCAGCTCGTTTCTTAACTATCAGTCAATATCCTAAATCTCAGCTATCAGTAAGACCCCTTCAAGACTCCAAATTAATATAGAGGTTTACGGTCTAATTTCTCCTGCGATAACTTGGCCAGGTTTCTTATTAATGTTCTAGGTTAAAAATCGAACATTGTTCTTCTCTTGCCGGCTACATTTGTGTATTTTAACGCTCTGTGTCAGCATAAACACCAAACCATGAGCTATAAAACACGAAATTTTCTTTGTACCTAAGAGTTTTTCTATTTTGGTCAAGTGTGTGTTGTTGTTAGATAAAGTGTTACTGGTTTGGGCTAAAAAGTTAGTTTGTTCGTGATTGGTCTTCTTTCACAATCTACTGATGCTCCAAAGGCTTACAAAATTGCTTCAAACTCTTCAAACTCTTCAAACTCTTCTTGATCGTGGTACTTAAACTTCCAACTGGAATAAAAGGCTTGTAAAGTATTTCTCAGGGATTGATTTCAAATGTTTACGCATGCTCTGCGCTATTAGCGAAGTCACATACTCCCAAGAAGTCATGGCCGTTGAACAACAACACAAACTTCCTAGAGTTTCAACTGATCATTAAAATTTGGTTGAGAGGTGTTACTTATTTAGCATTACTTTGCGCTTGGGCTTGATTTTTCTTCAAAAAAAAATATATACAATAGTTTTTACGATAAGGGAATAAACAAATCTACAAAAGAAAAACCAAACCAAAACAAACCGAAAAAACTATGTAAATATAAAAATAATAGCATGTCTTTACAACTCTTTTTTAACTTCTTGTAGCTTCTAATCTGGCCAGGTTTCACTAGCATGTACTGCTAGTGATTGCGGGTTGGCGACAAGCCGGCAAATAAAAGACACCCACATGTGCATTTACCGGTACTGTTAAAAGGAAGCAAGTTTTAAACTTTCTCATCTAGGTGGAATATTGGGGATTTTCGCTGGCCGTTACAAAACGTTCTGCTGTTTCCGCGGTAAGCTCTTTCCATCGAGCTGAGTAATGGCCTTTTAGATATTTCACAACCAGTGTTTTCATTTCCTTCAAGCGTTCCTGTAACAGAAATGTGAAGGAAATATACATGCCAGGAATATGCAAGTATAATTTAGTGAAAACAGTGTGTAATTTCAGGGCTTGTTGAAACTTGTAGCACTATAGTGAGATGTTCGACGTATGATGCCATTAAGCTAAGATTTAAACCTGTGGGTTGCCTATAGAGCAGCCGGGATGTATTTAACAATTAGATCCGTAGCAATAACCCATGAGGCGAAGCCGAATGGGCTATTGACCCGTGGCCCTTGAGGGCGAAGGGTCAATAGTTAGTATCACCCAACTAGTCGGACAGAAAAAGCAGTAATATAGTTTGCAAATGCAAGTTGAAGAAATATTTATTTGGGAATAAAACGAAAGAATTTCGCTACACGATGACTACTACTAATAGTCTAGTAGCGTAGCCAATCAAATGAAGGATTTGAATTATTTCACTAGTTGGGTGATACTAAATATATAGGTGTATGAAGACCGCAACGTAACTGAACATAGGACCAACTAAACTCCCTAAGTTAAACCGGATACAATGCATTGTCATGCCTCGCATGAAATTCGTTCGAGAGACAGCTCTGTGTGCAGCTAATTTATAATTAGAAATTTGGCAGAAATATATATTATTTGCCGGCTGGGAGATCCGTAAAGTGAAAAGCTGTGACCGAGGTCTTGAAAATGCTCAAGTCCGAGGACCGACCCTAGGGCGGTAAATTACTTATTTATTTTTTTCCTTTCTCTCAAACGAGAGGAAAAAACTCATGCTAGCGTTATTGCTACCGTGGTCAGAGATAGGAAAATCTGGTCGACCGCGCTAAGGAACATACAACCAATCTGATTGCAGGAATCGTTACCGTGCCTGCTTGGAAAAAATAAAACGGCTATTTTCCTAGATCTAAGTATATTCCTTTTCAAAACAAAAACGAACATAAACACAGCATACCTCTCTCATGGAAGTTTTCTCTCTGGAGCAGCAAGTGCAGCTACCGCAAGAACAAACACAGCAGCAGACCAAAAGCTAGAACATGAGTGAAAAATATCAATAAGCAGTTAATTTACACTTTTATTTTTCACTGACAACAGGCACCCAACGTATGACAAAAGAAAAGAAAAACAGCTGGCAAAATTAACGAAAAACGGCGATAAATTGTCGTTACCCGAGTTTTCCAGTTTAGTCCCTTGTGATTTACTCCGATCCCTTAATAAGTACTAAATAAGTATTGAATGTCATAATAATCATAATAATAATAATAATAATAATATAATCATCATCATCATCATCATTATTATCATCACAATAAGAATGATAATAGTGTTATTTAAACCAGGGAGCTTACATCACCAAAGGAATTATTCAGCGCGCGAGGTCATGCCCAAAAAAAGAAAAATGCTATCACCATTTTTGTAAAATCTACAGCTTGGAAGAAATTTAATATCAGTAAATACGCTTTTTCGTAGGTAGGATATTTGTTGCCACTCATTCATATATCACAATTTTTCCATAAATCATTGTGCTAATTCGATGTCCGAGAGAATTTCGAAATTTACAACATATTTCACGCAGTGGTAGCCAATTGCAACCATAGATCGTAATAAATACGTTTCATGGTCAGTTGTTAGGTATCTGGACATCGTAAAAGTTTACTAACGCCAATTGGGAAGGGACGTGCGAGAACTACTGCTGGGGAACTTATGTCACCCTAACAGACAATTGCGTCATCAGACTCCTCATGATTTTAACTATATAAACAATGATGGTGATATGTAACCGATACAGATACATGTGAACGGCCTCATTTGACTCTACTGACCTCAGGCTGTAAGTCGCTTTGCTCAGGTTCATTTTGGCTCTAAGAAAAGAAAAGGGGGCGGATACAGGAATTCCTGAAAAGGGAGATTGTCCACCTTAAATTCGACGCCATCGGCGTGGAAGGCGAGCGCCGCAGGCCCGAGCTTTTAAGGGGCTGGGGTCATATTTTACGATCTAAGACATGATTTCCAGCATTCCTGATACTTAAAAAAGGTTTGTGAAGACATGATATAATTGATATATGAGTTTCCATCAGTCTTTTTAACCAGAAAGCCATAAATAACAATGCAGTTGCAAAATGTACATTGCCTTTTTCTAACCTGACCATTCAGTCATTTGGTGGAAGTGAAACAATTGTCTATCAAATAATTATATTCTATTAGCTTTTATGATGAGTCAAACAAAACGCAAAAAAAGGTGCTCAAAGCTGGGGTCGCAACGCCGTCAATCTTTCTCCTCCAATCCGTTTCTAGGATTGGTAATATTAAAGATGATGATCTTTCTGACAGGATAGAGATAAAATTACATATTTAAAGTCGTTTACTGAAGGACACTTTGAGGGCGATTCTGCTTCATTTGAAATCAAAACATCGTTAAAATTAAATCTTAGATTTCTCGCTCCCCCTCAAAATCCTCACAGACAAGTAAGATGAAGATTGCAATTAATTAAATATTGCGATTAGATGAAATTTCTGCAACACCCCTTCAAATTTTAAGCGTATGACTTGCACATGCGTAAATCAAAAGAATACTTTTTTGAAAGGCTCGTGACGTACCTTTTTACAGGCGAGCAGAATATAATACAAAACGTTGAAAGGCACGGGGACTGCGTTTCCTTTGTCAATCCACTCCAGCCACATACGGGTTCTTGAAAATTTCCACTCTACAACAGCGTTTTCCTGAGATTACAAAAGATTTCAGTTGCAAGAAAAGTGTATTTTGAGAATGCTCAAGACAACTTGTGCCTACTTTCATCAACTGGATTATTAGACTCGTCAAGAACCAGCTGGACGTTACTTACCCAAGTAGTCTGGATAGGACTACTAGGTGCTCAGCGAATTATCTATCTATACTGCGCATCCTTCAGGTTCTCTCTCTTTTCCTTGTTTTCTTATTTATTCCTTCTCTTTGTATTTCGCTCTTAATTCGTTTACCAAAGTATCCATTTGTATTAAAATTTCCCATAATTGTGTTAAAACAAACCGAACAACATGTCTGTTTCAAAGAGAAAACTTACCATGATTCTTTCAAATGAGTTGTTCATCATAGCGATCAGCATGTTTAAAGCTACAATGACGGTGCAGACCACGTGGGCTATCATAAAAATGCGACCAAATGTGGCAGTGAGTGAAAAGGCGGGATCCTCCACAGAAATTTTGTCTTCTTCCACGAGGCCAACCAATAACCAAAACACTCCAATGAAAGCGTCAGTGTGCCTAGAAGGAGCAACCCATAACAAATTTTAATCTGCTCTAGATCTCGTGGTTTAATTTTGTTCAGTCGACAATATCATATCTTTTGATATACGTACTTGCCATATGGATGAGACGCCTTGTAGCCCTGACTGTCGTTCAATTCTCCTAGTTTGATCTGCGAGGCAACGTAGTAGGAGTATATCTTCGCCACCCCAGTAGCAAACGCAATGTAGAGGAGCAGAAAGATGGCCAGAAACTTAAGGACATCTTTCAGCATTTTGTAGAGTGACAGCTGCAAAGGACCTAACACGGAATTGACCTGGAAAACGTGGGCTAAGTGGAAAAAAGCCATCACGGTGGCGCTGGCGTAGATTGTATCAGCCACGACGAATGCATATTTCCTGGGCTTCCACTCTCGACCGTAATACCCCCATGCACTCAGCCACACTGTGTAAGACAGGAGGAACGTAAAGACTATCGATGTGTCTACCACATTCCACCATTTCGAAAAGTAATTGACGAATCCTTGTCTAGTGGCCTCTAGAGCTTCCTGCAGGAATAGGCCCAGAACAAAGGCAACCACTGGGACGTCTGAGGATGAAATTTAAACAGAAAACAACGGTCAGGTTTTATCGATAATTGGTCCATGGGATCGTCAATGAGAATTTTAGATTAAATCCAACTTATCGTTAGTTTGGTGTAGTCACCTGGCGTAAGCTGGTCTAGCCAATTCATAAATAGCTACTTGGCCATATATTTGTGCTGAGTACATGAAAAGACGAACGAAGCCAGAGTGTTATTGAACGTGTGGCAACCCTGAGAGAATGGTCAGGCAACGCATCCAGTTCGACCTTTAGGTCCATCAACAACACTCCGGAACAAGGAGTAGGGTGTAGAAAATTCAGTAATGTATCTGCTTATCGGGATATTGTTATCGAAATAATAAAATATTTTTAATGACTGGAAATACAATTCATAGTATCATGACTAGTTTTCCTAATCTGCAGCAGGTACACACGTAGTCATATGTCTCCAGTTTGCGAAAAAAATAAGCTTTTATATAACTAAGTTAAAGATGTAATGGTTATGGGTCAGAGGCCGTCCTTGCTTCAAGGTGACTGATCAATGTCCAAAACGTTTATAGGTAACTAAATAGCATAACTTCTAGGGCATAAGTCTAGTGGACTTCGCCTTACCGTGACTCGACCAACTATCATTGACAACGAAACTTACCAATCCAAGCCAGGCCTGTCTTAGTTGTTCCAAACTTTTCCTGGAACGACGAAGCGAACACCAGGCACAGGAATAGCACATATGACATAGTGTGGTTAATGAACTTAGAGTAAGGACGTTCGTATAACTTCCTAAACTTCCAGCAGCAGATGTCCTTATTAACTTCGGCAGTGCCACAACAATTGCAACAGCAGCTTCGTATCAATCGAACAGCAATGTAAACGAAGCAAGTAACTACGACGAGGACAAACTGGACAAGGAACCAGGAGACTTTTCTCAGTAGGCCTTTATCTTGCCAATTTCTCCATCCTCGATAAATGATCTCGTTGAGAATATATTGGCATTTAGGGCTCGCCACGAACTGGAAACGAACAGAATTTTAATCGTTAATTACGTATTAATCCTCTACAATAAAACTTAGAATAGAAGAAGCATAGACTGATTACAATGATCGACCGAATAAGAATACTTATGACTTCTCTTCACAATCCAAGGCTAGGGTTTTCTAAAGTACTGCTACCAGCAGCTGGCTTCGCTACACTCGCTTAGCCGTAATGTAAATGATGAAAGTACCCGCGACAAGGAAAAACTGAATAATGAACCACGAGGCCTTCCTGAATTGCCAATTCCGCTATTTGCGATATATTGGCAATTGGGGCTCGCCACGAACTGAAAACGAACAGAGTTGAAATCATTAATTACCAAAGAGAGCCTCTCTTTTGTAATTCATGATTGTTAATAGCAAAACCCGGTCACTTATTTATATTCCTTGCTCTACAAATTTCCTGCTTCTGGTTTATTCATCTCGATGGACCGTGATATCTCCTGCGCATATGATTTATCAACTTACTGGTCCGGGGATAAAGTGGCTATCGAGTAATTGACTGGATACGAATCGTATAATTCTTTGTTGATATTTTATTCGAT
>OMLO01004915.1_pt1 | contig 11203 bp, 5 predicted proteins | sample 1674811 | NCBI WGS metagenome assembly OMLO01 (sample SAMN06265003, study PRJEB25207) | coral metagenome | isolation source: Coral host | place: Mexico:La Bocana,Puerto Morelos, Mexico | collected 2008-11-13 | reverse complement strand
CTTACTTTTTCAACAAATATTCTTTGTCCTTGTATGTATACACCCGGGGACTCCTAGGGTGCCTCCTCGGGTTTTGGTTTCTGGGCCAAAACCCTGCGGGGGCAATTAAACAAAGGTGCCTCTCTATCCAAAGAGCAACAAACCAGCTCTTACATCATGAGAAACGCCACAATCACGGACATTTAGGATTCATGAGAAGTGAATTTAAATTTGGCATTTCACTAAGTCGGAAAGGTCAAATGCATGCACAAATATCATAAAATCGCCTAAATATAATTTCGGAAATTCTCAAAGCGTTTTCTTTCTTCTAAATATCTTAAAAGACCGTTTGAGTCTGGTATCCCTGTTCAAGATCAAGAAATTAACCGATTTTGAATCACTTAGGCCAAAATTTTCCTGCAGTAGAAGAAGTTGGGGAGAAAAATTCAGGCACATCGATGTTTGCAGCACCCGTGCATATCTAACACATTTTTCAAGGAGGAAATCGCTGAACCGGATCATTTCTGGCAGAGAGCTTAGCATTGTTTCAAGAAAATATCGAAGAACTGAAACACCTGACTAAGCCACAAACTGAAACCATAAATATTTCTAAATTTCCCAAAACATTTACAAATATCTTAATATTTTCTAAATATTTCGGAAACGTCTAAACATCCCAAAAAATATTTGGATATTTGTGAACAGGCCTGGTCAAAACCGCTACGCAGAGTGTAATACACTACGCGTTATTTGAAAGGCTTAAAAAAGAAGTTAAATTGATGTTCTTCTTTTTCAAAATTGATCAAATCAGATTGCGGTTGAAGCAATCCATTTCAAACCTTTTCAATTGTCCGCTCTCTTTTGAACACGTATTATTTATGCCCACTTTGGTAAACAAATTTACTGACAGTGACTGCTTGATCGCACGTTAAATATGAAAATTAAGGTAGACAACCAATAAGGCGCGTAACTCTGAATTGGCATGAAATATCTCATTTCCAACCAGTACAAATGGAATAATAATTTTAATTTATAGGATACGGAACCAGAAAGAAAGCCATGTCTTTCATGGTAGCAGAAAGTTTTTCTGAATGAAAGAGAACGGAGGAACTTTGCTGTCAAACACACTTCAGTTTGCTGAACATGGTAAGTTTTTAAAAAAACTTCTTAATTAAACTCTAAACAAGTTGAAGATTGCAGAAAAAACAAAAGCTTATCATACCGACAGTCAATTTTCTAGACAAACACGTTTCCTTAGTATGTGGATTAAAGATTTAGTTGATTTCAATTCTACAAAGCTTTCCTTTGTCGTGCGGTAATATAAAAATTGAGCGAAAACTTTAAACCTACTACACAGTTAATCACATTTCGTTCTTTGCACAAAGCAGCAAAAATCTACCTGATCGACCTGGTTCATTCTCTAGGCGCAGTTTTGTTTTTATATCTTTAATCTAGGACTAGACACATCCGGGTTATCGAGAATGATGGACAATTGATACTTTGTTCATGATTTCTCAGTTGACATCCTTGAAACTCGAGTCGATAGAAAATGACGAGTATAGGTCCAAGAAACTATCTGAAACTTAAAGTTCCAAGTCCAATTTTCTCCAATTATTTAATTAATTCCAGTTTCAAGCCCATGAAGCAAGGAAGAATACGTTCATTTGTCTCAATAAAATTCCTCTGCCAGAAGCATTTATAACAATAAGATACAAGAATATTGCAAGGTAGTTTCATACAATACAGGTGTATCAATACTGAAGTCCATTTAGATTGCTCGAAAAAGGCAGAGCAAAAGAAAAATGTCTATAATTTGGACAGAAGCATATCACATAGTCTAGGTGATATGCTTCTGTTTGGGTGATTATTTTAATGATAATTATCATATAATTAGTACTTAAAAAAAGAGTACGTTGATGGCCTCGGTTCAGTTTAAGGAAATCTTTCAATTTTTGAAATATGAATATCAGTTGAACTTTTGGGCATTCGACATTTCTTAGCCTGTGAACGCTTCGCTCTCCGTATTCTTCAGTTTCGGGCTCGTCCGGTCGCTCGTCCTCTTCAGGAGCTTGTACACAGGTTAACATTGCCTTGCTACAAGAGTATTGAAAGATTGTGATTTTCTGTAAAAACCTCCAATTTCCTCAAACATCCTAGCTTGATCTCAGAAAATGCAAAATAAAACTTCCAAGGAAATTGAGTGGTTAAATATGAAATATGAGTGACTTCGTGTGGTCTAATTTATTTGCGTCAATTTACAACATTAATTGGCCAAACGATCGGAAGATTTTAAGGCACGATATCGCAACATTGTTGGGCACAGCTTGTTGCGCGCGTTTGGCCACCCTATTGCGACGTGTTGCGACATGTTGGCTGTTGTTTTCTCAAAATTTGAAAAGGGTCAAATTTTTCATGCAACATTTGTGGATGTTGTATGATGTTGTATTTGTTTGGCCAGGCTCGTGCAACAATTTTACACCAGGGCATGCACCGACTAGTTCGATTTTCAACACATCATCCAACACCGTCACAACATGATGGCAAAGCGCGTGCAACATGCTGTGTCCACAATGTTGCGTTAGGCCTGCGTTAAAAAGTTTCCATCGTTTCCCGGGGCTTGTAAATGCTGGACCAACAATGTTGTGATATTTCGTGTTGAAATATTGCGATCATTTGGCAGGGGCTTAATAACGCACTTTTGCTATACTACGTAGCTTGTTCCGTTCCAACTTCGCCTCATTTTACTAGTTGCATAATCTATACATATTTCATTCAAACCGAAGTAGTTAAAAAGCTTGAAAAAGGATAGACTATGTATTTACTATGATAGTGAGTTTAAAAGTTGGCAGATTTTTTCCGCGTTGCTTTTATGTCGTTTTGTGTTGATTGAAAGATTGGACCTGACATGGGAAACCCCCTTTTTGATAAGCCTTCATCCTGCGTCACACAACGTAACACTACTCCGCGGTGAGACCACATGTAATACACAAAACACGCGTAACAACACTTGCCATCACTGATTACGAAACGGTTACTTATTCCGTTTAAAGAGGACCTAGGATGTTATGAAAACGAATGTATAAACAGTAACATCATTTTCCTTGGCTAGACAGAAATCCGAACTCTATACTTGAAGTGAATTATTTGGTCACATTTTATCAGTGAATGTTTAATTGAAATATTAAGTACTTCATCATATCACTGGCTCGAGGCCTTCATTTTGTAACCTAGAGTTTTAAAATTGTATAAATATCTATTTATTAGAAGCTGTTTTTTCTCTTGCAGTAGAGCAGTTTCAGAAATTCGAAACTTAATCGAAGAAACACGCCATATTTCTCTTTAGCTAAGGGTAGTTTAAAACTAACTTTATAGCGATTTAAAGCAAACTAACTCATACTTGACAAGAAAGGCCGTACTTTCGGGGTCCGCCATTGCAATGATGCGACCGCCTCTTCCGTCCTATATGTTTCCTGACTTCGTGGTCCGGCTTACTATTGACAGCATTATCGATTCGCGTTTGTGCTATTGTGGTATATCAAACGTAAATTTGAGAGACGACCTGGGCGTCTTCGGGCAAAGTGAAGCCCGGCAGGTGAACCCGGCAATTAACATAACAATTTAAGCGAACGTTTAATCAGAACAGGCTTTCCAAGTCCCGGTGCGCGGATTGTCTTAGTGCAACGAAACAAATGGTCGTGTTTCAATATCCTATTTAATAATTCTCTGTAAATTTCATTTTCAGATAAGCGGCCGAGGTCAATGTCAAATTTTTCTAGTAAAAAAAATAGATTTTCACTTCAAGTGATTGTATATCAAGCCTTGGCAAGTCTCATGGAGGTTTCCAAAAGCTTGTAGGGGATTCAAAACAGCCTTGAGCCGGCTTCGTTTCAACAAAGAAAAAGAAAAACTCTTCTATTAATTTGCTTCTTTGTGTCAATTCTTAGTTCTACGGTCTCGGCGGATCCTGGCAATTTATTCAAAAAACCGCCTAGTTCTCATCTAATTGTCTAAGTGTTTGACACATTCTGAAGCATTGGCTTCGCCGAGGGCATGAAATATTAATAAATTACAGTCCTAAAGAAACACATTAGCATCATGTTTTTGTTGTTATGCAATATCTTTTAAAAATTCTGGGATAGCTTTTATCAGTATTAGAATATGGAAGGCTGAAGCTGGAAAGGAACTTGAAAACGTTTGTTGTCACCGCGCAGATTTTATGGGTTTTTTTTTTCAGAATTCAGTTTTTTTTTTGTCTTATTTATCCTTTTTTGTCGCAGTTACGCGTTATTCAATGCGGTGGCCTCGTGGTTTGTGCGCTCGTCTCCGGATCGAGCGTTCTTGGGCAAGACACTCACAGTGACTCTCTCCACCCATATGTTTAATGCTGGGGAGTAACCCTGCGATGGACTAGCATCCCATCCAGGGAGAAGTAGAAATACTCGTAGTCGCTTCATACTGCTTTGCTGAAGCCGGAGATAAGCGCCAGCCTGTTGAACCACTTGGCTCGTAAGCGGACTTTTATGTTCACGAGAGCAAGTGGGAGGCTGTTTGCACGTGGAAAAACGATACACTAGCAGTGCCAATCAAACTCGGTTGCAAAAGTCAAGACAGAGCTGGCATTCAAACACAGCTGATAATGCGGTCATGCCTTGGACGTTACAAGGCCTAAATTTCTCTGCGACATGAGCACAAGCGCAAGCATAATGGTAGTGAGGACGCCCGCAACACAAGAATAAGAACAACTTGAAGCACACGCTAATTAGTACGCGCTTAACATAAGCACATGCACACGAGCCCAAGTACATGTACTGTATCGAGGAGGTATGGAGCCGAAAATAAGGCAATTATCCATTCTGCGCATGCCCACGTGCTTATGCTTGTGTTGTGGGCGTCCTCACTACCGTTTCTCTATGTTTGTGCTTGCGCTTATGTCAGCGTTGTGAAAACAACAGCAGCCACAGTAAAAAAAAGGCTTCTGTTTACTAACGTACCTTAACGCGAATAACGTCGTTTAACGAAGACGAAAACTTTTAACGATTAAAATTCTTGAATCCAGTCGCAAATAAACTTGAAGTGAGTGAACAGAAGGAGGGGAATGGGACCGGGATATATATGTTATATATTTCACCTCTCTCCACCCCACTACGTCGCGCTTTTGTCTTTTGTACATATCCACTCTCTGCAACACTACTGTTTGCCCTGCATATTAATTTTAATGAACGATTTTTAGCTAGAGAATGCATAAGTAAGGACTTCTTTTACTATTTGCTTTATCAATTTCATATCTTGATTGCAATTTTAGTCTTTCAGTTTGTAGACAATGACAGAAATTACTTCGATGAATGCTTGCCATTCTAAGAGATTTACCGCTAGTTAAAATCACCTTCATATCATGTGTACCTGAGGCCCCAGCTACACTGAGCCGCTAATAAAGCTGCGTCAAACAGTTTTCATATTCCCCTGGTTTAGTGTGCACTTGGCCTACGACAGTGCTGAGCTTCGCTTGTAAGTTTGATCGCACGTTAATTGATTTTATTTGTCGGGCAATTTGAACGAACACACAGGGAATTCATCACGATCGTTGTGGCTGACTCCTCGTTACCCTTGCTGATCAAAGACGTCCGAATGGGGGTCTCAATTTTACAAGAATATAAATGAGTGGTTTTTATTAAAAATATATCAGCCCGCAGGCTAAACACGAGAATTGTTATTAATTCGGATCATTAAAATTCTCCTGGTAAAATTTTAGGTATTTCTAAGACAGAACAAACATTTTTGTCAGTTAGTAGCAGAATTTAACTTTTGAGCGTATCTGGAACTTAAAAAGCCAGCGTTAATTCAGTGCTAGATGACCCACCAGGAGGTAACATTAACTCCAGAATTTTATGGTTAAATTTTCTTTTTAGTTTGTATTGTTCGTCCGCTCTTTAATTTCTGCCTACAGGACTGTGCAATTATTTCATATCCTGTCGCTCGTGGACACCATCATGATGATGCTGTCAGAATACAGCAAGTGAAACTAAATTTTTTCTAATCAGTTAAACTTTTTTTCAAGTTTTCGTTTTTACTCTCTATTTTCCAGTGAAACATGGCAAAGATTATAGTCTTCAGTCTTTAAAACTGATTCTTCTGCGCCACTGTTCGTGAAAGATAACTAAGCAGAATATCTTTAGCAGAGAACTTGATGAACTCTCGCAAGATGAAATCTATACTAGTCAGGCTGATCATACTTTTCTTATTTCCATTTCAACCCCTTCATTCCTTGAACTGAAGTAGTTGCATAATATCTAGTTTATAAAACAGCCTCTGCGAAAACGTTTTAAGCACTAAAAGATAATTATGAACTCATTTATTTGCAGTCGAGAATTAAATGTTAATTTTCAAATAGCATTTCACATCCACTGTTTTCCATGGACACAAAAATTTCATAGGCTGCAATCGAGAAAACGCCTTCTGAGGCGACGTGTTCGGTAGCTCAAAGTCATTAATATCTTATATTTCTGTAGAGAAGAGATATAAACACGATAGTTTGTAAAACCTTACCTTCTCGCCGTATTCGTGTCGCTTTCAGACTAAATCGACGCAGTGAGCTTTAGGATATCGTCGCATGCATATGAAGCCCGTGCGCCGAAGTAACTAAACAATCCATTTCAAAGTACAGCTCTCCAGACAGTAATTTTACTAAAGGCCTGCTGTTTAAAACACTCATATTAGTTCAAACTATGCCACTAAAAGAGTCACCGCCGCCGGTTACAGCAGGTGTCAAATTTGACCGATTAAGTCGAGGTTCCAGCTAGACTGCTTTCAATCTCTGGAAAAGAATGGATTTCATATCAAAGTCGAAGGAATTCAAGCTCATTAAGTAGTGCTCATTTCGGGAGTTCCTTTATGTTCTTGGGCGTTTTGTGGGTTAGTAAATTTACCTCGCAGCAAAGTATTTATATAAATTAACACAACTTTATATTTGGCCGGGCTATGGAACTTGTGGGTTCATTGTGAAAGTCATTAAAACGTTTTTGAAAGAATATCAACACTGGTTGCTAAAGAAAAACTCGCGGCTTCGGTTATGCCTCAGTATTTTGAAAATAAAACGTAGATTCGAGAAACACTTGAGACTAATGTAGAACTAAGTGAGAATTATACTATAATTTGACAAGCGAGTGCTCTGCAGGACAAAAATTAGGCGGTCATCTCATCAAAACGATAATGCCAAAACTTTTTGCCCGTTTTTTTGTTATTTCAGCCGAACATTCTAGATTTATTTTTGGACTAAGAGGGAGGTAAAAACAAATTAGAAATTTGGTTCTTACAGCTTCTTTGACAGGTAATAACTCACTGCCCTGTAAAGATTCCGAAAGCTTCAGACAGTACAGACATCTAAGTTGATTCATTTTTTCGCGAAATCAGTAGGGGGAACATAATTGTCGAATCAGCTGGAAACGTGTCATGGTTTAAAGGCAAGAGATTGATAATCTCTTGTCTGAAGGGTATCACTAAATTAAAGGTCATTTTATCAAATGCTGCTCGAATGTGGCTCACATCGCCAAGCCGCTTTATAGTTAAGTTCCCAAACTAATGTATTATTCTATTATGGGAGAGTGATATGGTATCAGACAACCCTTTTGAAAACCTGTCTTTTATTTTTCTCTCGTCTGTTGGTGGCACGGATTACAATCGAAAACCGACCACTCTTCTATAACTGGCATTCTATCCTCTACGCTTAACATAAGAGAATTCGTTTTGAAACTGAATTCAAGATTAAAACCTCTAGATTCACCCATTAAGGGTTACTCCAGGAAGCAGGAGATCTTTATATGAGACCAGTTTCTAACGCTCTCTAAATTAAATAGTTTCTTCTAAAAGAATGCTTATGGATCACCGGAAACTGAGGCATCGAAAAGCCCCATTTTCAAAATGTTTTTCGCCCTCACGAAAGAGCAATGCCGGCGTTTTCAAAGTCCTCCAGTTTGAGGGACGTTTTTGAAAAGCTCCGTTTTCGTGACGGTTTAGCGTGACGGATTAGCGTGACGGATTAGCGTGACGGATTAGTGTGAACAGTAGACCTAACCGCGGTAGAAACAAAGCTGCGTTTTCAAATTTCTTTCGCGTAGTATGAACGTGACGTGAACGTGACGTGACCGTCACGATCAAACCAAAGCTTATAGCTCGTGAAGTCGTCGAATAGACCACTTTCATAAATGGCGGTCAATTTAAAATTCTTTTGTACGCATTTAAATTAGCCTCACTAACCTCGTTTCAGGGGAAAAAAACTCATTTTCAAGTTGGTAATTCAAAAGAGTCTTTTGAATTACCAACTTGAAAATGAGGTTAGTAAGGCTAATTTGAATACTTTCAAAAGAATTTATAATTGACCGCCATTTATGAAAGTGGTCAATACATAATTAACAAATATATATTTAACCAATAGCCAGTTTAAAATATCCCTACACAGCTACAGGGCGAGTGAGAGTTTGTCTCTCTAAGTAATGTACCAAAGTAATTAATCTGGCCAATCACAAAGGGAACAGACAATTCAATGAACCAATCAAAACTCGAAGTAAATGTAGCTGACGCGAAGGGCGGGAAAACGCGTGTTAGCGCGTCACTTTTGGTTTCGGTTTTACTTTCAAATTGGATAAAAAAGTGGCGCGAACTTTTTTAAGCCAAGCGTGTAGCCTAAGAATATAAAAGAGATTACTTTTCGACACTCAGGTGGAAACTGCTCTAACAATTTTATAAGACTTCAAAAGCTAGCAACTGACCTTCTCACTTAACCTTTATCAAAGTGCTAAGTCTATTGGAATATGATCTTCAATAGGGACTCAACCTTAATTTAAAATCTAATGACGCTCAACAATAAAATGCTTGGAAAAACTGATGGGAGATATTTACCCACACATTTATATTTGAGCCCATTTAAAGAGAAAATTAAGAAAGAAACGATGCCTCTTTTCTCACAAGAGTCGTTTTTTACAAAATATATTTCTTGGAAACAGGGAGACCAAATGGTTTGCTGACAAAGTTAATTGTCGGAGTAAAAAAATGCCCTGAACAAATGAACTGAAGTCACGGTGTCAAATGTGTGCGAAGATGCTCGAATAAGAGATCACTTACATAACTTAAGGTACAGCTGCATCAGAAAGAAAAGCCTAAATGTTCAGCGGTAGGGCTTCGCGATTCGATTAACACATTCACCGCTTCTTTTTATCCCTTTCCATTTGCCTCACACTTCCAGATCAATTGAATGAATCAAGGCCTTGATTGACAAGTTTTAAATGTCTGCGCGGTATTTGTGTCACTACGTGATCGCCGAGCGTGTTGGCAAAAGTGGCTCACTTAGAGACATGTCGCACGTGACAGGAATCTAAATCTTCGATTACGATCATAACTTAAGGCAGCGTCTCAGCATTTATCCCCTTGTTCCCGAAGCTGTTAAGGAAACCTAGATAACAATGTGACAGGGAGGTTTCATCCAGGAACTTTTATTGATTAGAACGTTTCACTCGCTGCGTATCGATTTGTATGCATCAGTATTCATTTAACACCTGCATTTGTGCTCCAAAGTTTTATTGTAATACTTCCATTCTTCATGAATAAGTAAATGAAACTTTAGTGGCACGAACAGGTTGAAGGAATCATTAACACTACTGGCAAATTGGTTATGGTGATGGATATGATGATATATTCTGTCTTAAAATGTAAGCTAAACATGTTTCTTGTGATGGTGGCAGAAGGCTCGCGGAAATCCACTTCTCTTTCTTATGACGCCATCCGAGTTGCACTTGAAAAATAACAAGTCGTTTTGCCACAAGCAGTCCCAAACACAACAAACCTGGTGGAGAAGTGGCCAATTTGGATTTCGTTTTGAAGGTGAACTTAGAAATAGCATATTCCCTCTTGTTACACTTTTTACTTGTATATTTTGCTTGACTTTGTGATTTTGGACGGATATGTTGTTTGCAAATTCCTGTTCCGGGGCTGTGATGGGTAGATGTTTAATTTAATGTTCCAGCGTACATGCCCGATACTTCGGTGCGCTTTAGTGGATGATGTTAATCCGAACCGAGCCGTTCGATTTTCTCGCAAACTGTCATTTTGAGATCAGAACGGTTTAAAAGTGAATTTATAGGTTGTTTTGAGGTCTGGAACCTGACAAGTTTTAACGCAAGAAAATATACAAATAATATAGATGGGATGTCATGGAGATTATTTGGTCATATAAGGTGTGAAAACTCATTGCTATGTCACAGAGCTTTTTCGTTGAAGAGAATCAAGCATTTACACAAAAAAGCGGTGGAAAATGAGAAATAAAAAAAAATATAAAAAGTTTTGTTGCGAAGCCGAACAACAAGACAGATTTCAGTCGATGACAAATTAGCGGATTTGTGCAGAATGTAAAACAAAAGTTTATTTAATCAGTCAGGGGTATTATTGTCGTACGTCATAAAAGCAATGAAAGTGGACGCGTTGAAAGTGGAATTTCACCTGCTCCTCAAGGCGGGAAACTCTCCACAACATCATCAGACTAAACGCAGTGGGTGAAAAATATGATAACAAACACCAAATCGTGTACGAAATGTCAAAGAAGGTAATATTTTAAGTTAAACGAATATATGATATTTATCTTTCATTTTGCTTAATTCGTTGAGCTGCCACTGGCGATCTCTTTTCGAGATTTATTTGCTTTTTCAATATTATTGGCTGAACTGTGAGATTTTCCTCACCGCCAAATTGAAAACAATTCAAGGATAGCTCGTATTCGTACTGGGAAAGTCGCTTATTTTCATCCCGCAGAATATTTCTCGTTCTTTGCAGAACATCAAATGTATATTCCTCCAACATTCGGGTCCCTTAATTCGATATTTTATTTTTCAGATAAAAGTATTTGCATTAATTGCTTATATACTTCACAAGCTTTTCATTCGGGTTTTTGTCGTTAGGTTGGCTCTTGATATTCGTCATTAATAACGAATGAGATAAATGATAAAAGTTGAAATTATGTGTAATTAAAAATCTACAATCCGATGGCCAATGAGGTCTACAATATTTAAAGAATTACTTTTGAATAATCATTTTCAGATAACATAAGTCTTCATAAAACACTTTTACGATCTTTAAAGTACATGTATTCTGCCAGAGACACGGAACTGTACGGGTCCGCAAATGATCCCAGGACCGCAAATGATCCCGGACCGCAAATGATCCCCAAATTGGACCGCAAATG
>OMLO01004914.1_pt1 | contig 11206 bp, 9 predicted proteins | sample 1674811 | NCBI WGS metagenome assembly OMLO01 (sample SAMN06265003, study PRJEB25207) | coral metagenome | isolation source: Coral host | place: Mexico:La Bocana,Puerto Morelos, Mexico | collected 2008-11-13 | reverse complement strand
CTCGGGCAGCATTTTCAAGACCTCGGTCACAGTTTTTCACGATACGGACCGACCCAAAGCCGGTAAATAACATATATAAATAGAGTCTTCTTTAAGTAGTCATGTTCATGTATAAAGTAAAGTAAAGTCCCCTCGTTTTCCACATAAATGCTCAAGGTGAAAATGTCATATTTATGATTCCATTTTCACTGTAGTTTGAAATTGTGGATTTTTTAGATGAAAATGTTAATATTTGCTGTTGACAGCCATGGATCTCAATCTGTTCTAGACACTGAGATAATTCTACTTCTTGTGTCTTTTTGTGAAGCTGTTGCCCTGGGGAGAGGGGATAACAAGGCCAGGAATACTGGTTATCTCAAAGGGGTGTTATTCTGTGATTTTTGTCTCACTCAGGATTTTCAGGACAAAATATGTCACTAAATTTTGGCCCTGACTAAAGGTATCAATTACGGTTGCTTTGAAAGAAATAATGCAAACTGCTGTCAAATAATACTGGAGTTATCCCCATATGGGTCCCCTTTAGAGGTTTATTTCATATTTTTTGATGAGTATCCAGACTCTTTTTTATAGATGTCCCCCCTGAGACTGTTGCACTACATTTGCACTCTGTTTGCATAATAATAATTCAAGTGATTATTCAAAGCATTGAGAATTCAATATTTAAATTTTTCATGAACTTGTATGAAAAGTATACTGTGTATATTACATTAGTATACTTGCTGTACGTTGTGTTTCAGAAAGCATTTGCTATTGCTTTGGATGTATGGGATGACGACGGTGGAAATTTTCTTGGTATTGGAAAAGCTGATGATCTTGTTGATGTCACAAGTAGTAACGTTGGTAATGTTCCAGCGCAAAAGGATTTGCAGAGTGCTGTTGTCAAGAGTGTCACGGTACAATTATAGGTCACTATAGAATGGACCATTTGGACAATGCTTTTCTGATTCTTTATTCAAAACTAGTCAAGCTGACTGCTTGATTTATCGTACTAATTAAAATAAATTAGTATGCAAAGTCACTTAATTAAGAATCTTTTGCAAATGCATAAAAATATGGGACCCCAAACTTGAGAATTTTTACAAAGAAATATGATTGTTGTGAATTCAGCATGGTAAATTGATCAGAATCTATAAAGGTGCTTTTCATTTCTATGAAAAATACTTAAAATTGTTGATATTGTATAACCTTGTCTAAGGAGTCCTTTGCTTCAAAGTTGAAATAATTATTCTGTGATTCCAGAAAATATCCACACTCCCTGAAGGTGGGTCATTGAAAATTCCAAGGGGAGGGTATCACTGTGTATCGGGATCTTGATTTATATAGCATGCAATCAAATTTACTTTCAAGCCTTTCTATGTTGGATTATGTGTGTCAAAGGCATCTGTAGTTAGGTGTCAATCAATAGTCTTAAATACTCCATTGATACTCAATCAACATCTTAGTTGACACTTGATTGACACTCCATCAACATTGTGGTCAACAGTTGGTTAACTAACAACTAATTTTAGGTCGATGTATATGGGTGGCTGACACTCCGACTGACTGTTGATCAAGTGTATAATCAAGTGTTGACCAAGTATCGATTGGGATGTCAACCGAATATTGAACAAGATGGGCTCCTACTTGGTGTAGAAGACACATTTGATGTAAAACAATAGAGAACAAAAGGACAAAAGAACAAGGAAAACAATAAAAACAATAGGTTTGTGAGGCGGTGTTCTATTGTGACGTATCCTGTGTCTTCTACACGAAGAAGGAGCCCCAAGATGTCAATTAAGGGTATTGATCAATAGTGAATCGTGGATGCTGTTAGTACTCATGATGTCTTGTTGAAGCAGAAGGGAACATTCCTCTTTACCACCTACAGAATTCCTCTCACTGCCAGCTTCTACTGAGCTGGGTTGTAGGTCTAAAAGAGAGAAGGGATGGTTAAGGTTGTGAGATCCAGTTAGCACGATGGCCAAATGGTTATTATGGTAGACTCTCGTTGAGCCTTCTGGCAGTGAAGCCTAGGTATTGATCATCTCCTGATACATGTCTCATTTTCTTTTAGCTAACGGGAAGAAGATCCAGCACAAGGGTTAAGATCCGTGTCTACTGTGATGCTAATTACTATGGCACAGACTGTAATACTTATTGTGTTGGACGGGATGATAGCGGTGGTCACTACAAGTGTGATGAAACAACAGGCAATAAAGTCTGTTTAACAGGCTGGAGAGGAACTAACTGCCTCACACGTAAGTTTTATTTAGTCCAAGTTCAAATAATGATTCAAAGTGGTTCAGATTTAAGAAATCTTCTGGTCAAAAAGCTCTCATTACTCTCCCTTAAAGATCTTTCTATAAAGCCATGAAGACCTCTAGAGTTGAGATAGCCAATGAACCAAAACACCTGTGTAATATTCCCCACCAACCCATCCAAGGGGGGAAATTAAATTTGAACCAACACTGTAGTTTCTGGGGTGTGTGGTATGTTCAAACAGAAATGTCCTTTGTGGAAGGGGATGTGCATTTGAAGGGTATTTTTATCTTCTGGAACAATGCAGGGCTCTAAGTATAAATTTCAATTGGTGGAGAAGTGCATGATTAAACAGAAATAAATATCAGTTCACTTGCATGTAATCTGTATTTTTGGGGATACAGTTCATATTTGCCCTCTGAAATAGAAGTGCAATTTAAGCCTCTTCCCCAGAAAGGTTTTGCGAATTAAGAAACCACCTCACAGAGAGTTTTCTCCTCAGCAATCTGTTCAAATGGTTGTGATCCAAATCATGGCTCCTGTACAACACCAAACACATGCGAGTAAGTTATTCCTTATTCAATGTTTTTTAGAACTGTAAGTTTGAAGTTTGTTATCAAGCCTTGTGGCTCAATTTGCTACCTTTACTTAAGGTCAGCACATACAAGGGACAAGTCTGTGACCAGTCCCTGCAACAAGTTGTGGGGCCAAGTCTCTTCAAGTGAATTAGCTATACATGGTTCTTGAGTCCTGGGGACTTGTCCCATTGTGTGCACCGACCTTTTCGAGTTCAGATTCTGTGTCATGCAGTGACTAGTCTAGACTAGTCATATACTAGCTGTTCCCCTTGGAAAGGATGCCAGTCAAGAGCAGGATATGTTAGTCTTATAAAAAAATTATGCATCTAATATCTATGCAGGGAACTTTATTCAGAGTCATTTTGCTCTTTGCAGTTTAAATGTATAACCCAAAAACCTTTGTTCTATTAATAGAAAAATATATTTTTATTTAAGTTGATAGTTTTAAATCTTAAACCACTTAAACTTAAGACCAGCAACATATCGCCACTGATTTATTTGAAAACAAGCATATGCATCAAGATCTACAAGTTGGGTTTGAGGGTAGTGGCTGGCCAATATTTAGTGTAAAGGTGAAACTTGATATTATGGCATATCACGTGGCCTGACTAACCCTAAACCTAGGACCTAAGCTTAAGGTAGAGCTGGCCCTGAGCTAAGATACAACCCTCCTAAAAATTGTTCTAACCTTGGAATTTTGAACTTAACTCCAGGTTTGAACTATCCCTAAGCCCAGCTTTCGCCGGGGGGTGCCAAAAGCACTGGTCACGTGACCTCCAGTTTTCATACTTAATCAGATGAGATTCATTTTGTCTTTCCTCAATTTTCTTATTGAATTATTGATGTTAAATTATTAAAAATTATTAAAAATTATGTACAAAATGTTTTAGCTGTGAAAGTGGGTGGCAGAAGCCTCTTTGTACAAAGTGTTCAAAGAAACAAGGGTGCTCAGGTAAGCATGCAAATATGTTGCTCATCATGTCATACTCTTTCTCTTTGATTTCCTCTCAACCCTATCTCATTATTTTTGTTGTTCTCCTGCTCCTCCTGCTCCTCCTCCTCCTCCTCATTATCATTAGCTTCATCATCATCATTCTGCTTCCTCTTTGTCTGAAAGCATTGCAACTGCCACTTCTTCTCTTCCATCTCCTTTTCCTTGTCATGATCATCTTCCTTTTCTCCTCTCACAATACTGCTAGTCAGCACTTAGGATCTTCTGATAACCTCCACCTCCTAGCACATTTCTTTCCTGGTCACAATTTGTTTCCACTATTAATTACCGGTATAATACTGTAAACTCTCCTGCAACTCCTGTGGTGGACCAACTTTGATTGGACTACTGCCTTTTACTAACTAAAAACTGTGCTTTTAATGACAGCAAATGGCTTTTGTGTGGATGGAAATGATTGTGTTTGCAGTCCAGATTGGACAGGACCAAACTGTGACCAAGGTATGTGTAACTGAATAATTTCTCTTCATTTAATTTAAGTTTTTTATGTAACCAGAAAGTCTTAATTATTAGCATTCTTTTGTCTTATGTTTCTTTCCAACTGGGAACGGTATATATAACATTTTAAATTTTTTTTAATTTCAGACTTGAATATGTGCCGAAATCCTCTATGTCAGAATGGAGGAACTTGCATCAACACAGTAGCCAATGATTATCGTTGTGATTGTATGCCAGGGTATACTGGTAAAAATTGTCAGGCTGGTAAGTATTTTTACGACTGAGAATGCATGCAATTGGTGTATTTACTCCAGCCATTAATATAGGGGAGGTGTGGTGCTTTGAGGTTGGTACACTGTACTGGAGTCTGGATGGGGAGGTCCAACTTCAAGTCCAGGGTTGGGGCATGGTGTTGCATTCTCGGGCAAAACACTTAACCCTTGCAGTGCTTCTTAACCTAGGTAGGGTGGTGGGCTGCTACCAAAAATCACCATCTACTTCATGAACTCAGCTAGCCACTCCTACTGGGTTGTTCGTTTGTTTCTTTAGAGCAAGATGGCAAAGTCTGCCGCCCACTCTGACTTAACACCCAGTAAGGTAAAGTCTGCATGCGAGCCAAGTGGTCCATCAGTTCTGGAGCTTATCCCGCTTTCTGTAATATGAAGCGACTAGGAATATTTCTACTCTCCCCTGGATGGGATGCTAGTCCATCGCAAGGTTGTCCCAAGCATTAAATTTGCCGGTACCCATTTATACACCTGGGTGGAGGGAGGCACTGTGGGAGTCAAGTGTCTGCCCAGGAACACAATGCAATTTCGCAGCCATGCAGGGCTCAAACCCAGACCGCTCATCCTGGAGTGGATCATACTTAAACCATGAGGCCACTGTGCCTCCAACAAACACTAAGTACATCCAGCTGTACACTCCAACTTTAAACCCAGTACTTAAATCGTTATGACAACACTGTCCAGGCTTCAAATGGCTTCCAAGGAAAACCCAACAAACATTTGACGAGTTGGTTGAGTGGGTAGCAATACTGTTAAATGCTTTAGGTAATGCAAACTGGCTTTATGCTGTAGCAGTGTTAGGTAAAGCTCTTCTTTTACTTCTTTAACTTCTGGCAAAACTAAAACAAGAGGTAGACATATATATACTACTATTAATCACCTTTTTCCTGCTTTTGCTTGTTTTAGAAATTGATCTCTGTGCTGATAGTCCTTGTCAGAACAATGCAACATGTCAAAACTTCAAAACATACTACACATGTACCTGTCTTGCTGGATTTCAAGGTGTCAACTGTGAAACAGGTATAAGTTAAGATCAATGTGTTCTATAATGTAGAAGATATCATGGATAGTCTCTCCATGGAAGATTTTTTTGGCTGACCCCCACCTCTCCCCACTCATCTGGAAATTCCAGTTTAGTGTCGTACTGTCTTTTATCCTTGTTTGCTTTTGAAACCCCCCCATCACCTTGGATTTAACAGTGACCTTCTAAGAAATGGAAAAAAATATAACCACTCTGGCTTGAAAAATTTGGCCAAGATGGAATCCTAGGTAAAAGCAAGTTAAACTTTATAATGTTGAAATAATTGTGACAGTTAATGACATTTTAACCTCACTAGCTGATGTTTCTTTTCAGACATTGATGAGTGTAAACAAGACAAGTGCAGAAATGGAGCCACATGCAAAGTATAATGAATGTTAAATTATTTATTTATAAAATCCTTGATTTTATGCATTTAATTTAATTTTACTTTCTACTATATGCCATATATGTTTGTGTCTATATATGAATACCAGTTTTAATTTCATTTCAATTTTTCTGAATTCTCATAGGATTTGATAAATGCTTATCAGTGCACCTGTCTACCTGGTTACACTGGCCAGGACTGTGAACAAGACATTGATGACTGCCAAGGATCGCCTTGTAAAAACAACGGAACATGTATTGATCAAGTCAATGGATACAGATGTATTTGTCTTCAAGGTTTTAATGGCAGTGACTGTGAGGCCAACATTGACGACTGCAAACCAGGCATCTGTAAAAATGGAGGTAGGTTGTTTTGGGGTTGGGATGTGCAGATTTTATGTACTAAAGGCATCTACAGTCAAGTCTTAATCAATACCCCTGATCAACCCCCAATCGATACTCGATCGACGCTTGATCAACACCTTGATTGACACTTGATAGACATCTCTGTTTCCAGTTGTTGAGAGTTGATTAATTTTTGCATGCATGCCATCAAGTGTCAATCAATACATATGAGCCAGTTGTTACTTGATATGTCAAGTGTTGGCAGAGCTTGAATCAAGATGTTGATGGACTGTTGATCAAGGGTGGTTCGAGGGTATCAATTGACAGTCCAGATGTCAACATTGATGCCGACATTGACAGTGCAGATGCCTTTAGCATGTGCTGAAATCAGAATGGCCAATTGTTTTTGTAATCTTTTTTGTTATTGTTTTAATTTGCCTTCAGACAAGTATTGATATTGTCCTTGTAGCCCTCCTACTGAGTCAATAAGTTTATATTTATGAGCTTTTCATCTAGGGACCTGCCATGATGAAGTGAACAACTTTCGCTGTAGCTGTCCTGATGGTTACCTTGGCCGAACATGCAGTAATTCCACAAATGAGTGCTCATTGCTTCCCTGCCAAAATGGAGCGACTTGTCAAGATCTGCATCTTGACTACAATGTAAGAGTTGACATGCGCTGCTTTAGAAGTTAAAAGTTCTTGCTTAGGAGAATCTGCATGTTTACTATTAAATTTTTTGCTTGCTACTCTAGTGTTCATGTCTGGCTGGCTACACTGGAAAGGATTGTGAAACCAATATTAACGACTGTACTCCGTCGTCCCTGTGTAATAACGGTGTCTGTCAAGATGGCATCAATAACTTTACTTGTGACTGCCATGTTGGATTTACCGGAAGGTTGTGTGATGACAATATTGATGACTGTCGAGGTAGGTACCCCTCCCTTAAGATGACAATTTTATAAAACAGTAATTTCTGCATTGAGATACGGTGCACATTGATGTACTTGGGAAGTTTGGAGAGCACTCAAAGAAGCCAGGGAAGCTCTTTGTCTTACCTTGACTAACTCTTATGCTTCTTTTGTGATCTCCAAACTTCCTGTGTGTACCTTAAGTTGAGGATGCACGCTAAAGCATGAATCAATAATAAGTATTGATAATAATAACAAATGAATGTTTTTAGGTCATCAGTGTGCCAATGGAGCATCATGTGTTGATGGAATTGCTCAGTACACATGCACATGTGCTGAGGGTTTTGAGGGACCATTATGCCGCAATAACACTGACGATTGCATATCAGCAGTGTGCCTGAACAGTGCAACATGTGTGGATCAGGTTGCAAATTATACTTGCAACTGTAGTCTGGGCTTTACAGGTGAGTAATTTTAAATGCTGTCAGAATAATACTTAATAGTCATAAATATTTCCACAAGTGCATACGAGTACTGATACTAAATGAATGTTCACTATTGTAATGGTATGTATAGTTGAAGAAGTTCTATAGAATTCTATGACACAAACAGACATGGAAACCTGATGGTTTTCAACCTTCCTGTACATGTACTCATCTGATAAAAAATGTAACCATGAGATTGACTGTCTGATCATAATGTAAGCTTCATAACACTCTTCAACATGTTTTATTTCCTTGTAAATAATGTGTATATCCACTTGCAGCTCGTTACTGTGAATTCCTCATTGTGCAATAACTTTAAGTTAATATTATGTACTGGTATATCCTCTCCTAGGTCGTCACTGTGAGTCCCCCATAGACTACTGTGCTCAACGAGGTTGTAACAACAGTGGAACGTGTGTAAATGAACGAGCAGATCGTCGCTGTCTTTGCCCACCAGGTTACAATGGTTCCAGCTGTGAAATTGACCCATGCATGATGAAGCCATGTAACAATGGGACTTGCGGTTTGAGGAATGATTTTAGTTACAAATGCGAGTGTCATGAAGGTTACACTGGGTTACATTGTGAAACAGGTATCATGTGAAGCGTACAGTCTGTGTATTAATGCTAACAGATCTCTTTTGCCTGTACAGTCAAACCTCCATTATCAGACACCTATTGTAGCCAGCCACCTACAAACACTGTGCTTTTAACCTCTCATAAGCAGACACCTCATTAATTAAGTGGATACTTTTTTTCTTGTCCTGCATTTTTGGTGTCCAGTCGTGAAAGTTTTGAGTGTTCTCAGTTTTCTTACCAAACTAAAGAAAGGAATGATTCTTATTATTTTGGAAGATAGCAATTGTGTCCTGCTACTGCTTTAGAGGGCCACAATTTCCAAGCTCTTTCTTCCTTATAGGTAGCTAGAATGATTGCTGTTGTAATAATTCCACAAGAAATTGCCATCTTTTATGTTGCAATAATCAAAATGCCTTGATTGCAACTAAAAAACACTTTGGGAAAGCAAATGTGTGGTTTCAGAAAATATCCATATACTTACCTCAAGGAGGCTAGGGTGAGTGGCAAATGGTTCAAACTAAAACATGTTGTGGGAGAGATATGGACATCTTTTGGAACAACACAATTGCTTTTAAAGATAAAAGGCAGGATGCTCCTTTTTTCACAAACTTACATGATTTCAAGATATGTCATTGTATAACTCCCTAGTGCAACAGAACTGAGAGAAACATTACAGCTTGAACCTTAGCTAGACTTCACTTGTAATCGGCTCTTGCATTTAAAGACCAGGAAACTTGTGAGTGCATCATACCAGGGGGAAAATGCCCATATAAAATGGTTAGGAATGCTTGTTATCTTGCTAAGGAGTGTAATAGATTGTGGACTCACTTAGCTACTCAGGATGTTCACAATGAAATACCACTGTTTTTAGCCATCAAAGTATATCTTTTAGGGTGCACTTGAGGATACAACAAAAAAAGGCCAGCATTTTCATTTTAAGTGCTATCTTTTGGGGCTTGAGCCATGCTTTGATTGGTCCCCCCTGGGGGTTTTATTCAAATTTTCTGACAAACATCCCTGATCTTTTCTTATGGGGAATTTCCAATATTTGGGGAATCATGACAACTGGAATGATATTGATTACAGTGAAATGTGAAGACTCAATGCTCCTCTTGGCTTAACTTGAGGCCTTATTGAGGATATTGAGGAAACAAATTTCACTGTTTCTTTTGGAGCTTGTCACTAAAGTGTTTGTTGTTGTTTTTCTTGTGCAGATATTGATGACTGTGATCCCAGAAATGACATATTTTCCCAGGAAGGGGAAGGTTCTTGGACGGAGTTTGGTTATTGTGGACAACATGGCACATGTGTTGATGGTGTTAATTCGTATTCTTGTCAGTGTGACCCAGGGTGGAATGGAACCAAGTGTGAAATTGGTATGTCAAGAATGTTAGGAATGTATATTTAGATTTGACAAGGAAGATGTGTAGTCTAATTTGTCCACATCAGGTATGCAAGATCCAGGGGGATGCCTTTTATCTGCAGACATTCTGTTGATTGCAAAAAAATAGGACAATCAGATGTTGGATCATGATTACTCTGTCATACACTAAGTCCAACAAATTTGTTGGGTCCAACAAATTACTAGACTAATTGGGTCATGTTTAGTAAAGGCATCTGTGGTCAAGTGCTGATTGATACCTTTAGTTAACCTGTGATCGACATTGACATTGATCCTAATAGATATGTGGTTTCCACTCAATGGACTCAATCGACACATGCATCTCAATTGACACTTGATCGCCACTCAATCAACAGCTGGGTGAATGCCAACAGACTCGTTTGCATCAATCGAGAATAAGTTGACTCTCATCCAACTGTCAATAGAGTGTCAACCAAAGTGTGGATGGAGTGTGGATCGTAAGGGTTGATCAAGGGTATGATTGAGGTATTGATTGACACTCAACTGCTGATGCGTTTACTACACGTAATCTCTCTTATTGACAGTTAAGACCAGTTAAGAATATAGTTTTTTAACTATGTGTACAGAAAGGTTATAGACTTTCCCAGGCCTTTAATTTCTTTTTAATTTACGGCATTGCTTTATTTTCTTCTTTTAATGTACAGATATAAATGAATGTTTACCAAACCCATGTCAGAATGGTGGACAATGTGTGCAGACATTCAATGCAAGTTATGTATGCGGCTGTGCTCCAGGCTACACTGGTGTCAACTGCACAGAAGGTAAAGATATTTTTGGTTTTTAGGTTACAGATACCTTAAGGCACCAGTGTTGCATAGGGAATGAAAAAATTATTTTCTAGACAGCTTTTTCAGGGGTGTAGTATTTGTTTGTTTGAAGTCGTCTTTGTTTTTGACTTCGTAAAAATAATCACAACCTAGAATGGTGTATGTTTTGAAGATGTCTGGTGTTTTTTGGCAAAGACAAAAGACAATTTCCCACCACTCACCAAAAGCAAAAACTGAAAGTAACTGCCTGACAACTTTCAACACTTGATTGAAAACCACTCTTGACAACCAAGACAACATTAATTTGTTGTTAATTAATTGTCTATTCATTGTAAGATATTGATGACTGTCAGAAAAACAACTGCACTTCTAATTCAACTTGTGTGGACAAGCTAAATGGATATGACTGTGCCTGTCCTCCAGGCCTGAAGGGAATATACTGCCAGTCAAGTGAGTATTAAGTGATAACAACTGGATTTTTTTTTTCATTATCGAAGAAATAAACCTCCTACCGCTACCAAATGTGAACCTTTTGTTAGTGAATAAGACTTGATCATAATGAAACAAAAATGTTTAATTTACAATTAAAAATTATTTACAAAAATTTAATGGTAATATTGACAGAGATAAACTGTGGTTGTGCAGTGCTAGGCAATTTAAGACGTTGATAAACCTTGACAGACTGTCTGTTACAAGACATCTGTTCTGTATGATTACAGAAGGTGAACTGGGGAATATAATGT
>OMLO01004913.1_pt1 | contig 11207 bp, 13 predicted proteins | sample 1674811 | NCBI WGS metagenome assembly OMLO01 (sample SAMN06265003, study PRJEB25207) | coral metagenome | isolation source: Coral host | place: Mexico:La Bocana,Puerto Morelos, Mexico | collected 2008-11-13 | reverse complement strand
CATTCTCCCCTTAACCAGCAACGCCTTGGCCTGTATTTATTTGTCAATCTCCCAGCCACCCTCGAGGCTGGGTTCACCCTGGGTGACCATTCGTATACTTTTTTTGTATACATGGTCCTCTCGCATACATTCTCTGCAGGAATGTATACAAACACAATTTCCACGGCCATAGGGCATTTCCACGGCCATATCTTGTTTTCACGCTAGACGGGTGCCAACAGATACTCATTTTCACGTTTTTCACGTTTTTCACGGTTTTCACGTTTTTCACGTTTTTCACGTTTGCACCGCTTTCATATATGTATAGCTACCAGCTGGTGATAAGAAAAGAAAGGATATAGGCAAATTCAACTCGCTTCACAACACTGGATTTGCAACCAATGTCCTGATCGAGGCAAGTATTTAGATATGTTTTTAGATATCAATCTTCTTTTATATCACACATATTTACATATATATACATATACATATGTGTGTACATATATTTATGTGTGTGAGCAAAAAGTACCAAAAAACATTTTGGGGAGTTGATCAAGGAACATGAAAAAACCAAGGGTACCATCCACAGTTTCCAATCGCCGTCCTTCCGAAGCTGTGTAACAACAAAAATCGGTCAAATGATGAAGATCACGTTTTAAATGTTTAAGATCAAAACTCTTAAATTCACAGTGCGAAATTGCAACGTGTACGATTTTTTCAAAACAGAATTGAACCAAAACACTTCATATAATCCATCACATATGGACCTTTTCGCAGCAACGTCGAGGCCAGTTTTTTTTCAACCGGCAGTGTTGGAGATTTTTTTCAGGTTGAAGGGGACAGCTAAGAGCCATCTCTCCATAACTCGGAACTGGGCAGTTTTTGAACTAGTCAACTGCATTGTTTTCGCCACTTTTTTTAACCAATCTTCGTCCATCCATGTGGCATAGACCGACGCATTCAGGCAATCATAGCAATCAGTGATGTGCATCAACATGTGAAATTTGGGGCGCACCCTAAACATCAGCCGATGGCTATTGATTGCTTGCGTGGCAAGTCTGAGGTATGTTTGGGAAAACACTTGTCCAAGTACTTGTACAGTACTCCTTTCACCCCCAGAGAGAAACCGGTCCGCATTGTACAAAACTCTCATGGCCCGATTGGAGGTCCATAAAAGGGTACACAAATCCCCATATATGTTCCCAAATGGGCCAAGAACATGTTCAAGCCACGTGCCCACGATATGGGAATCGGAACCTGACCCCCTAAATTCAGGGTAGGTCTTGTTGGACCATGAAATTTTTTTCTTTGTCAGCCGTTTCAACCTAAGAACATGTCCATTTGAACGTGCGAAACTCCTAAGATCAGCCGTTGCAGTTTCCAAACGATCATTCAAATTCGCTGCTTGCCAGACCGTCCTTTCTTGTAGAACAATTTTAAGAGTACAGCCAATGACATCTCTTGCTACTCCTAGGTTCCAAATATGCAGTAGGTCTGCACGCACCATGCGAATTTCAAAACCATGCAATTGGCTGTACGCTGGTGTCACCCTCCACGGGTTGCTTTGGAATAAACTTGCTCTCCACGGGGCATTTTCCCGGGAATCAGTAAAAACCATACCCAAATCTTGAGCTCCTTTGGTTGCCAGACATAGCCAGCAAATCTTCAGGGAGTGGTTCAAACACACATTGATCAGGTCAGAATGTATCAAAATTATTTGGGTAGGTTCAAAAAAACAAAGGGGATTTTGGACCCATAGCCTGATCCATGTTGTAATGCCGATCTAGGTTGAACACCTGCACATAGGCCTTCCAATCACCACGAAACCCCATCACGTAGCACTTCAGGCAAAGTACCTTGTGCAGATGCGCTGGGGTAGCTCGTCAACACCACATGGGTAGACAAACCATTTTTTGTGGGAGGTGTGAAAACAACAGGGGAAAAACAAAACTTGGTTCCAAATTATACTGATCATTTTTGGCAAGGGACTACATCACCACCCAAAGAAGCTACCTCTCGAAGTTTGAATCCATGGGAAGAGAGCCGGTTGAAAGAAGCTGCAATTTCACGTGTGGCTGCTGCAACTGTCAAATTGATTGAAGTTTCACCATCCATAAGATACAAACTTTTGGGGATCACTGCTATTGGCCACCGTGAGCAAGCAGAATTCTTCAGGTAAGGGGAATGGTCCGAAGTCCAGATCAAGAATAGCCATGAATCGTTGAGAATTTCAATCTCATCACCTCGATTTGTTTCCATAGCGTACTCATGAAATTCAGGATTTTTCCTTTCAGAAAAGAAAAGTTGAGACATAAAACCCATGTTTGAAATCAATTCAAGGGGCAGTATAAGGTACAGCCCAATGAGTTTTCCCAGAGCTTCGAATCTTTTGAAACTGGATGGTCAGGATAGATTCCCTTCATGCCTTCCCAGTACGAAGGTAGGCTAGTGAGATCACCCACCAGCGCATCCAAGAACCCTTCACAAGCCAAGCTTTTTGCCTGGGCAAGCAGACCCAAAGGGCGTGCATGAAAACTTCAACCCTTTGACTTTTGTATGGAAGCTTTCATGTTAGAAGGCCCCAAAACGTATTGAACATCTATGGGTTAAAGTTTTTCCGGACACCTGTAAAAAAACACCACTAATCATAATTTGTAGTGGGTCCATGTTTTTTGGAGGGCACTGAAAGATCTGAAAGTCAACTTCCAAAATAACAAAGCCTTTCAAAACAACATGAAAAACGACCAGTATCTCAAACACAGGTAAGGGGCAAAGCTGTCAGGCAAAACGAATGGCCAACTAACAACTTCAGGAGTGTCATCATCAGGTGATGTTTTCATGGGGATATCTCTGTAGGCTATACTGCATGGTAAAGCATGGCCTTGCTTTACTGCACGGCCAAACAAGCCTCTTTCCCTGCCAGACCTAGGGAAGATTAGAAGTTGAAAAATCACCCATCACCAATTGTGAGAAAATAACACTATACTGAGATCAACAAATTTGAAGTTTTGAACTACTGCAACAATGAAAAAATCAGCTCTGAAAAAAAACCAGGAACGAAATGAGGTCACTATCAAACCGTTCAGCGACCAGTCTTGCATGTTGCACCGTCGAGTATCCAGCCCCAATTCCATAGGCCAGCCTTGGATGGGTGATCTTTACGATCTTCACTTGCAGCTTGGAAACTTAAGTTGTGAAAACAGGCTCAAGGAATTCAATTGAAATAAGGGACATATTGAAGAAAGTTGGATCGGTTGGTAACCCCTAACATCTTTTTAGCCAAGGGACACTTCATCCAGTCGTGAACGGAGAAATTCATAGGACGTATTCCTTGTGGTACCTGGTGACCGAAAATTTCTGAGGTTTTATTTCTTGTGCATCCGTTCAGTTTTCAAATTGGTTTCCATTGCAGCGTTCACATGCAGTAAGACTAAATTTTTCACGCCACCGCACATCACATGAATGACCGTGTTCACACAGCCAAAGGTTTTCACGTCTAGAACTCACAGGGCACGTGCCCATTCACACAACACACTGCCATTGGATCACAGCTGGGGGGCACCAATATGAGAATTAAAAAAACAATTGGAATCAGCCAGAATTTCTAACTCTTCGGATTGAAGTTTCAAGTAAAGGATCTATAGGTATAGGTTCACAAACGCCCCGCCCTATCCGCGATGATGGGACAGTGATGATGATAAACCCCAAGACTCAATCATAGCTAAGACGAGTCATCCAAAATTCAAAATCAAGATAACCTTCAGCCGGCTATCAGGCAGCAGAGTCCTGGTTCTTCAGCTCGGTTGCAATTGCTCGCGCCTGGGCTCGAAGCAAGCGACAGTTGTTGACCTGACGCCAGGGCAAGAAAATTCAAGGGATGACAAAATGATGGGTTCACCCCAAATCCTCAGAATGTCTTGCTATATAAGTAGGCCTAAAGATTCTGAATGTATACATATATTTACATATATTGATATAAGTTTGATTATATATGTAGGTGTATGTATAAAATCCATGGGCCAGCCTGGGCACTGCAAGTTTCAGACAGCTTGTCCAGACCATCATCACTGCATGATTTGAGCCTCAGCTCAAGACCAAAGACTTGTTTTTTCCGATGATCTTACTCAAATCTACATATACATATACTTACAGTATATAGTATTGATGCAAATTTGTTTTTTACATTGGGTGGGGATTCCAGGAAAAAAAGAAAGGTTTGATTGAGAATTTGATCAGGGAACTCTTCCAACAGCGATTCAAAGGTCGTCTTTTGTGCGGCCAGTTTGTTCCGAAGATCATGCCCCTGAGGCAACTCCATACCAATAACGCAAGCACCAAACTCCTTCTTGACCAGAGAACCTGAGATAGATTGTTGAAGTTGCGGGTTATAAAAAACCTACCCAGGTTATAAATGAACCCGAAATATCAAGTATGTTGACAAATGATTCCTAGGGCTAAGCTATAGAGTCCAAAAAACGAAACTGAAACCTGTACTAATCCAAATCAGACTACGGATGGATTCCTTCTGTTCAGCTGGTGTTTTGGGAGGTTGAAGGGCTGCTTTTGCTTTAGCCTTGGCCTTACCCTTTGCTCCTGCCTTCGCCTTGGCCTTTGGATTTTGATTCATAACATTAATCAAAGCTTCCAAAGACGGGCCCGAACTAGGAGGGGCAGTAACCTCACCTGTAGTTACATCGGAACCTCCATTGGCAATGCTCAGTTGGGAAATACCCGAAGAGGAAAGCATGGAACCCAAACTTTCAGCAGTGGCTTTCACATGACTGGTTGCTTCCATGGAAAGGGTTGTTCGTTCACGGTCAGTGTATTTCCCCCCAACCCAACACCAGAATCTGGTCGATTCTGGGTCGTGAGGTGCATCCTCATCCGCGATGCCCTGACCCTTTGCCACAATCGATTCTATCTTCGTCCTTGGCGGCAACTTGGATTTTACTATCGGATCGACTAGGGTGGGAATGCAGAAACTCCGCTTAGAAACACTCAGTGACCAACAAAAATCAAAATAAAAAAGTAAGTCATGTAGAATATCATCAAGTTACTTAGAGAAGCCTTCAGATTTCATCTGGGCGATTGTCAGGAGTTTTTTCTCCCGTTCCATCTCACCTTCCTGACTTCTGCTCAGCTTAAGACTTGCCTCGATTGCTGACATATTCTCTCCAGTAGATACCCACTGTTGAAGCAACTGCTGCTTCTCCTACAGTTGTTTTAAGTTGGATAACTTAACAGATGTAAGGTGTGGAGCCAGAAAAAGATATATTACCATGATACCTTCAATAATTGATTTCCCCCAAAGTTTCCACCACAGCTGTCCTTTCGTGACCCCGACCAGAGCTTGCACATGTTAGGACAATCAGCCTCGGTGACGCTACTCATCTTTCTGACCAATCTGGCATGGGCAGCTCGGTGGGTACTGGAGTTGATGGTTGCCAAGTTTGCAGGGAGTACCTCATCAGGTTGTGGTGTTACCTCAGCAGTTCCACCAACTTCAGGTGGAGTAACCCCAGCCACCTCAGGTTCCTCATTTTTGACAGTCTCAGTAGGGGTACTGGGAATAATGGGAGCAACTGTAGCAGGGGAAGGCTTGGAAGGAGCTGGACGACCAGCTTTGGCATCATCCTCTTCCATTTTGTCATCCGGAAAGAAATTCAACCCAGCCATCATCTTAATGGCCCAAGGTTCTTTCATGCAAGCTTGAAGGGTTGTCATAGCTTTCAACATCTCAGCCACTTGTTCACTATTACCACCAGCTTCAGATGCTGAAGGCCCAGGCCTTATCAAAGTCATGCATACTAAAATATTTCCAGGCCAGCTAGGTCAAGGATCCAAGAAAATCAAAAACCAATTAATTAATTGGGTGATGCGAAAAACTTGTTGATCATTTAGAGATAAGAGGCTCTGAAACCACCGATGATTTATCCCATGCCGGCTGAAGAAAGGAAGCCTGCTTCGACAAATCTTCTGCCCCCAGCTGGAGTGTGGTGCAAGACCTGCAGCTATATAGGATTGGTGAATTTGAATAGGGGCCATAGTTTTCAAAAAAATCACCCCAAAGGTTTCCTCCCACCAGCCCATTTGGCAAAGATGAAATACACGCCGATGCAAACTGAGGCACAACGTGCCACTTGAATTTGCTCGCATGGGCGGCTCGGTTGGCACCTGTGAGATGTGAAGGCAACAAGGACATAACAACATGTGTTCAACATTTTGAAAATTAATCCTTAAGACGCCACAACCATTCAAGCGACGCAACCGAAGACATACAAAGGGAATACGATGTTAAGTCCACATCAATATATATAAATATAAATCTAATATACATGTTAAAAGATTGTACACACATATGTATACATATGTGCACATACACTAGTTTCGAAACATCCCACCCCTACCTTCTTGGCTGGAGTTGCTTGCTCTGCTACAATCTTCTTGATGTTCTTTTCACTTAATCCTGTACCATGTTTGGTCACCTCTTCATGTTCAGGAGGCTGGGTCTCCATGTTGTCTAGAGTCGACCCTGTACCGGAACCCATCGATTGACCATCTAGTTCGGTGTCGGGACTGTCTGAAAGCTGGGACTCTTGGATTTGTTCCCTCTCCTTCCGAGTCATGCCCCTTCGTGGATTCTGCACTTCCACTGCAGGTGTTTTGAACTTTTCCCAAAAACTTCTTCCCGACTCATCCTCACCCACCAACTCCAAGAGGCAAGCTGTGGCATCAGCTTCGGAAATTCCATAGAACTTCATGAGTTTGCTATGGTTTGCCCAAGTAATCTCAAAGTCAGGCACAGCAATCTCAGCATCATCCTTAGCAGCCTTAGATTTAGCTTTGGCCTTCGGGGCAGTGTCATTGACGCGACGTTTCTTGGGCGCAGCTTCCTCAGCAGTATCCCCTTCAACCTGCTTTTTGGGTTTGGCTCGGCTCTTTTCTTTGGGTTTCTCTGGTTTCTCTTCTTCTGAACCATCGTCTTGTGTTTTGGGTTTGGCTCCTTTCTTGGATTTGGGTTTCTCTTCTGCACCTTCATTCTTCTCCTGGTCTTCCCCAACCTTACCTTTCTTCTGTTTCTTGTTTGGGGGAGGCGGTGGAGGCGTATCCTCCTCCACCTGGGGCGGCTCAGCTTCGGCTGCCTTCTGGGCACGCAAAGTTTCGGCTAGCTGTTTGATTTTCTGCTTTGGGGCCATGTCAACAGCAAACGGACCCAGCAGCAATCGCAAAGTTCCCAAGAACTAAAAGAACTAAGCAAACGGAAAACACCCTTGAGATCACACACGCATTTGTGCATACTTGTATGGTAATGTTCCTAAATTTCCATTTGGCAATCACGTGAAAATTTCTCAAACTCACAAAAAATACCATCCTCGTGAATTCACGATTTCCACGGTACTTTCATGTACATTCAGCGTTTTTCCACGCACAAATGCACGCTTTTTCACGGCGCATCATTTTTCGTGTATAGATATCACTAAAGATGAACCAGCAACGAAGCTGTGTCCGCTTACACAATAACCAACAATGACCAAAAGGATCCTGGAACCATGGTTTTCACACTTACCATGTTAACCCAATGAAATGCCCAAAGTTTGACAGCTTTCATGTTTTTCATGTATGTTTCATTAATCAGAAACCATTTTTTGTATAATAGTGCAGATAGATTGTTGGGGATCTCAATAAAAAACATCATTGATATATAAATGGTCAAAGATGGCCATTGGTTGCCCCACACCCCAAAATTACAGGGCATGCAAATGGATTTGCGTCATGTGGAAATTGCCACACGACTCGACCTATATATGGGCCAACTATCGCAGGGAAAGCTCACGTAGAACCAGCTCCTTAGCTAGATGTCAGGTAAAATGGATCGCTTAAGATCTTTTAAGCCAATTTGTGGTAGGAAACACGATTTTTCTGGAAACAATCATGGCCCAAACAAAGCCAAACAAATCCGTATTAATACAGGATGTATAAGAAGATCATTCATTTGACCCAGGCTCCCATTGCCCCCTCACATCGACATACTTGCAATGGCCAAGGTATCCAACCACCTCCATCATTCGAGCCTGCAGGCAGGCAGACATATACAACAAGGTCGGGATGGATCCAAAACAAGATGTGATGGAAATTGAAAGTGATGGAATCTTCCATGTTTTCGCACTCAATCTATGGGTGTTTCAAATATTTTCTCGTTTTTTTTTCATGTCCAGTTTCTGCAGTCACACATCCGTGACAGTTGGGATTATAATGTGTTTACCTTGGGATATGTTAATTCTCCCCAACTAATCTCCTAAAATGGTCGGTTTTAAGCGGTGTGAAAATACCCAATACTTTAAAGGAATGGCTGGTTATCATCTTATGATTGCCCATCCACGGAAAGTTGCCTCATGCCATAGGTCTGTGTTTTGCAGTGGCATGCAGAATCTCTTGAAGAGCTCTAGATCGGTCAGTGTTGATGGCAAAGTAGTGGTTGAAGATGACGTAGATTCAGGAACAGGCACCTTACATTATGGAGCTCACACAAAGAAATCCCACCACCAAGAACATATAAGGGGAACACGACACTTTCTTGACAAGACAGCTGCACATATGGGGATCAAGTAAGCAAACTTTTCCACGAACAGTTGTATATTAGATTTATATATATATATATATATTTTTTTATAGACGCAAACAAAAACAACCACACACACATATATATATAACACTTATTTGAATATACAGGCACACATAATCTTTTTTAGATTTTGATAGAATATGTATATATACAATGTTTCGTGATTTTCACAAGTACCAACCAGACACCTCCATTCCCACAGCAACCAAGTGACTGCACGAGTAGCCCGTGCATGTTCTGCCAGGAAGAGCCCAAAGTCTCGTGTGAAGGCCCTGGGACAAGCATGATTCATGGCTGGAAGGCTGCATGATATAAAAACACCAGGAGGCTCCAAAACTTAGTTGGGGGAAAAACATAACTATCTTAAAACCTGTTTGGGCCAACAATAAATCTAAGGCCAAGTGTGAGTTTCAATGACATACAAGGTTTCCACCCAAAGAAAAAATCATTCTTGTTTGTTTCGCTAAGATTCTGTGACTCCTTGAGAACCTTCTTAATGCCGACGCAACGCTTCACGCCACGTCTATCGACATATTTGCGTGTGGTCTTTGTGGTGAATGATCCCTGCTGTTGACGGCTCATATAGCCCGCACGGGAAGCGATTTTGTTTAACAAATCTTCATCGTTAGACCAAAGTCTATGTCGTTTGGGCGTGGCTGCCCCAAAGTTGCCCATGTAGAACGTAGCAGTGTACACCTGCATGGGGTATATGGGGATTGTTTTCACGCGTATTTGTGACTTGTGGGGATCGATATCCTTAAGGTATACGGTGGATGTGTGTGGATCCAGTCGCACATGTTGTGTGTGATAAATGATTTGATTTTACAGTTTTGGTAATGTGTTATATTGATTTCACATACCCCGAAGATACCAACTCCAAACATATCTAGAATATAAATATAAATATATATAGTGTATTCAAAACAAAAGTCTCAGTTTGGCCCCCTAAATAGCTGTCCTTCACCACCGATAGCAACCATTGAAACCGTGGTAGTTCTGGTAGGAACGAGTTACTGGGTTGCTCCAACACAAAACGTAGTTTTCGCCATGCAGCTATCACTATCAAGAGCACGCATCGACAAGCCAAGATGTTGCCATGTTCAACAAATGGATGACGGCGATATCCATATGGGTAGAATATCGTTCTACCCGATGTATATCGGGACCTGTGATGACACCATCCGGTATGAAAATAACAAGTACAAAACACGGGTCAAAAAGTAAGTCCTTTTTGATTTTCTTGTCGAGTAGATACCCGAAGACAAAAAAGTACACGAAACACCAAACCGAGAAACATGACTGTAAACGACCGACAGCATGGTGCCATCACAACCAATGAACCCTCACAGCATCGAAGCACTTCATTGAGGGCAAGCCTAGGACCAAACATGTAAAGGCCCATGCCAGTATATGAAGTCTGGCTTGTCCAAAACGTGTTTAAACAAAAGTCTTTCATGTGGTTGGAACTGTATTTTAGCAATGTACAAGGATCACATATTTTTGTATACATTTTTATTAATTGGCAAGGAACACAAAGCCAGATGGCTTCAGCAGGTCAAAGGCCCGAGGGTTATCATCCAAATCTATGGATGCACCGTGCAGGCTCGCCTCAAAATGGCTGGGGCTGTCATATGGTAAAGGAGGCAGGATCTTGAAAACACCTACAGGGGTGATTGGTGGCTGGATTCGTACTATTATATCTACCAAGGGGCATCTCTGAGTGCTCTGGAAACTTCACCTTGTCCAGAGAAGAGCTCCAAAAAGTCCCGGTCCTTAGATCGAAATTTGCTGTAAGGAGGCCCTATATGTTGGCTTTTAAAAACATTGTGAAAAAAATCACGCTATCATTGCGGTGTGAAAGTTCAAAACCACTAATTTGATTATGGCATGGAACCTTCCATATATATTTGAGAATGCCCCTATAATAAATGAAAATGTGTTCAAAGTTTTTTCAACAGCACCAGTGAAAAGTGGTTCAGACAAATCAAAGAAATCAAGTTCAGGGAATTTATTGGGGACCATTCGTGAGTTTCAGGAATAGTTCAAGAGGCCGAAAAAATTCAGGCATCAGAGCTCGTACTATCATAAAACATGATTCAACCAAGCCGTATTCTTTTTTTGCACAGCCAAAGTTCCACACTGTGGGGCAACGTAGTAGTCCACAGTGTGAGCAGCACCACCAAAATAAGGATAGGAGGAGCTTGATGGGAAAGGAGTTGTTTCACCACCATGGTAGAAAATGGAAGATCACAAGTTCCAAATAGAGTTACCCGAGCCCAAAAATATCTGGTTCATAACAACAATAAATCTTGGTTTGCTGTAGCCATGTTAATCGAAAAGCACTGCACACAAAACAAGTGCAATATTGCAACCCCTTGATTCTTTGAAAGTCCCATTCAGGTCACATTTCCTTTTCACGAGCACTCCCCAGCGGACAATCATGAGTCGGTCTCAAAACATACGAATTATAGGTCTCCAGCATGTTTTGTTGGTCATGAACTATGAAGCCGATCATACCAGGGGTTGTGGGTAGATCCTGCAGCTATGAACCTTCTTTTTTTAAGTTCAGCAACTGTGCATGGAGCAAGGTACTTCGCCTTTTCCA
>OMLO01004912.1_pt1 | contig 11208 bp, 7 predicted proteins | sample 1674811 | NCBI WGS metagenome assembly OMLO01 (sample SAMN06265003, study PRJEB25207) | coral metagenome | isolation source: Coral host | place: Mexico:La Bocana,Puerto Morelos, Mexico | collected 2008-11-13 | reverse complement strand
TACCATCGCCCATCATTTCATCACGCAAGGATCGTAGCCAACGTGCGCCAAAGTCACGACCATGCATGGCTGCAGCACCCACAACGCTACCCCAATGAATTCCATCAATGGGGAAGTCTAAACACCTGCGGGGGTCCAACAGCTGCTGTTTTGTTGGGGCTTGTTAAGGGAACCTTTTTTAACGATGTGAATTTCTCATGCTCCATTTTGGCATATGACATAGAACTGGGAAGATGTTATATAATTAAATATAAATATATATATATACAAAACATGATTTGAATGTTTTTTTGGGGTATATAAGCATCAAGTCGTGAAAATAGTCTCATGTGTGTTGTGTTCGTGCGTGTAGCACTAACTTGGCTGAGGGCACTTGCGTAGGGAATCAACTTAAAATCAAATCCATAGCACCAACCCGTATGACTGATCCCCTCCAAAAAACGGAAGACTTGACCCATGGTTTCACCAATGAAATTCCTTTAGAACTAACAGGATTTGTCCTATGAATTCATTTCAACTATCTGGTAACTATCTGCGGAGTGAAGTTGGTGTGAGGTCCGAGAAAATCTATCCAGGGGCTTTGGTTTTGGCAACTTTTTTCTGCAGACCTTAAAAAAGTCAAAGGCAGCTTCTCTCCGCCTGTCAGATGCCCAGGAAGCTTGTAAGGATTCAATTTCCCCAAGTGCGGTGGGAACGTTTTAAAACGATTTCTATCGCAACAATTCGCAACATGGTTCATAAGCCCAAAGTTTCAAGAAGGATCACCGACTCACCGACCCCTAACGCTCAAACAATTTTGATCTCATGGATACTTGGAAGACTTTTGGCACCCTGAAATCTGTGGTACCACGCTGGCCTCATTTGCTCCAACAGCAGCAAAGCTTCCTGCCATTGCCCTGCCAATTGGCAACCACTCAAAGCAATGCTGAAACCTCATGAAGCACAGAAAAGTGCCTGCGAGGTAGTAGAAAAACAAATGTAAACACCTAAAGTCATTGAAACGGCGACACAAAATGTGAGCAGGTTGATACAGATGGTACAGTGACAGTGGCATTACAAAATGAAAGCACCAAAGATTGTTGCGGCGCACGGATGAACCAGAAACCAAATTGGACAGAAAGATGTGAGGGTGAGTTGGGTGGTGAACCCTCCCCAAAAAAGGAGACCGAACGCTCCCAATTGTCATCGTGCCCTCTACCAATCGGCAGCTGCACAAAGCAGAATTCGTTCATGCTAATATGCATGGGGTTCATTTCCAACCTCAAGTGGACATGTTTCATCTCAAACAAAAATAAATTGTGTGAAGTGCGTGATGTATGATTGTAATTATGCAGCATAATAAATGTAAATCACAAATAAAGAATAAACATATAATCTAGGAAATCTATGACATATCTATACAGACTAGGAACCTTTAACAGTACTGAGTACAGATTTTCAATGCCCCAATGAATGAATAATCCCCACCTGTTGACACGGAACAGGGTTGGGTGCCTAGGATATGGATATTGATGGACAACATGCAGCACCAGTTACTACCATTAGGCCACTCTCGCTACACCCTTGCAAAATCAACATGTTGAACCAAATAAAACATCACCCAATGCTTCTTTCAGGAAACCTACTCTGAAACAAACCTCCAAGTTTGGGGAAGAAAAATCAATTTTTGTATTTGTTTGGCATATTGTTTGGGGGAATATCCATTCTTCAATGTTTCCCAGGGTGTTCCAGTTAAATTCAATTCACTGAGCCTGGACTCTTGAAGTCCAAGCTGATGCCTGGCAACTGGACACATCAGGCATGGCCAATTGTCTTGGCATCTCGTCCAACAAAGATAGGGCCAACGCCCAAGCTGAACCGTTGCCACAACTGGTAATGGCAGCAGTGCACACAATCTTGTCCTGGGAAATTTTGTTGTAAATTTGCTGATTAGGACAGGTAAGATAAGAAAGGGGAAGAGGCCACAAGTCGATTGATCTGAATCACCGATTAGTTGGATGAGAACAAAAGGAAAGCTTCTGAAATGGTATGAGTTGGCAGCATGCGATTCCATGGCTTAGTAGAGACCATAAGTTGGTGGTCAGCCGCATATTCACGGCATGTTAGTCAAAGATGTCGGGGATTGCAAACTACTAGCCTTTACGACCAAACTAACCATACTTGGTTCAAATCAACAAGGCGAATCGAATCAACAAGATGACTCTTTCTTTCTCTAAAAATCAACATATGCATTTACTCTTGCATGCCACTGGCCAACAGGGACTTGACATTTTTTTGGGGGGAGCGTGCATTTCAGCGACTCAAATTTCAGAATTCATCGGTTTATGGGTTTTGTGTCAGGAAATTAGGGGGACCTCTTTTAAACTTGGGAACAAGATGTTCAGCAAGAACAAAATACTGCAGTCCCACCCGTTTGCTGCTGCGGCCTTTGTTTTGGTACAACCCAATCCTCTATAGTAAGAATTCTCATCTGGCAACTTTCAGCCAAATATCCAGCACACACGCCTATGACCCTAAGCACACTGGAGTTCATCTATAGAACCGCTGAGCTGTCGCACACCTGGTTTCTGTGACCCCAGGTAACGACTGATCCATCTGCCAAAATCGCAGCAAATGCGAATCTTGTGTGTTGAATCTGTTGCACACCCCTGAGCTGATCTTGAACCGCAGAACTGTCACCACCAAACTCATGATCGCCCCAGGTAACGACTGAACCATCTGCCAAAATCGCAGCAAATGCGCGTTGTGAAGCCTGAATCTGCTGCACACCCCTGAGCTGATCTTGAACCGCAGAACTGTCACCACCATACCCTTGATCGCCCCAGGTAACGACTGATCCATTTGCCAAAATCGCAGCAAATGCCCCAAACGTCGCCTGAATATGCTGCACACCCTTGAGCTGACCTTGAACCCCAGAACTGTCACCACCACACCCTTGATCGCCCCAGGTAACGACTGAACCATCTGCCAAGATCGCAGCAAATGCCCCAAACGTCGCCTGAATATGCTGCACACCCCTGAGCTGATATTGAACCGCAGAACTGTGACCGCCACACCCTTGATAGCCCCAGGTAACGACTGATCCATCTGCCAAGATCGCAGCAAATGCCCCAAACGTCGCCTGAATATGCTGCACACCCCTGAGCTGATCTTGAACCGCAGAACTGTCACCACCAAACCTTTGATGGCCCCAGGTAACGACTGAACCATCTGCCAAAATCGCAGCAAATGCGTTTGTTGCCACTTGAATCTGCTGCACACCCCTGAGCTGATCTTGAACCGCAGAACTGTCACCAGCACACCCTTCATCGCCCCAGGTAACGACTGAACCATCTGACAAGATCGCAGCAAATGTGCGTTGTGAAGCCTGAATCTATATATGTAGTTGCATGAGATAGCGCCCTTGATTTGCGTCTAGCTCAAAAACAGCGCGCAGCACCAAGCCCCAAAGAGACATAGCGCAAGCCACTGCATTGCCAACAACACATAGTGCACCAGAATGGTACCTTAGATGGAAAAACCGACCTTAGTCATCAACCTCAGTGTGCACAACAGGATTTCGTCTGTTATTGACAACTGCGGCAGCAACCTTAGCAAGGTAGTTTAGAGTATGGTAAGTACTCCCTTTTTCATCAAGTTGCAGTGGCCATCCAAAACGAGCCACAAGTGGATTATCAGGCTTTTGTCTAGGTCTGCCCTCAGCAAAGTGAGCACAGTGCCAAGCCATATGTTCCCAAGTGCCATTGGGGTGTGAACAGTAAGGACAGTGCAAATCCTGTCTGGAGGTCATGACAGCGTAAGCCGCCGGCGACACAACAGCCCCTAGGGCCACATGTCGAAACCAACCATTATCATTAATGCAAGACCGGAGATCCTTCAAATTAATGCAGCGGTAAAAACCAAGGAGCTGTTCCTTAGTGTGAGTTTGCAGCATCTGCTGCGGCTCTCGACGTTTTTGGTGCAGCCACTTTTCAAACTGCTTTTCCCTCCATGAGCACCGAATGAGATGGAGTGCTTCACCAATGCCCTCAGAGGGGGTGTTGACCGAAATGGTACCTAGGTGACAGGTCCAAGAAAAGGGCCTTAGTTCTTGCCAGCCCAAATCCTGCAGCCTTTTGCGCAGAATCCAAATACTTGAACCAAACGCCTTAGTCCAAGACAAATGACCTAAGTGAAAAAGCTTTGTAGCACGAGCCCATAAACGTTGGAGTGCAATGGAAGAAATATCAAATTTAGCACCATAAACGACCTGACGCAGGTAAGGGGAGGCTTGTCTGGCCGAAAACCCCACAGAATGTCCAAAAAGCCGAAGAAACTTTTTGACAGTGGCCTGAGTAGGAAATTGAGCAATCCAACCAAATGAAATAATAGAGTTGATGAACAATTTGTAAGCCTCAAGGGCCCGCCCCCAGGGCAAACAGGCACTTCTCAACATTACCGCCCGAGTAGCGGCTCTTTGAAAACGTTCCTGTTCGACTTCATGATATTTTCGTCTTTTAGTAACGGTGACAGCTCCTAAAATTCGCAACTCAGAAGCAATCCATTGTTGAGGCGCCGAAAGCAATTGTGACTCAAAACGCTTACCTTTAGCAATGATCTTAGTTTTTTCCGGGCTTTCCCGAAAACCCACGGTGGCACTCCACTTTTGCCAACGTTCAATCTGGGCCAATGTGGCTTCCAGAGAATTAGACCACCATGACCTGTCGTCCATATAAACCTTAGTGACCAAACGGCTGTTGGGTTCAGATGTGGCTCTCAGTCCTGCAGATGCCCAAATGGCAAGAACAAGCGGAGCGCAGGGACAGCCTTGGGGCGTAGCATTTCCTGCCCAAAGCGGGCTCTCAAGCACTTCACCTTCCCAAGAAATCCATCTTTTCTGTTTCCCCCAAGCATCCATGAGGAGATTACAAAAATGATCCGGCCAATTGAGGCTACGAAGCAAATCGACAGTAACTGCCGGTCGCATTCGGTCATAGGCCTGTTTCCAATCCATTGAAGCAAGGAACCCCGAGTTATTTGCCATAGTATCTTGGAGCACTTGGGCGAGGGTCTCCGCCCCAGGAGAACCTTTACCATAGCAGATGTCATGATGCAGATTTTGAGAATACCAATTTTGAACAGAAGGACTTTGCAAGACAGCACTAGCATACACCCTCCACCAAATACTCAAAACAGTAATAGGACGAGTGTTGCCCGGTTCCAAGGAACCATTTTTCACCTTATTAGCTTTGGGGAGCGAAACTTGCCGAGACTCTTTTAACTGATCAGGCAGCTTTTGAGCAACGTGCCACTGACGAGAAATGATTTGGTGCCACAGCGCAATCGCCTTAGATGGCAGAAACTGGACTTCGCCACCAGTCCAGTGGTCCGGTCCGGCAGATCCTTGAGCCCGTCGCACCGCACTAAGCAAATCACCTTCTGAAATTTCGACCCAGTCGACATTTTTAACAGGTCCAAAGTCCTGAGTAAGTGCATCACTGGCTTGTTGGACCGTTGTGTCGTGATCCGCCCAAACCTTATTCCAGTGATCAGCAATGAGCTGAGCCGCTTGCCTAGAAGAGTCAGCATTGCCGACAGAGACCCCAGAAAAGTTAGCACTCTTGCTATGAAGCCATTTACTAAGTTCACGGAAAGTTCCCTGGGCCATTTTACATTTCCACTTCTCGATGTTAGTGGATTTTTGGGCCCTTTCTTCGATTTCCTGTTCAGTCTGCAACCCTTTAATACTTTCCAAAGCACGATTCAAGGCCTCCTGTCCATTCATGTTCCTAGAATCTTCCGGCCAAAGTTTGCAAAGCAGACTAGGATCAACAAATCCATTTCTGAGAAACTGGCGCTTCACTTCATGGCACCGTGCCAATTTTCGGCGAATCTTTCTAAGCTTTTCACCAGACACTGGGTTCCCAGCCAATTTGGTGGCACAATTGACAAACTGATGTTTACCAACCGAGCCTTTTTGATGAAACCCGGATTGTTTGAGCAGGGCCTGAGTCTGCAGTTTGAGATCCCCGCAAGCCCGACGGTGCACATCTTGGAGTGTCCGGCAAAAAAGTTTGTTGAGAGCTTTTTGGAAAAGATCCCATGTTTCCTGCAAGAGTTCCGGACCACAGTTATTGCCTGAAAGTCGCAGGCAACTTGTTAAGGCCAGGAAATCAGAGTCATTTACAGCAAGGATGTCCCAAGTTTTTCCAACTCCTGGAGCCAATTTTCACTGGAGAGGTCCTGAGGTTTAGACCACTGAGGCGCCGGCTTTAACCTACCTCGTTGACTGTCTTGCGCTATGTGACACAGTTTAAACCAAACACCCTTGTGATCTGAGAATTTGACCTTAGTGTTAAGCTCAGAGCCTGAACAGGCCTGAGTATTTTGCATGCCCCAATCAATAACTCTGTTACCATTCCACCGAGTGCCATCAGACTCATGAGGAACCAAGACCCCTCCCAGAGAAGCAAGAAAGGTGGCAACCAAGGAATCTTCGGGGGTTTCGTTGGCATCTCCCATAGCCAGCCACTTGTGCTTATGCAAATTCATGGCAGCACAAAACAAACCCAAGGCTTCAACCCCAACACAAGCATGTCCAGGGGGGAAATAAAAGTTGATGAGCTGCAAATGACCAAGCCACAAACCGGACACCTGACAATCTTTGTGAAAAATTTCATGGGCTTTCACATGACGTACTGACTTGTGTACCAAAAACGCCACCCCACCCCGATGTCTAACATTGTTCCACTTATCCACAGAGGGGCTACCCGGAGTGAAGTAGCTTTTGTAACCATCTCTCGCAGCGACCTTAGCAAAGCCCTGCCACTCACGCAAATCCATGCCAACCTCCTGGACACAAACCACAGCAGCGCCCAAGAACTGCTCATGCCTGAGCCGCCACAGCCCCGGTGGCCCACCTGTGTTGGCACACAGGATATCATGATTTCTGAAAGGTCCCGGGTTTTGAGCTTCTCCAACCCGAGTTCCACACAAGCCACACGGCCCTTGCCTAAGATAGGCCACGGGGCCGGTGTTCAAAAGCACCTGTCACTCAGTGGCAGTGACATTCCAAAGTTGGTCAACCTCAGCTTTGGTCCAACCAACTGCCCGCAGAAAAGCCTCAGTATGTTTAGGTCTTCTCGCCTGAAGGTTTTTCCACCATATTTGTTTCCCCCAACGGACTCGGTGGGCCTTTTGATATTGTTTGAGGATACTCTTACACGTGGTCCTTTTTTTGGCACGGTGCTGTATTTTAAGCAAACAATTTTTGCAGTAATAAGCCGACCCACGGTCACTGGCGTCTTTGCGTTCCTCATCATCAATTGGAACCTGCACAATGTCATGAGCACCGTATTTTCTTTTTCTGTGTTTTTCCCATTTCTGGAGTGAGGACCGCTGGACACCAGGTTTACGTATTCCTCGAGTATTAAGATGACCCAAAGAAGTAGGAGTTTCATGAGGGTGCGAGGTTTCGCAATGTCTTTTGATAGCTCTTAAGCGATCAGCCACACTAAGGGAAGGAAGGCTGTGATTGCAAAGGGGGCATTGCCACGCCCTCTCATCTTGAGGAAGTAAGGGAGAGGTGGCGACAGGAGTCTTTTTTCTGCTTTGAAATAAAAGATGCACATCGAAACTAGGGTGTCTAGATCTCATGTGGCTCACCTTGGAAGCCCCAAGCCCAGTTCTAGTCTGGCACTTCAACAACTTATGGCATTCAGGACACATCCAAGTGAATTTCTTGAATTCATCTTTGGGGCTTTGACGTTCTTTAAGACTGCTAAGTCCTCTACCAGTTTTGTCAGCTGGAGTAGAAGGATAGGTTTTCGCAACCGAGGACCCTTTTGAAGCATGAGTATGCGGGATTGGAGCCAGAAGCCCTTGGGTGCTGGCACAGCTAGTCCGACCTGAAGGTTTAAGCAAGCGACTGCAACCGGAACTTTTGACTGATTGAGGTTTTAGAAGTGCCGAGACACTGCTTCCTCCACTTGACCCTTTTTTTGACTGAGGCTTTAACCAAGCTGAGACCTGACTACTGTTGTCGGAGACAGATCTTTTTCCTCCACCTAAGAACGTTTGCAAAACACCTTCATCAGTGGAAGACTGACCCATCCTGGGCCAGGCAGGTGGCAAGGGGGTGTTGGGGTCAATGGTGGTAAAGTGCCCATTTCGCAAGAACATGACCATAGGTTCAGAAGCCGTGCGGTTGCTGGCACGGATTCTGTCCAAGAAGTTCCAACTACCTCTTCTGAACTTCCATACCAAAATGTCTGTCCTTAGCGTGTCTGCTGCTGCGTTAGCCAACCAAGGATCAAGCCACTTTGTGGGCCTTGCAGCGGCCACACAATACTCGTCTGTATTTTTTGGAATAGGACCACCCTCTGTACCTTCCGTCGCATCCGAATCCATGAACCACGACGTCCTCCAAGCAGAGTTCCCTTTAAGTGACACAACACATTTGGTTCGGAGGCTAAGTGCAAGCTTAGAAATTTTCGCTTCAATGTCTGGAACCGCGGCCCCATTTCTACGTGCTGATTGCGCAGCAAGAATTCTAAAGCCACAGTCGCCATCACCCTGCAAGTCCCAGGCTGGACAAGCATCTGGGCCAACATTTCCACGTGGCTGCACCGCACGGTTGGAAGAACCTGTTCCTTTTCCAGCCTCAGTCTTTTGCACCTTTTTTTTTTGCGGCGTGGTGACAGAGGGAGGGGAGTTAGGAGCTCTTTTGGCAGTACCATCAACTTCCATGACGTCATCGTCTTGACTTTCAGAATTATCCATCTGCGTAGGCGCGCATTCTTTATGATCTTGAAAGAGAACTCCACGATTGGCAACCGTGACCCAACTCCTGCTGGTGAAAATGGGGGTAAAGTCAGGCTTCTTGAATTTAGGAACCCAAGGGCAAATAAAGACCTGTTTGCCAGTTTCCAAAGCCAAAACGACACCCTGCGGTGGGCTAGAAGGGGGAGGCACTCACACTCCACCTTTTTTATTTGGGGGTTGAACTTCTTCAATTAAGCGCCATCCACCAGTTTGCAGCACGTTGGTGAACTGACACGGGGCCCAGTCGGGAACTGACCTAGCGACCCACCGTTTGCGTAGGGCCTCTTCTCCTTTGTCCTCATTTTTTAATCCAATCAAACCCAAATTGGACTTGGTACCTTTTCTGAGTGCGATACCAGCTTTTCGTTCCTTAGCCAAAATTCGGACTTCAGCCAGGTATTGGGCAGGTGAGGATTTTTCATTTCTTTGTATCCACTTGACTGGATCCCGAGCCTCAATTTTGTCAAGTTTAGCAAAGAAACAGCTCCTATATCCAGATCCACAGAGCAGAGAGTCAGCGATCTTGGAACTAACTTTCATGAAGCCAACAATGACTTCATGTTTGGGAATGACGTGCCATCCAAAAGTCCTCCATGAAGAACCTTCGTCAATAGCAGCAGCCAAAAGGTCAGTAGGTTTTTTAACAGCGTGTTCCCATTCGTTTTGTTTCAGGAACTGCTTAGAAATGGTAACCCGCACGGTCACAAGTCCAATGTCTTCAGGGTCCTTAGTTTGTATAATTTGAGGCACAGAAGGCCAGGCCGGTAATTGCGCCAACAATGGAAAAACCAAAACTTGTTTCCACCTGTTTCCTTCAAACAAAACCCATTTGGTCTCACCAGCATACTCACTGACAAGTTTCTGTTCAGGCTCATTTGAACAAACGAGAGCAAAACTTTTAGAGACATTATGAGTTTTAGCTAAGGCTTGCAGACTCACAATCTGCTCAAAACTAGCCAGTGTGATGTCCCCAGCTGGTTCTTCTCCCGCATCAAGTGCTTCACAAACCTTTTTAAAAGGGACCAACCCTTGGGGCCACCACGCCTTGTCAATTTTATGGTTAGCCTGTCTCTGACTGCGAAGCCGAGGTTCTGCCGGAGCCTTACGAGGGGCACGTTCTTCAGGTTCCTTAGTGAAGGTTTGGACAAGGCAACTCAACCTTGGCACCAAGTCATGGCAACCATGCATATCAGCTTCCAAGACCAAAGCCTTAAGTTGAGCAAGCAAAGTGGCCCCAACTTGGCTTTGCGGTTTCTCAAGAAACTGGACCCTTTTTTCAGCGGTAGCAACAGAGCCACCTTTTCCTTTTTTTCCACCCGGTTTGGTGGAATCAAATGCCACAGGGGGTTTAATGGATTCAGTGGGTTTACCAATTCGCTTACCTTTACCTTTAACAATCCATCCAGGGCTCGGGCTACGGCTTCTTTGAGGTGATCTATCTCTCTCACAGCCTCTTCCTCTGCCACGAGCGGGGGAAGGACTACGATGCAAACTTGGTTGTTCAGACACTTCCTCTTCCACCCCTTGCCCAACTTGGAGCAACAGGTCTCTAAGCCCATTCAAAAGCAACGATTCCTGTCTTTTACGACTAGTTTTGGCAGCTCCAGCAGCACCTCCTCTAAAGCTACGTGGAATTTGAGAAACACTCTCATCAGCAAGACTCAGGTCTACACCCCCAACCCGATTAGGATCAAGGCGTCGGACTAAGCCAAGAGACTGACAAGCAACAGTTCGTGTTTGAGCCAATTTACCCAAAGCCTTTTTCCGAAAACCCAGAGTGCGGCCAGAGAGCCAAGGTTTCAAGTATCTGACCCGCAAAATCTGAGCTCCATGCCGGTGTTTTAGTCTAGCTTTTTTAACCCTTTGCTGGCCAACCATTCGCCCAGCAAAAGCTATGACACACTCATGTCCGTCTGGGCCGCCTGGCCCAACCACATGACTCATTTGTTTTCCTTTTTTATCCAAGGTTCGTCTACGTTTCAAACGTTTGCGTTTTTTGTTTCCAGGTCTGGCACTAGGTTTACAACACATGCCAAGCCAGCAAGTAAACATGAGGCAAAAGCCAAGCAGAAGGCAAAAACCACAGAGAGAGGATTTGGAACCTTCAAAAGTGGAAAAAGAATCCAAACAATAAACAAACGACTCACTCCAAACAGAGCCATTCAGCCCATACCCATTCCACACTATGTTCAGGAACAAGGGGCAAATTTTATCGGTCGAAGAAACTGCCATCATCCAGGCTGAGACCACATCACGTCCAGCCTGTTGACCTGACCAAACCATGCGCCCATCACCGCGCGGAGTAGCCAAAGGGAGCTGCCAGCTGCAAACCAAATCGCATCTGTCGCCTAAATCTGTTGCACACCCCTGAGCTGATCTTGAACAGCAGAACTGTCACCACCACGC
>OMLO01004910.1_pt1 | contig 11208 bp, 6 predicted proteins | sample 1674811 | NCBI WGS metagenome assembly OMLO01 (sample SAMN06265003, study PRJEB25207) | coral metagenome | isolation source: Coral host | place: Mexico:La Bocana,Puerto Morelos, Mexico | collected 2008-11-13 | reverse complement strand
ACACCGAAACGTCGTTGCTCAGTTTTTTCGCTAATTTTTATCGTTAACTGTATTTCCAAATTTAATCTTATAAGAAACAACAAAATGAAATAGATATTAATGTTTTGAACAGAGCTAATAACAAGATTTTAATTGCCGACAAAAAACGTTGATGCTTAATGGCCTTCTTGAGTTTTTCCTAACAAAGTGCAAAGCCTCGGATAATGTTCCGAATATTAGATGCAATCACATACAATTATGATGCATCAACGGTAATTGCTTTTGAAGCCAAAGAAGTGCACATTCCAATAGCATCAACAATTGCTGAGTTTTTTTTATAATGTTCTTGTTGTCAGCAAAGACGCCCTTGTTGAAAAAGACCAAGTTATCAAGGAAGTGAATGTGCTAACACAACAAAACCAAGTACTCCAGCAAAGTGTGGATGCTCTTCAGAAGGATCAAGAAAGAACAAGGAACAAGGTTAGCAGCAAGACGAACAGTGGCCAACTAACAAAGTACTAGTTATAAATTACAATTCAGTCTTGACAGGTATCCTGTTATCCAATTTGGTATAACTTTAGAGGTCTCTCGCGATGATTCGCGTAGACTCGGCGTAAATTGTAGATACCTAAACCCCTATATCAAATTAAAACTTAAAGACCTGGGCCGGGTTGTTCAAAGCCCGATTAAGCTAACCCAGGATTAGTGAGAATTTTGATTTCAGTATTGTGTTTTTTGCGGTGAGGTTTTGTTTATAGTATTTTGTCCTTCAGTTTAGAATTTAAGCAATCTCATGCTACACAAAGATAAAAAGTGAAAAACATTTTTAAACAAGAAAAATTAATTCCTCGGTTAACTTTTAACCCTGGGTTAGTGTTAACCGACTTTCGAACAACCCGGCCCTGGCTATTAAACTATACCAAGAAGTTTGAATTTTTACATCTCCAAATGTGAGCGTCCGAATCACCTTTTGAAAGCTACAAGTCAAAGGAAATTTAGTTTCTCGTTTATTTAATTTGCCCCACAGTTTCCGCTCCCAAAGCGCAGAAAAACATGTCTGCGATTTGCCATATTTAATTTTCAGTGAAGTTACAGAACATTTGGAATTAGCGGTAAAAAATATGAAGTGATGCGGAAAAATCGTTCTCAGCGAAAAAAATGTTTGAGAATAGAAAACTTGTAGACACGCTTTTGTCGTTTATATGTCAAGCTAGTTACTGTCCAAATCTGAGGGCAAATAAACAAATTCCCTTTGACTTGTAGCGTTCAAGAGAAACCAAAAAAGTGATTAGGACGTTCACATCAAGTGGTCGTTAAAAATGCGGCAATTTATTTTATTTCAAAATTCTTTGTAGTGTGTGATAGGCAACTCTATAAGCTTTAATGTGGTATAGATGATTAGGTATTTACAGTGTAAGTCCGTTATCATTCATCGATAAATATTTATTCAGTTATTGTTGGTCAATTCATAATAATATTAAGATACACGATTTGTTGGTTTTTTTTTATGATGAGGTTTCTTTATTGCAGCATTTGTTTGCTTATTTTACAGCTGTCAGAAGCACTGGTAAAAGCACAGAAAGAAATTGAGGACATCAATTTGCAACTGTTAGAATGTAAAACAAGGTTGGTCTTCCTTAAAAAGAAGTCAGATTAAGTAGGCTTGTATATTTATTTTGGAAATACACGTATACATATTCATAAAAATGCCATACATCAACCAAGTAACATTCCAGTGTGATTAAAATAATACTCTCCTGCAGAACATTGCTGCCAGTGAAATAACTTGACTTCAGTATTTGCTTTTATACAGTTTAGGAAATTTATGTTAAAGCTTTTTGTTCGGAGTGAGAAAGATTTCCTGCATGATGCAATGTCAGTCATTTCAGGGCGGTCATTGAGCTATATTTCTGCTTCCAAAAACCAATTGTCAAGATCTGATAAGGTCAGGGGTCAGATCGGGTCAAGGTCAAGGAGTCAGATCTGATCAAGGTCAAGGGCCAGATCTGATCAAGGTCAAGGGGCCATCAGTGAAGGGCTGCAGAAACGTAGCCAATGCCATTGAAATAGACATTACTGTTTCATTTCTTACAGAGAAGATAATGCAAAAGTTGCTGCAGATTCTGAAAAGGGAGGTTTGAAGAAGCAGTTACAGACTATTGAATCATTTGCAAAGAAACAAAGTGATGAAATAAGTACTTATAAGAAAGAGGTGAGATGTAACATGCCAGTGGTTAAGTTTTATTACATGCAAAAATGTAGTATGCTTTAATTGAAGGATCTTTTTAATGTTAACTGAACACTCAGCTGTGATATTTCAATAAGCTGGGTACAAACGCATATTGTCATTTTGATGCATCATGTTAACCAGAATAAAGCCCTTCAAGTATGAAGTACATTAAATAACTTGTGCGGCAGTTGTCCTGTCAGTGAGTAGTTCAAGACCCTCACAAACTCCCTCGACTACTCAGCCTTAAACTAAGCTTAAGTCGCGTAATTAAGATTCACAACCCATGATGTTAGCTCTAAATACAGCTTACAAATATTATTATGCATTGGACTCACTTTCTCTTTTCTGACCGGCCGAAAGCGCATATTTAATTTTTCTTATAATCATATTTATAACAAAATTCTCGATCGGGATTGGTTCTCCACGCGCCTATTTGTAAGGTTATCGACGTACGATCACGTGGGTGTCCAATTACAGGTATCGAATTTGAACTTTTTGTAATGAGATACTGTAATTGGATACCCATGTGATTCGCCCGTCAATTACGTGCGCTTTCATGTCTTCCTTTGTGCTGATTTTCTACAGTTTTCAAAACTTGTTAAAAGCGTTACAGAGGTTTTCGCTCCAAAGAAATTCTCATGAGACACTTTTAACTCCGACATTTGTTATAGATACGATTAATGAGTAATTAGACCAAATGTCGTACAATTCAGGGAGTAATCGTGCTCGTAATTTCAAATTGGCCTTGCGCTTCGTGCTCGTCCAATTTTGAATTACTCGTGCGATTACATTCTGAATTGTACTCCACTCGGTCCAATTGCTATTACTTATACATTGAACTCACTATGTCCTTTCTGATTGGCCGAAATCGTACAGTGAATTTTCGAAATCAGTGCCTTTGATGTCATCTAGCTGCAGATTAGACAATAATCATGTCAAGGTCACTCAAGATCGTGGGTAATCATGTCGTGTATGACCACTGTGCATGATTTCTAAGGGTAATCATGTCAAGTTCCCGCTCTTTGTGGTGCTTGCCGTCAATGAAGAAGCAAAAAACATGACTTTGTTTCGTTTAATGTATAATAAAACAATTATTTTTGTGAGACCTCATCCAATACTTGTTGATTATGCAAAGAGAGTTCTTTACCCAACTTCAGTAACTATTTTTAAAAGAAGCATTCTACCCGCAATACGAAGTTCACTAGTGCTTTTCACATTAATTGGTTCGCTTTTCTGTTTAGCTACATTTTGTTCAGTTAAAAATCTTAGTGTCTTCAGTTTGCTTATTTACAGCCAGACCTAACCAGAGCAGAAAAATCCCTGACCAAATGTTGTTACGTAGCAGTGTTGGACATTATGTATTTACTAAAAGCGAATTCCTTTCTAGAATGAAATGCTCAAAAACAGACTAGCCAAGAATGACAGCGAACTTAGTTCCAGTACCATTCAACCTGTGAGCGGTGAGTACCAGTAATGTGTCAGTATGTATGCATGTTAAAATCACAGAAATTAAACTTTAATGGTTTTACTTGCAGCTTACAGACCCCCAGCACTAGGAACATAAGGGTTTTAAAACAGCCATTGCCGCGTACACTTTAGGGCTAAGGCGAAACTAGAAATTGTCATTTTCAGTTACAGAAGCTCGTTGTGCATAGAAAACAAATAATGAAATTTAACAGAAGAATCGTAATATATATTAGGAGATAAAGGTGAAAACTGTCAACAGAAAAACTGTTGAGATTATTCTTTCACGCAATCGCACAATCTAATGATTGAGATTGAACACTGTATTTACATTAAGTGCATGTGTTCCCATACTAATGCAACAGCTCCGACAACAAAACGGAATTAACATTCTTGTGTCATCAGTGTCGGTGCGAAAGAAAACGTCGTTCAGGGTTTGTAGCTCAGCCATCTTGATATAATCTTGTTTAAGGAGTAAACCAAAAAAAGAGATATGCACAGTTCGCAACATTATTCTCATACTGACATAAATTCATAGTCTCGAATTGGCTACCCTTAACATCGTTACTGCACAGTATGGCCTTTTGTTCTAATATGTATTGAACAAAATTTCAGGAATAGCTACCGTGAGCGCCATTAACTCTGTGCTCTTCCCCCCCCCCCCCCGCACGAAAAAAATTAGACTGGACTCATAGGATTGACGGAAATCGAGCTTATATATCGTCGCAATAGAAAGTGAACACTCTAACTTGCATATTAAATTGTGCATTCCTCTGTACTATTATTTGAGTGATGTGGCCCAAATCATGTGTCAAGTGTCCCACTCCAAAGTAAATATGACACACACCCACATCTGACCCTGATTAACTTAACAATTTCGTAGGGCCTAATGTTGACGAAATGATGAATAAGCTCCGAGAAACTGAGGACTTGTTAGGAGCAGTTGAAGCTGAAAAGGAAAGCGCAGAGGCACAGGTAATTTATAACGCATTCTGGAGATAATTACTTATTTTTATAACTACCAACATCAGTTCTTTTTCCTTTGCAGTACAAAATTCTTCACCTTTAGAAACTTTATGAAGATATTTTTATAAGAACATTAACACAGATGCAGGGATTGACAAAATACTGCCAATCATACATCATGACAGCAAACAGCACAGCCCCCCCCCCTTCAAAGAAAGATGACTATTATGTTATTGTTGAGCTTAGTCCCAAAACATACCCTTACTAATATCACAGATACCTGAATACTCCATTGAGTTGCTTCTCTGTATTTCCTATCTAAAATTCAATTACCTCATTGAGATAGAAGAGATCCCATGAGATAGCACAGCGCATGCACCAAATCATTATTGCACAGCTTGCAATGGGAAGCGAGGAACTTGTATTACATTTAGACTATGATTAGTCCCTCTTTCACTTAGTCCGTCTTGTGTGACGCGAAAGAAAACCGCGAGAAAAAGAATGGCTTCGCGCACTCTTGGAAGCTCCCGTCTCGTCCCATGATTATACGCGGCCATGTTTTCCTTACAGTTTATTTACAGTCTCACTCGACGGACTAAGCAACAGGGGGACTAACCATAGTCTATACTACATTTTGTCATAAGTTTGGCCAAACAACTAACACCTGAGGTATGTTCAAAACAATTGTCTTCCACCTTGAATGATTTCTCTCATGATGCTGGTTTGCTAGTTCACAACCAGACAGTTTAAAACGGGAGACTTTGTCCCCATGTGAGGAGAGATCACGTCTGATCCGAATATATTGCGATATGTACAATGGGTGAACATTTCGTTCATAGAAGGTTTTGTACCCCACCGATATTCCTACCAGCCAAGTATCTTACTTGCCCAACAGCAAAGTGTTGTTCAGTGAGAGATTCACATTCTTAGCCAGGGGAGTATGTGCCAACTATCTTTTTGGGCCCCAAAAGTGATTGGTCTTTTCAAATGATTCCTAATCTTCAACAATTTAAAGAGTCAGTAGAATACCACCATTTTAAAATGGACAAAATGGAAACTGTAAAAGTTTTATGGCATTTTGTTAAAATAGACTATTTCTTATGTCTATAAGCAAATTTTTATTGCCGCTCCTGTCTTCATTTTGTTGTTACGTGACAGTATAAGGTTTATTGCGTTACAGTTGTTGAACCTACTCAGTTTTCATCATTAGTCATACATTATTTAAGAAATAGAAAACACGTACCGTGTTTTTATCGTGTTATAGAAACACGAGTGAAAGTCTGGGAGAACGAGAAATGCTGTGGGAACACGAGCCGCAGGCGAGTGTTTCCACAGCTTTTTCGAGTTCTCCCAAACTTTCACGAATTACATACCTGCAGTATCCATTTACACTAGTGTGGCTTGTATGTTATTCTACTTGTCACGCCCCTTCTTTTAAGAATCATCTAGCGCATGCGCTCTGCAATTTCATGTGATCTCCTCTACATCATGTGATAGAATTGCAGTCAAACTTTAACTTAATTGTAAGTTTCGTTCTATTAAAAGTTATGTCGTTGTGTCTTGATGAGAGTCATTTTCCCTCCATAGCTTGTAAGCCATTCCCTACGCTCATGACACTAACCGGACATGATTTGACATGATAAAAATCATTCTCGTTGTAATGCTACTTTGTGTTTGGTTCTTACAGGTTGACTTTTTAAATTCTGTGATTGTGGATCTGCAAGTAAGATTTGCTTTTATTGTGTGATGTCAAATTTAATGTGGAAACAATTTTCGTTTTACTACTCTGACCCTGAACGCCTGTTTACCTTGAATGCCTTTCAGAGAAAAACAGAGGAACAGGAAAAGAGGATCGAGATGTTAATGATGGGAGATATTCCCGACAGAAACGGCACCTTGTTTGATATGTGAGTACACTGTATAACATTCTACAGTAGTATTCTCCCTGCCAAGATGGCCTTGAAGTTTAGGCGCTTTTATTGAGACAGTTCTCTAAGGTCTCTGACACACGGTCGTGAATATACTTTGGAGATCTATTGGGTGATTGTTTTTTCTCAGCTCTCTGACGCACGGTCGTGAATATAGTTAAGAGATATTGAGTCAATATACTTTGTAGATCCACTGGGTGATTTTTTCTCTCAGCTCTGTGACACACAGGTGTGAATATACGTTGGAGATCCATTAGGTGATTGTCTTCCTACTCACTGCAGTCTTCAAGGGGTTTAAGAGTAAACTACAGGCTAATTACCACGGAGACAAAGTACATTAAAAGTAACAAATATTACCGCAATTCGTCAAACCTCAACCACTGACTTTGTTTTTCACTCATGTCAATATACTCTGGAAAGTCATTTGTATAATTTTGGTTAGCTAGGAGGGACTTATATCAATGCTATACTGTGTTGACAACAGTCAGAACATAAGCATAATGGAAACGAACTCTACAAATGCAGAAACGTCTTTTGATACGCCCCAGCGCTTTTAAAAATAGTTTTACACTACAATGGATATGATAAGTGAAATCACGCCGTATTGTAAATGTGGGTCAGTGCTTGAGGACTTACTGACTTAGTGATGGTACTGATATTGTTGCTGATTTTGACTGAACGAAGAGCAGTTATTGCAAGTAAAACAATAACTGACTGAGTTCATGATATCTGTAGATCTGATGATGATGAGCCAGCGAGAACTGGTATAAAGCAGCGGTTGTTCTGTGATATCTGTGATGTATTTGATCAACATGATACGGATGACTGCCCAACCCAGTCTTCAGGAGCACTCGACAACCAGGGAACTCAGTACCATGGCAACAGAAATGAAGATAGACCATATTGTGATATCTGTGAAGGTATGATGTATGACGAAACTGTTACTTGGCTGTTGTCTTCATTCGACAGGCTGAGTTTGCTTGATAGTTGTTAAGGTGTTTCAAGTATTTTTCGGTTTCCAGCCTTGGCCTTTCATCGATACCAAGTAGGGCATTAGGAAACTTTGTTTAGAGCACAATTGTCTAATTTGTAGGGAAAATCTCTCATTATACGTTTGTACAGTTTTGGAAGTTTAACTTGAGAATGTCAAATATAGTGAAGTAATCTAAATAGTGACAGATGGTTGGACTTTACAAGTAACCTTTTGCTGTTGTTATTTCTTTCAGTGTTTGGACATTGGACTCAAGAATGCGATGATGAAGAGGTTATCTTTTTTATATTTATTTGTTCACTGAAAGTAAAATGAGCAGAAAGCATAGCGCCATTATGCCGAGTCCAAAGAATGTTGCGGTATCTGAAATATCTGGAGTATTTAATAATGCTAGAAATAGTGTTCACTATAGCTGCCCCCGCTTTTGATATCCTGTTTATTGGATGTGTATTGAATACAAAGATTGCGTATACAACTGCTGAGAAATTAACGTTTGAAGCCTTTTATCTACCTTCAAATACTGCAAGATGCTACCAGAAGATGGCGAAGCTCGAAGGCGACGAAACAAACGCGAACTCGTAGATGCAAGACTTTCAAATGATACAAGAAGCTGCTAGAAGACGAAGGTGGCGAACGCGACCTCGTGGTTGCAAGTAGCCGACACCACCGTGCGCGCTTGCTAAAATATTACCCGAGACGACCGTGCGCGCCTAGTTTCGCCAAATCGAGAATGCTTCGCCCATTACACATTTCTTACTTTTTCAACAAATATTCTTTGTCCTTGTATGTATACACCCTGGTACTCCTAGGGTGCCTCCTCGGGTTTTGGCCTCTGGGCCAAAACCCTGCGGGGGCAAATATCTATGAAGTATTTAGAATACACAAAATATTTTTCCGCAGTCAGAAAGGATTGCTGTCCACATGATGCACGATATAGGCTTACTTGATGACATCTTAACTCTTTGACAGGATAAGTGAGGCAGTTGTTCTCGTTCCCGTTGTTGATTTGGAAAGAACATATTTTCTCCGTGTTATTAGTAGTCATTGAAGATTGATTTTCTGAAAGGCTAGTCCATAAATCAAGCAGTCTAGTCAGATTGACAGTGAAAAACTTACAATTTGTTTGGTGTTTTAAACCAAATCGAGAATAAATTTCCCTTCCAAGGGCAACGCATTCGTGATCCTATTTAATCAGTGTTAGCAGACACTCGGCTGATTATAAAACAAATGATGACTTGTAGTGATGAACTGCTAAACGCCAACTGCAGTATTACTTGTACTACAGTACTACTTGGCAAGCACATGTGCAAACATTGAGTAACGTATCTTTCTTTTATCATTTCAGACCTTTTAAGATAACGGCGCAGTTGAGATGACAAAATCCGGTGCTTGATTGTTGCTGGAGACGATACACAACTGAGGACTGAAGATTATATCTTAGTCAATATGAATGTTGTATGGGAAATTCAAAATATAAAGGGGAGAAAACTGGTGGTTTCTATCTATGCAGCCCAGAAAATAAGCATTAATTAGCCATAGTTATCTCAAATCTTTTGTTTGTCCGTGATTTTGTCTTAGTTGTTCTTGAGGAATTTGTTCTAATGTATTTGGCATCGCTAATTCTGTCGTAACTTAGTTTCTTCGTTTAACATTTACAGCCTGATGGCCATCCCGTGTAATACAGGCCACATCGGTCACTTGATTCTGGCCCAAAAAGCCAGTCAGTCAGTTTATCATTTAAGGTGGCCGAACGCAGTTTTCGCGCGCGCTTTTGCTGATGCGATTCAGCGCGCGCACAAGGATTGCAAAAACAAACATGTCGTCAATAGAGCGATCATTTAGGCAATTGTTTATATAGTTATACCAGAAATGATTATGAGTTTCTGTTTGTTTACTGTCGTTAACCTCGTCCCCCGGAGCTTTCCTAATGAAGGTGGGAGGGGAAAAGCCCTGGGGTTGAGGTTGAACTGTCGTAACTTTGTCTTCAAACACTTGTCAGTTGCTCGAACAGCACTTTTTACGTATTTCACGCCATGAAATGTTCGAATTCTGACGGCTGGAAGTTTTATGCTTGTACCGTCAGACTGGAAACTCTCAGAAATTTATCATGTTTGAGTTGCTCAAACCCTTTGTGAAATACGGCAGCAGAATTTGTCGGCTGCTTTGCATTTACGTTTATTGTGCGTAACAAAAGTAACATGTTTTGGGGAAATAAATATTGCATGTTGCATCTAAAACTGAACATGAACTCTATATTTTAAAATTTTACCTTCATACCATAATGGTAGATCTAAGTATTTTGTATTATAGCTTCAACTTAAGAAAAAGGTATTTTAAGGGGCAAACATTAGCTCTTTATTCACTGGGTCTGTATAAAGGATGTTAATTAAAGCTGCCTGTGAAATAGAAACTAACAGTATGTAAACCTGTCAAAAATATTTTAGTTTATTCGTCCCTGGCTGTGGACGGGCTGATCAAACTGTTCAACCGGTTTCGTGCAGAGTTCCTCCTCTTCTCTGTTCCTCCACCTGCGGAGAAGGAGAAGGAAATCACTATCGCCTGGTGGGGTCAAGGGGAAATAAAACTCACTGTTACACCGTGCGACCAGACCTGAAGCGTTTTGTTATAGCTCCCAACTCAACAATAGAACAAAATATGAAAAAAGTATTGGTTTGAAGCCAGGTGGCAATACCTGGTCACGTGCGAATTTATGGGGCGCGGTACTGGACAATATTACAAACATTTCTTAAACATGCTTAAAACTTAGCGTGACATTCTTTATATTCTGTATGGTCATTGTCATATAACCGTGCCAAATTCTAAATAAATATGCTTAACTTACTTTACATTCTGTATGGCCATTGTCATATAACCATGCCGAAGTACACTAACATTGAGCATTCTAAACTTCCGTACGTATGCAGTATGGTATGATGCAGCGCGCGCTTTATATGTACCTCATGTAAGATCACGTACATTGTCCCGAAGGGTAGTACCGGGTATAAGTTACACTCACACATTAACTAGTAGTGTAGCACTATTACTAGCAGCTGTAGTATCTCTAGTATCTCTAGTAGCTGTAGTATCTGTACTAGCTGTAGTAGCTGTAGTATCTGTAGTAGCTGTAGTATCTGTGGTAGCTGTAGTAGCTATAGTAGCAGTAGTAGCTATAGTAGCTGTAGTAGCAGTAGTATCTGTAGTAGCTGTAGTAGCTGTAGTATCTGTAGTAGCTGTAGTATCTGTAGTAGCTGTAGTATCTGTAGCAGCTGTAGTATCTGTAGTAGCTGTAGTATCTGTAGTAGCTGTAGTATGTGTAGTAGCTGTAGTATCTGTAGTAGCTGTAGTAGCTGTAGTAGCAGTAGTATCTGTAGCAGCTGTAATACCTGTAGTAGCTTTTGTAGCTGTAGTAGCAGTAGTATCTGTGGAAGCTGTAGTAGCTGTAGTAGCTGCAGTATTTGTAGTAGCTGTAGTAGCTGTAGTATCTGTAGTAGCTGTAGTATCTGTAACGCTTGGCGATTTATAGCGAGTGTTGAAAGCCAGACTGTCACAGCTAAACAACTATACGCGCAAATTTCGGAACTGTTTTACTGATCGAAAAAGTCCACGGAGACCACGGGAAATCAGCTAGATTTGCGGGTGATTTAATGGAC
>OMLO01004909.1_pt1 | contig 11208 bp, 5 predicted proteins | sample 1674811 | NCBI WGS metagenome assembly OMLO01 (sample SAMN06265003, study PRJEB25207) | coral metagenome | isolation source: Coral host | place: Mexico:La Bocana,Puerto Morelos, Mexico | collected 2008-11-13 | reverse complement strand
AAAAAAAAAGCAACCTGCCAAACAGGTTGTTTTATTTTCCACCAAAACCAATACGACGGAAAACAAAGGATTTACCAATTAATCCCTTCGTTTCTCTGCGTATTGGTTTTGGAGGAGACGGCGGAATCTTTGGAGGATTTTTTCCAGGTTTCCTGGTTTCCAGGTTTTTGTTTTTCTTAAAGAGATAAATTCCCTTGAGTGTAAGGACTTGTTATTTTTTATTCAAGTATTGCTCCGCGTTGAGATAATAAGCGCCCGCCCTAGAGCTACCAAAAGTAAATTAGGGCGCCAAATTGAATCTGTAAGGTAAACAAACATTGAAAATATAAATGTCAATTCTGTACTTGTGTTGGTCGTTTCACTTACAGCCCCGCAAGGATACAGCCCACGGATACTATTTGCTATTTCTTACAAACAAGGTTTGCTGGTCATAGACAATTATGGTGGGGTTAGCCTCGTTCGAGAGCGGTGTGTGTGTGTTAGTGGGGAGGTGGCGGTTGTTGGGTTAGGGGAAAGAAGAAAAAAATATTTTCGCTTTGTCCACGCATTTGTAGACATATTTGTCAACGATTCTTTCAGTTATGTGCTCAATTGCGTGAAGAAATTCCAGTGAAACATGAAAACGTTAGCGTTAAGTAACAACGCTTGTTCGCAATGGAATCCATTTTGATCCTCGTCCGTCCTCGCGTCTTTATTGGCTCCAGACTTCTGTCTAGACGCTTTAAGAAACTCGCAATGCTATCATATGCATTCGACTAGATCTTTCTTATAAATGTTCAAAACACGTTTTCGTGGACTAGGTAAGCACAATTTTCCTGGTAAGCACAAATCAGTTTATTATTATTGACTTTAGAGGAATCACTTTGCAATGATAACAAACGTCGACCAAGCGCCACAACAGAGCGTCTTCGGTTGGAGCTTCACTGAAGACAACCCGGCTACCTGCGTTGGTGTGGATCTGTCTTCTCGTTCTCCGTGTCCGAGTTGGCCATAATAGCCTGGAACATAATAAATCCATATCACTATAGTAACCATGTACGGAAGGCGCGGTTACCTTATCATTAGCATGTTCGAGAGATCCAGGTTCCAGGCCTAGCCGGGGTCCTGGTCTTCCAGTTCGCTCTCCGTTGTGGGTATACATACAGTGTGGCGATTAATGCTAAGAGTAACCCTGCGATAAACTATAGCATTACCATGCTCCTGGGAACAGATGAAAGCACCCAGACTAAAGGCCACTAGCCATGTTGTGCATCTAGGCAGAAGAATTATCTTTAAAGATGTTATCCTTGGATTTTTAACCCGCGAAAATCTGATAGATCAAGATAAAGGCGCTCTAGTACTCGATAGTGAAAAATGTGTAATTGCAACTTGGTCTTTATTCTCGGTTTTGCGTAGAGGGGCTACATGAAGTGTTTACATTTTATACAAAAAAACAGGTTAAGAATCCAATAACAACGAGTAATGGAATAAGTCAGTTGCCTGGGTGGCCAGACGTAAGTTTTCTTCTAAGGACAAGTAGGGGTCGAAAGTCTGGACAGAAAAACAAAGTAAATGGCATATTCCTCCCTGACTGTGTCATATAGTTTCAATGTTTTTGCACTGAAACAGAAAAAGGGATAATACAAAAAAACAAAACTAACACACTTACCCCACCCCCAAGTCCAGACACCTCCATCACCTGTAAAACCATATTGGAAACATTATTTTTATTGATGCCTAATGGTTTCTTTTGGAGTTAATTATTGTTGGTGCAGCTATCATAATGATATCTGTGGCTACTCTTCCGCATTATCCCGGAGTCTCGCGGGCACAGAAGGAATCTCCCGTTATCCCGTACGGGCCACCAACTCTCCCGGACAATATGAAGAAAAGCCCAGGCAAATACTTTTACCGACATATTTTGGCCCACTTTTGATGTTTTTGTTGAAAACATTTTTGGATATTTAACGCATTTTTGTGGTTGTATTGACGGCGCACTACTGACGTTCAAAACCTCTATTTTAGGGCCAGAAAAGTAGCATTGGCGATCTCTCGAATTTCTATTTTTTTCAGGTTAGCATCTCTGGCAATATGTAGCCCCTTATATGATGTTCATCTACGAAATAAACACATGTCAATATCTTGATAAATGCGTATACCTAATGGAACTATCGTTCGAAGAAATCTCTGAGCCATGATCCGTATTTTGGTATTATAAACGCAGTCCAAACAAAATACATGCAACCATGGCGAGAACGTACTCAAATCTGATCGAACAGTTATTTCTTTACGTGTATGCAGCTTTTGTACAGTTGTATTTTGTACTGTATGCAACTATGTTTATGTGCTTTTGACGCGAAAATGGTTTTTCTTTTTGCAAACTGTTATATTCTTTGGCCTTTTTTTCAAGTTATTAGTAATGTTGCAACATTTTAATCTGAAAAATTTAGAAAAAAGTACATACTCAAGGTGTAGACTTTAGAACTGCAATGACGTTGAGACAAAAAGGGTGCGGAGGCGGGGTAGACCCAGGACAATATGGAGAAGAACAGAAGAGAAGGAATGAGAAAGACCTAGTTGAAGGAGGTGGAGCGAGGGGTCCACTGTAAAGGCTGACAGTGCTGGTTGGCGAAAGTGACGCACTTTGCACGAAAATGTTAAGTGAAGGTGGTGTCGAGAAAGAATAAAGCTAAATGGCTTCTGCTGATGCATTAATTAAACAACTATTTTCTTGTCATCCCAGTTACATGTGCAAGCTTACCTGAGCCCTTCCTACAAATACTCGATAAGCGTTGTTATAAACACAGCTCTCATAAAGCCACCATGTTGTTCCATAAGCCTATATCACTATTCTGTTCATCGTTATCACAGGCTTTTCAACAATACATACTGAAGTTAAGGAATAATCACTGTTGTCATACCAGTGACTGCAGCAGTGTGCCTCGTTCCACAGCTGACTGTCATCACCTCTAAATCATCAGGGAAGTTGACTGGTACAGGGACTGTTTGACACTGAACCTGGATACTGGATGACTGTCCGTCATCATGACCATGATTGACACCCAAACCCAACTGTCCTTTTTCATTCCATCCCCACATGTACAGGTCACCAAACTCTAATGACAAGATACAAAACCACAATGCAACTTTGTGAAACATTAGCCAAAGCGTATTTAAAAATAGTCTACACTACTGTGTGTTTAGAATAGAAGAGAAAAAAGACTGCAAGACTGTTGGTAACACACTAATTTTGTTTGATATTGTGCAAAATGTGTAAAGACCTAGTAGAACAACCCTAAATTACATGTAGTTGACATTGCCCCTGAATGGCCTTTAAACCATTTTGAATTACTGGTATTATACACTGCACTAAGTTTTTCTTTCTTTTCTCACCACTTATTCCAGCTGAATGCCAGCCACCTGCAGCCACAACCTGAATCCTGATTCCTTCCAGGGCTGGAACAACTTCTGGACCTTGTTCTTCAACTAGCAAGCCACGCCCAAGCTGCCCACGACTAAAAATAGAAGATCAAGAAATCCATGTCACTAAAAGAAAATTTGATAAACTGCTCAGAAGAAAGGAACTCTCTTAGAACAATTATTTACCTGCCACTCCCAAGACTGTATACAACTCCCAATGACGTCAATAATAAAGCATGTTCTTTACCACAGGCAACTGACGTCATCTGTTTGGTAATGTCTATTGGCCTGAACACTGGAACTGGTTTTGTATCATTGCCATCTTGTTCTTGTTCATTAGCTACAAAACCAACCTGTCCAGATACTCCGTTAGAGGAAAAAAAATTACATATTTTACTTGTAGCAATGCAAATATATTCTAGTAAAATTTCTGGCTTTTCCAAAGAAGATCATGAGCCTGAACACTGTTCAGTTCTGTTACTCAAAACAGATACTTTTTTTAGCCTGCAGGGAACGTGGATATGCTGGATTTTTATTACTGCAGAGCATGATTAAAGCATGACTAAAGAGTGAATCTTACTTTGATTTGCATGTTTGCATGTTTAAAATTGTAACTCACAGTTTTAGCTTTCAGACAAAAACTGTCTAGATCAGATGAATCAAATATGAAAAAGCATCTACATGCTTTTCCTCTCATTGTTGCCCAACAAAGTTCTCATACATATCAATGAGATAGGGTCATCAAGGAGGTAACATCAGGGTATTCTAAGAATTTCCAATTTTCTAGTCCATCACTACTATTTTGTTAAACTAGAGAATGTTGAGACAAATTGATTATAAATAAAATTTGCCATTGCTAGTCTTATTTGGAACATAGTTTCTTCTATTCAATAACGCAAAGAAAGTTTAGCAGAATTCAGCAATCTGCTAGGAAATACTGAGATTTTGACCAGTTTTACAATAGCTGAGGTCAAGGGTCAATAACCACCTGTTACAAGTATGCAACTTGAATCCCGGCAGGCCACTGCTTTGAATTTTGTTCCATCACACTTGACTTGAACAGGTTTTGATGTTCCATTTTTATAATTGCTCCACAATAAACAGTCTCCATCGTTTGTCAGAAATGCAAGTAGTGTCCAGCTACAACAAGCATCCGTAACAAAATGATCCGGAAGAAGATTAACCACTTTACCAACTTCTTTTCCTCTAGAGATCCATCCCATTGTACTGACTGTTCCATTTTCTTAAAAAAAGAGCAGTTAGCAATAGGATATTAATGCAACAAACATGCCTCGATTGGAAAACAACATGCATGTGATTATTTGATGCTAACTGAGACAGGGCTGAAGAATGTCTGTAGATGAGCAAGATCTCATGACTCGTGCTGGCACAAAAGGCCTTGGCATCATAGCAAACCTGGTTTATGGTAAAAAAGTAGCATCAAACTTAAAACGGTAGAAAAAGCTCTGACTAGTTTTCTCAACCATTGGCATTTTCTCAACCTATTTGTACACTGGAATTTGAATTGGGCACAATTGCTGAAAACAGCACATAAACACAATACATTTATTGAGGACTCATTTTACATTTGACATCATGTTTTGGAGTGGTTTTAAATTTTTGGATTTTGGATTTGGACACAAGCTGGAGAAACATGCCAAGGTCGATTAGGGTTGTTTGACAGGAATTTAAATTGCCGGGCCTATACTCAGCACTGGATGAATCTATCAAGTTTACGCACTGTTTTCACCAATTATGTAAACATAAAACTCCATGGTGAAAACAGGTATGTCCCAGCCAATGGTCAAGGGAACTAAGGTAAAATTGCTTTCAACTGTGTTGAAAATTGACTCTTCTTTTTTACCATAAACCAGGCGCTATATATGATATTTTCAAAAATGCCACCATTTTTCTTAGGCTTATTATGGTGGCCAGGTTGTTTACGGCAGCACAAGCCATAAGATCTCACTCATGCACAGGCATTATTCAGCCCTGTTACTAACTGCATAGGCTCGATTACCAGCCGCTGTTTCAGGAAATGAGCCCGCGCTCAACCTTCTCGGGGAGGCACGCGAACCCAAGAGAGCGGCGGAAATCGAGCCTATAACTACAGGACTGTGCTCTAGAGGTGCTTGGGTGCCACAGGTGACTACTTTTTGCCTTTGGGTGACTGGAAAAACTTTCTTTTTCCATATGCTGTATGTGGCAGATCAAATTGAAATCCAGATTAAAATGGGATTCCTTTGTCTATTAACCCTTATTATTCATGGTCATGAATAATTATGGTTAGAAGACAAAGGAAATTGTGAATCAAAGCAAATCATTTTAACCTGAATTTCATTTTGACCTCAACATATACATTGGGCTTAACTTCTTAAGGAACCTCATAATTTTTCTTTGACCACCTCCCTTTAACTGGTATTGCAGCGAATTCAGTGTAAAGCTAGAACCACTTTGTGACTACTGTACATCACAAAAAAGGTATAATTTCCTTGGTTTGACTTTAGATCAGAGATCTAAGTAGGAAGTCTAAGACAGGGGTGAGTGGTGGGGAAGAGAGTTGGGTAGTGAGGGGCAAGGGTGAACATTATTTAGGGTAACCTGAATGATCTTCTGACTATTCAAGCTCACCATCTTCCCTTACTCTGCATTTCCAAGTCATTATGACATTTGATGGAACACAGCAACCAGTCTTCACATTAATATTCTCAACGCAGTACCCTGGTTGCAGAGGCGAATTATAGAGGGAGCGAGGAGAGAAGCGAATCGCCTCTGGTAGAATCCATTGGACATCTCACTTCCATGCTAAGCCCAAGTACAGAACTGAACCTTGACGATGATTGGTTTACATACTCGTTACCAGGATTGGTAACCAATCATCATTGAGGTTCAATTCTGTATTTGGGCTTACCATGGAAGTGAGATTTCCAACGGATTCTACCAGAGGCGATTCGCTTCGCTCCTCGCTTCAATCCACACTCCCTCTATAAATCGCCTCTGGAACCAGGGTAATGAAGCAGGGAAAATTATTGTTGCTAGCCACCTTGAACATAGTAAAAATTATTCAGGTCACTCAAAGCTTTAAGTTCAAAGATTATACATGTTGTTATCAGAAATTTAAAAAAAAATGTCTTCCACTATAGCACCAACCTTTTAAATAAAAGGAGCACGACCACGATGCCGCAATACTACTGACACAATCAACATCCAAAGGAACAGGAGATGGAACTACAATAGACGAGGGGTTTGGAATCTCATTGTCTCTGGCACTGTTATGAGCACTGAGCTGCGCAAAGCCATTGTACCCAAAGCCAAAACATTTAAAGCTTCCCTTGGAGTTCCACGCTGACCTCGAGGTAACTCTCTGCTCAGTTTCATCCATAAAAAACTTTAAATGGTCTTTACTCCCTGCAGTCGTCCGCCATTTTCTTAACCTGGCCTTCTTTTCGCAGGCTTGGATGCAAAGCATAACCATGGAAAATGTTTTCGCATTTTTTGAACATTCTCGACCTTTTGTTGTTTTGGTGAGATTTAGCGTTGTTTTTTTCATTGTTGTTGCTGGTTGAAAATATTTTCTATATTTTGCTGAGGGCCAGGTGAATGCGATACCATCGGACAAAATCATTGGCAGAAAAAGACTTGCTGGAATTCAACATGGCAACTTAATCTTGAATGTGTTCAATTTCGGACAGTGACGGTTACATTTTACGGTGAAAGTATTCATCGAACACAAAAATATGAGCAGCAAAAGGACATTGGTAAAACAAAAAGTGGCGTATGGTTCTGCGGGAGATGGAAATTGGCAAGGAAGTGACGAAGATTTCTCGGGTAAACGAGAAACGAAACGAGTGTCGTTTGACAGTCATGAACTGAGCGACTCAGATTCTGATGCGGAGAACTCTTTAGGAAGGATTAATCGCTCCTCTGCAGGGCCAGCTGGTGATTCCCTTGACGGCTTATTTAGAGAATCAAGTCCTAAAGACAGGCAACGATCTCTGGAGTCAATAAAAGGAACTTCGGGAGAGGGGCAAGGCTCAAGAGATAAATTTTTACATCGCGAGGACAAAGGTATGTTTTTATCGACAAAAGTACGTAATTGACTAAACTTAATACAGTACCTTTGAACAAAGCTTTTTTAAAATTATTTATCTTTCTAGTAGTTTTGCCAGACCACAAAGGTGGTCACTCAGATCTGTCTGGACACCACATGTATGCTTAAATTGGAAGCAAGAAAAGATGAAAGATAAGAGAGTTTATTTCTGATGCAGGACTTATTCACATGGTAATCCCTCTCGAGTTATTTTTAGATCATTCCTAAGATTGGAAATCCTTAGCTAGGAGAGTATCAAAAAAGTAAATGCTGTAAAACACATTTTGCTCAGAGAGCTTTACATGCAGGTTCATTCTCCATCAAACATTCACCCATCCACTAGCTAAAGAACTAGGCACCATGTTTAAAAACGAATTGAGAGGTATTACCTTGGAAATAAGCCCCACATGTATATGAGACGTAAACTCCCTTATCCTCCATCCATGATGTCCTGTTAGAAGGACCGGTGGGCTCATGGTTAGTGGGCTCGCCTCCAGATCGAGCAGTTCAGATTCATGCCCTGGAAGGGACTTTGGGTTGTGTTCTGACTTGTGCAAGATACTTTACCCTCAGTGCCTCTCTCCTCCCAGGTTTATAAATGGGTAGCGGCAAATTTACTAGCATCTCATCCAGGGGGGCATTAGAAATGCCCTTACAGTAGTTGCATCATGCTACTGAAACTGTGATAAATACTGGCTTCATGTGCTACTTTGCTGTTATGCAGCCTTGTGTTTTTTTTTAGGAAAAGAAATTTAAGACATGATCATTTTAATGAAATACCCTGTAATTGTGCGACTTACATGTACATGTATGTCTTCATTTAGAACAACCACGACCTGCGCCAAGACCTCGTGCCACTATTGTAGCAAGAAGATCTAATTTTGAAGGTGTCTCAGTTACTGCATCACAGCAATCATCAGATGAAGACAGTGATGATTTGTCTGCCATAACTTGGCCAATGAAAACAAAGGAAACAAAGGAAGCAAAAGACAGACACCCAGTTCCACCTCCAAGGACGTCACCACGACAGCATCAAGAAAAGAGTTCATCGTCTGATATGGTTTCACCCAGGCCTGTGCCAAGATCAAGACCTCCTTTGTCCTCTAGAGAGGGAAGTGTAAAATTATTTCAACAAGACTCAGATGATCATGAATATGAAAGGACTAAACATTTGGAGAGAGATTCTAGAGTTGAATATGAAAAGACAGAAACTATTCCAGATAAACCCAAGCCTCCCTTAAGAAGGAAGGAGACACTAGAAGAAACACAAGAAAGTCCCAGGAGAGCTCAAATTCCTATAATTAGAACTTCTACATTTGAGGAGGATGGACCATTTCTGGATAAAAATGATACAGCAGACATTGAGCAAGCAGGAAACTTGAGACATGGGCAGTTAAAGAAGGTGAAAGGTCGGCCTCAGATTTCAGTAGCAAGGTCCGACTCTTCTGATGAAAGTGAAGATGATTCAAGGATTCATAGAGCAGGTTTGGTTGCTAGTAAAAAGTATTATGAGGAAGAGAAGAGTCACGACAGAATATTCAGAGACCCTAAGGAGGAATCCATACCTTCAAGTGCACCACCAAAGCCATCGCCTCGCAGTCGCATGATGATTGACAATTCTATGAAAAAACATGAACCATCTGAGGAAGGCAATCATATAAAACGCCCAGGGAGTGCTCCTTTGTTGAAAAAATCGTCAAGTCATGAGACACTGCCTTCCAAAGTGAAAGAGGGTTCACCTACAAACAGGAAAGCAGTTTCTGGATCAAAAGAACAAGGGGTTCAGAAGGTACAACTGAAAAAAAGCCTCACTCCACAGAGACCCATGAGTGCTAAAAAAGGCTCTTTGATGACCAAGTTGAAGGTGCAATCAGATTTAACAGATACCTTTGAAGAGCATGTTCCTTCAACAGCAGAAAACATTATTGAAACCCAAGATGAAAGAGGTTTTAGAAAGAAAGATGCATCACATTTTGATTCAGGTAATCAGAGCCAGAGTTCTTGGTTAAGTACAAAAGGTAAAATGGCCTGCAGACATGGAGCTCTTTGTTAAGTTAACAACTGACCAACCATATTTCCAACCTTCTGACTGACTGAGCAGCTGTCACTGACTGAATGCAGGCCACAAAATAAATTTTAACTCAGTCATGTCTTGTTTTTGACCAGTCAAAATATTGAAAATATTCATTTTGAAGAATTTCCATATTAAGCCAAAAAAGTATTGCCTCATATGCACAAAAATGTATTGTTGAAGAGCATCAAAGTTTCAATCACTAAAAGTACCACTTAAATATTTTTGATATTTGCATTTCAACAGGCAGTAGACTCAGTCACCAAACTGAAATTTTGCCCAAACAAAAAGTCACTTTGACCGTACATTGTCCATTGACCAGCCATTATTTTGAGCCCTGCATAGAATGAGTTTTTTCACTTCTGGTGCTCACACTTCTATTTTTCAAAAAAGATGCAGGACTGACCACACTGTACATGTAACTCACCTGCCTGATGGACTAACCAACCAACCATCTGGCCAACCTACTGACTGACCATACAGCTGTCACTAACAGTCTGTATGATCAACAGATTATTTAGTGTATATAACATTGAAAATATTTCCTGCTTATTTGAAAGGCCTTTCAAAATTCAGTACAATGGTGTCTTTCTTTTTGAAATATCTTTTTTCGTTTCACAGATATTGACATTTTTCTATTATGCAAATTAGATCAGTGATGGCGTCAAGATTTGCAACTAACAAATCATTATCTAATGATAAAATACTGAATAAGCAATATCTCTAAAACTATTAAAGCAGTGTTCTTGGAACTTAACACCACAAATGTGCATCACAAAAGAAACAAAATGACACCCCTAGGGATGTTGCCATGATGACAGTTTTGCAGATGGTGCTGTCTCATTAAAAACTGAAATTCACAGTTTTTGTCTGAGACCAAGAGCCAGCTAGCGCAGCCAATCTGATGATAAAAATTAAGACAATATGGGAACTATGTCTGTTCCAAGCAGGAACACTTGGCTCACTTTAGAGGTTACAAATGGGGATACATGTATGTGGTTTTTGGAAAGAGAAAGAGACTGGAGCTGAAAGAGTTGTTATGGGATCAATACTAAGGGTGTCATGTTGTTCCTTTTGTGATGCACATTTGTGGTGCCAAGTTTAAAGAACACTGCCTCAGTATTTCCAGAGATATTTTTTATTCAGTATTTCAACATTTTTTAGTTGCAAATCTTATGACATCATCACTGATCTAATTTGCATAATACAAAAATGTTGATATCTCTGAAATGAAAAAAGATATTTTGAAAAGAAAAACCCATTCTTCTGTATTTTGAAAGGCCTTTGAAATAAGCAGAAAATATTTTTCACGTAATATACACTTTAACTAACCAACTGCATACTGTCAGTTTTATGGATACAATGGAATGTGGCTTAATGTTCCAGGTGGTGGCAGGTCAGGACCTCTTAGGGCCAACCAAGCAATTAGCACAATGACTCGATCACAGCACCCTAGAGAAACACCTACAGACTTTTGGACAAGTACTAAGAGCACTATTCATGGTGGCACTCTAACACCAAAGAAATCCTCATCAATGACAAATTTAAGAGATGCCAGTCCAGATTCCTGGAGTGAAATGGGCAGTGCAAGGGGATCACAACAGGGTGGCTTGATGGACACTGCAACAATACGCCAGGCAGTTTTCGA
>OMLO01004908.1_pt1 | contig 11208 bp, 11 predicted proteins | sample 1674811 | NCBI WGS metagenome assembly OMLO01 (sample SAMN06265003, study PRJEB25207) | coral metagenome | isolation source: Coral host | place: Mexico:La Bocana,Puerto Morelos, Mexico | collected 2008-11-13 | reverse complement strand
GGCGAAGATTTAATATCAACGACAGAATCAAAGAACTTGGGACACTTCTTCCTAAGCAAGACTCGTAAGTACAATGCCGCTTGGTGTTTCTCTACTTCAGCAAAGAAGTCAAAATTACAATAAATATTCGAACTATAAAAAAATAAATGCAGCCATTTTTTTTCATTTTGCCCAGTGCAATTTATGAATGGGTTTTGTTTTGTTTTTAGGGATGTGCGACAGAACAAGGGAACCATTCTCAAGGCTTCGGTAGATTATATCCGGAAGTTAAGAAAGGAGCAAGATCGCATGAGACAAGTGGAGGAGGAAAAAAAGAACACAGAGGAACTCAACAGAAGACTTTTACTTCGAGTTCAGGTGAGGATTGCTTTTGAGTGACTCAAAGTTTTTTCATTTATGCTTTGTAATGCAGCTGGGTACATTAACTATTTCTTTTATAATGAAGAGAATCAAGTTTATTGTTACTTCCCTTTGAGGTTATCCCAGGATCTTTCAAAATTGTTCTGGTATTTATTTACCAGTATACGCATGGGCACAATTTAGAGAGGGGTGTAATGCAAGAAATTAGAGTAGATCTGACCTAAAAACGTAACATGTTTACTTCTGGAGAGTGCTAATAAAGTCCTCTTTATTCAAAGTTCATTTTTTCATTTGTTTATTTGATCTCTTTCAATTCTCATTATTTGGAGAAATGTAGTCAGAATGAAAATTAGAGAATTCAATGTTGTTTTGTTGAAATCTTTAGGAGCTTGAGATGCATGCGCGTGCACATGGAATTCCTACAACGCCTCTGACTTCAGACACAACTACAGCACTGTTGTCAACGATTTTAACGTCAAAACCAACCACTGATGTAATGCAAATAAAGCAAGAACCTGTGGACAATGGTTGCGTAACAACTCCATGTAGTCGCGAAAACCAGGAACCTATGGAGGACTATTCTTTACCCTCATCTTGTAACCCCAGTCCGCGCTCTGCTAGTATGGATGATGACATGACAGATTGAGCTGGAAATATATGATTGCAGTAACTTAAGTCACTTGTCAGGAATGCCTAAGGCCCACTTTCAAAAGGGGCTTAAACCTGTTCTTCAGTAGTGGACCTCCTTGTTTTGGTCGTTGGCATCACATGGTTGGGACCGTGAAGGGACAATTGAGCATGCCAAGTTTTCAGAATGGTGCAAGTTCTAAGCAACACCATGGACTTGCACGTGTCATCTAGATAAATAAACATGAGCAGAGGACTGAAAGAATGAGATATCAGACTTTCTGCATCAGGAACAAGTAACATTTCTTTGACAGAGCTGTGTAAGGTTGTTGACATGTAGCTATACAACAACGCTGTACAGCACTGTTTGAAAACATTTTAAGTTCAAGATCAGTTAATATCCAGTTATGGGTACACATCTTTCCATCCTTACCTTCATTCACCATATTTGCAAATTTATCTTTTCGAAGACTGTACCCGGGCTGGAGCAGGGTAGGGACCTCGTGTTGCAGGTGTCGTTAGTAATAGCTTTGGAGCAATGATAGATTTAAAAACGTTTTAGAAAGAAACACACTGCCTCTGCTAAATCTGTCTCAGGCATGTTGCTGGGTTTTTACTTAAGACAATACCTCTTTCTTTAGTGTATGACAATTTTAAGTCACGATCAAGTTGAATGTCTCAAAATACATTTGTATAGAATACCTGTGGTTGCATATAATGTGAACATGTCTTTAAAAAATATCATCTTTTTGGGTATGGAACGTCATCGATAATTGTTACTAAAGTCTATGTGGAGTCTTCCAAACCTGAAATGCAAATAGTTACCAGTATGTGTAATGTCTGCATTCGCAGGCTAATGTAATACCCAATAAGATCATGATTTTTATGATGTGTATGCTTAGATGCAATCAGCCGTATATACACTGTTTTCAAGAGAATTGAAATTTCGCTCATTCTGGGATTAAATTGTGGAGTACATGTACCTGTCAGTACGTGTATAGGTGGATAACATTGCGAGTCACAACATGTGATAAAGGGGTGCGCCTTAAATAGCGGTTTCAATACTTGAGTTCTTTTGTAAGTGTCATGTAGAGACATATAAAAGTTTTCCAAGTAAGTGTTAGTAGAGAGTTCAGAACTTGTCAACTCTTCAAGTCCCAAGTATGTGAACAGTTGTCTATCAGTTCTCGCACACTGTGTTACACCATTTGGGAAATGGATCCAATTTAAACATCTGTTGTTTGGGACTGTCTTCTCAGACTTTCACAGCATTGCCTTAAAAAAGAATTTTTAATGTGTACCAAGGTAGTCTCGGACAATAGTGATTTGAATGCAAAGCCATTTGAGTTCATAACACTACAGAATTAACAAAGTAGATTTAGAATTCAAATTCTCCCAGAGATAACTATAGAAAAGGCATGCGGACAGTAAGGAGAATTTATTTTGCCATCTTGGGATTTGAAGACCTGTGCAAGTACTGTACCTGTAGGTAGGCACTGTCAATGTATCTGGAGGTCATTTTATTTTTTATCCATGCGTGGAAGGGTGAAAGTTATTACGGCTTAAGAGAGAAAGAACTTGGTCAGTTTATTTTAGAAATATTGTACGTGTTGAAATGCCAATGAGTTTCTGACGGCATTTGTAACTGCCTGATAGAACAATACAAAATAGTTTTACGCCTGCTGTAAGCACAGAAGGGGACAGGACAGACAGCCGCTTGAGATTTAGCTCTTGTATACTAAAGGGCTAATGGGAAAATTAAATAATAAACTGGAAAAGCATTTTTATATTTAACTACCAAAATGGTTTTAGGAAAAAATGGTTTTAAGAAACCAATAGTCACATCCACGTACGAGACATTTATTGAACATTAGATTTAACCTACAAAAGTGTGAATTACGCATGCGTAGGCCAACCTTGTTTGGCATTGCTTCGTAGTTGGGCTTCTGGGCGTAAGGTAACCAAAAAAAAAACAAAAAAAAAAATAAAAAATCGTGTTGAATGTGTCTTGTTTTTGTTGTGTAATTCTGCAGGGTAGAAAAGTATTTACAGTAAGCTGTTTTGCCTCGAAAAATCGAGAGTTCTTACCATTTAGACAAAAATAGAAATTTTGGTTGAAAAAATATGGGGCAGTGCCATAACCTGATTTGTGTCAAATAAAAACATCAGCATGCCCCCCTCCCCCCCAGGCATACCCTGGGCATTTGAAATTTCTCTCGAAAGCATGGTAAAGCTAGAAGATATCAACAGAGCTTTGCGTTGTATAAAGTTACGTGTATTTCAAAAGTTTTTCTCGGGAAAATACGATCACTATATCTTCTAGCCTCCCACGCAGTCGTTTTTAGGGGCGCTCGGTGTAGGGTGGTAGTGTAACCCGAGCGCCCCTAAAAACGACTGCGTGGGAGGCTATATATCTTCATGATACTTAAAAAATACTTGTGACATTGGAATTAAGTTTAAAGTCAATTATCGAGAGTGAGCAAAGTTTTTCCTATTACCGATTTTTGCAATGTTTTCCTGGGGGCAGGGGCAGTCCATCGCCTACTTTACCCCTAAAGCAGGGCATTTGAACATTGTTTTGGCCCGAGCGATGCGAATTTCGCAACCGAAAATTCAAAATGTCTAATTCCTGGTCAGGTGCAAAGGGAGTAGGATGACAATTACCGAACAAAAAATACCTGCACAGAAAAAAAACTGCTGAAAAACAAAGAGTGCAAGGGGAACCATGATAAAAAAATCGAGTAAGCGTTTTCTGCTATCCAGGTCCTTATTGGGCAAATTATTTCCCGCCAAAAAACTCATGCATGATCTGAAGGTTCCCCCAGAAAAATTACTCAACCTCCCCTCCCCCCTCAACCTCAATAAAATTGTGGTCTAACCCTGAGTAGTTGCTTCTGTGGCGCAAATTTTCTCGAAACAGTTAGAAATGATTAATTTAACTACCGGGTCGTTACAGGTACAGAATTAGTTCTATCAACATGACAGAAATTGCAATTATATTCAGTATACATGTCTGATTCATTATATTCTTCCGTTCGTTATACTGTCTGATTCATTATATTCTTCCGTTCGTTGGCCCCTCGTACCCTCCACCATTTGTTGCTTGAAAACGCTGAGACAGAATGTTTGATTTGCATTGCAAATTTTCTTTACATTCGTTTAGTATTCATCTGTATCGTCACCTTCACACGAGGAGATCAGTGAAAGTTCGCTGAACCTGACTTGGTTCAAAATTCGCCCTAGGAATACAGTTTTAGCTTGTTTCAGATGAAAACTGTTACAGAAACTTAAGTATCAGTATTTGGAGTGAAAAAGACCTCGCACACTTGAACAAGCTTGAAGGGAGTCAGGGAGCACAAAGTTAAGGCCGACAAGCGTGTCGAGAAGCACAGTGTACATGGTATGTAAAGATTAAACCGTTATGTTTTGTTGATTTTAGATATAGTTTAGAATCTCGGTGACTTTATTTAGTCGAATTTTGAACGGCGTTTGGGCAAAGTGTTTCACAAATGAAATTGAACGCTACGTTTTGTTAGCTCTGAGCCGGACCGATATTATGTAGCCGGGTCTCATTCGTGTAGCTAAAATTAGTTAAACTGATTTAAGTGAACCAAAAATTGAGGTAATCGGTTTAGTTGTAATTTTTTTCGTTGGTGGAACTCGCGTTTTGAGGCATGAGACGATTCAGGGGTAGTCTGTTATAGCGAGTACTTGACCAGTAGCAGATTGGAACTTGTTTACAAATCAGGCTTATAGAGTTCTTTGAAATTTTCAAACTTCTCCATGTTCCTGGTCAGTTGCGTCCTGGCCGGTGAGGTGGGGAGGGGGGGGGGGGGGGGGAAGGGGGGGAGGAAGCGGGAGGGAGCCTTACTGGGTCTCGTATGGCGCTCTTATAAGGTTATGGCTTGGCTTGCACTCTGGTCTGGAACTGACTATGTTGTGTATAGTTGCATCTTATTTTTCCCAACTGAAAACAAAAAGTTGTTTTGTTTGACGATTTGAACATTTAAATAACAACAACAATGTTTGTAAACAAATATCTTTTCTATTCAATACTTTCAGGCAACGAAGGGACACATCAAGATAATGATGACGACACTGGAACACAAAGATCGACGACAGAGGCAATCTGACAGCTTTCACAGGTCAGTTCACTACTCTTTTTACAATAAATCTAGAACGAATTTATGAATTGAACTTTAATATTTAAGAAATAGAAAACATGTACTGTGTTTTTATCGAGTTATAGAAACACGAGTGAAAGTTTGGGAGAACGAAGAATGCTGTGGGAACACGAGCCGCAGGCGAGTGTTTCCACAGCTTTTTCGAGTTCGCACGCTAATACTTCGACGCAAAAAAGAAAATAAACTCTTTTAGTTCGATCATCAAAATGTAAATTCTGTTTACTCGCGCCATCATTGCGTCAACAGCTCGCGCTAGTTCTGTGTTTCTATCGAGTTTTAGTATAAATCTACCAGCGTTCTATCACAAATGCCGCGCTCTGATTGGCTACGTTACATTATCTATTCTGTGATAGATAGTGAGTAAAGTAGCAGTGTGCCCTTGTTAACAAAATGACCGCCGCTTTTTGGCGTTTTCGAAGTGTCTGTGAAGAGGACTTTTAAAAAGTTTTGAACGACTAGTAGATTTATACTAAAACAATTAGATTATTCGCTCTCGATTTTTATGCGTGATAGTTGACTCGGGCTGCGCTCTCGTCAACTATCAGACGATAGAAGTCTCGAGCTCATAATCTAATTGTTTAATAGAAACACGGTTTTAAACCAATCAGCGCGCGTATTTGCTTTGGGTTATTTTCTAAATAATAATAAAGTATGCTAACTTTCCTGGTCGATGTCTATATATTCTTTGCTATATAGTTCTGACTGCAGTATGTTTGTGTACCAATTAAGACAATGTGCCTTATTTTTCAAATTTGAGACTTAAATTGTCAGGGACCCGCAAAATCTTAGATATTTATCATCAGTCTTGGCTTCAAAATTCTATTACTATTGCAACGTGAAAGAGGTCAAACGTTTCTTAATTTTGTCATTCTTTACTAGCAAAGATAACGTTTCAACAACTAAGTGACTGTATTGAGAAGTGCAATTTATAGCTGATGTAGAAACAATTACATACGGTTTCGAGGAACATTTGTGGCTTTGGGCCGACAAAATATTCAATTTCTTCGTAACACAATATTAGCGCATGGACTTGCAGACGGAATAATGCCATCAACAAGAGAATATTGTTTCGATGCACCACCGAATTCTCAAAACTAACATTAAAAGTGATGTGTGACAAGCGGTAAGCAGAATCGATAAGAAAGAAAAATGTTTGAGAAGAAATATGAAATACGGTTTCAGCTGTACAGGATGGCTAAGATTGGAAAAGACTGGGAAGGATATTTTTTAAGTCAAACTTGAACATCTTTTAGCACTGATATTCGTAGGACTTTATTTCAGGGGCGTATTTAGGGGGCGGGGGTGGGTGGCTGGTTGGATGGCTAGCCCACCCCCCGTTTTGTAGAAGCAAAAAGTAAAGGCGAACACTCTGATCAAGTTCCTTATTGTAATTACAAGTTTTTTTGTAACTGAAGTAGTGATAAAAAACGTTCTCACATTATATCACACTTTGGAAACATGCTCCATTGATTTTGCAAGCCCAGCGTACCAGCCACCCCCTTGAAAAATCCTAGATCCGCTCCTGCTATATACTTTAAAGGCAATTAGCAGTGTATGGCGAATAACAAGGTTAAGCTAGAGAATACTTTCTGATGTAATTCAAATTCTCAAAATGCACATAAATATAATAGTAATCAGTGTCAGATATCGCGCTAAATTCTCGAAACGTGGACTGGTATAGCGATCTAGAATGTGTGCGACAGTATTAGCAAATTTCCAAAACATGTATTAACAGAAATTTATGGTTCCGTACTTTGGGAGAATTGACATTTTAAATCTAATGGCTGAAATTTTTTTAAGTGTATAAATACAGGTAAATAAAATCTGAGATACAGCCTATCCTGAATGCAAATAGGAAGTTTCATTTCTTTCTCTCATCAACTTGGTGAAGCCAGGGAGGTGGAAGGAAGAAGCCATCCGTTCGTCTTGTAGCTTTTCTCGCACATCGAACATCGAAAGCCTTCTAAATCAGCTTCTACGGCTTTATCTATTTTTTCTAAGAAATCGCAATCTACTTCCCAATCATCTTCATCCAAATCCTGTATTTCTTGGGCTCCTAAATCGCCTTCATCAAACTCGTCGAGGTCAAAATCTTTAAGATCTGTTTCAAACTCTGTATCGTCCGCCATCTTTGTTTCTTCAGTTTGGTTGTTGTTCGAGCGACGAGCTGCGATTGTCTCTGTGGTTACTGCATATGTTAATCATGCGACCATTCAAATTTACGGAATTTGATTATCGATGAAGCGTGCGGAACATCAAGGTGTGAAAACACGCTAATTTATTCGGATTCATCTCCACTCCCTCCCACCTCCCTGGTGAAGCGAACAATCACTCGCAACTTGAAGCGTTTGAATTTTGGTATTTCCTTTAAGTTGAATTGGGGTAATAACTTTTAGAAGCAAAACATGAAGACTTTTTTCAATAATTCTTCAAGATTTCTTCGATTATTAATTTATTCTTGGATTCTTTGCCAGCCAGCCAATCTCAACTGAAATTTAATTGTATGTTTGTAAGTTACGTTTACCAAGTCTGGCATTATTACAGCATGTTTGTACATTACACTGACATTTCATACGACTCACACTGTAGTTAATCTAAGATTGTTAACATCAAACTCAAATAATGTCATTTTTCTTTCAGGTGGAAACCAGAAGCCAGAAGTATCAAGAAATTCGATGATCATGAAATAAAATGTCTTCGTATCTAGAGAAAAACGGGTGCTCGGTTTAATTGCAGAATCTTAAAAACATCAGTTTCTGAAGGACGTGAAAAAAGTTTCGATGAGAAAACTAAGTCTTTTGGCGGGAAAAATTTCGGCGGCGAAAAGGGCGCGCTTTTAAAAGAACTGAAGAAAGTTCCAAAAAAAACTAAGTCTTTTGGCGGGAAAATGTTCTCTGGTAAAAGGAATGTGCTTTTAAAATGGTCTGAGAAAACTTTATAAGTCTTTAGGCGGGAAAATTATCTTGGGAAAAAAAGTCTGCGCTTTCGAATGGTGTCTGGTTATAAGTCAAAAATATGCTAAGTCTTTTGGCGGGAAAAAAATCTTGCATTTTGCAAATGGTTTTTACCCCTAAAAAAGCAGAGTTTATTTTTGATTTTTGACTACACCCTGTTCAAAAGCGCAGAATTTTTTTTCTTCTCGCCAATCCTACATAGTCAAAATATAGTAAAAGAGAGCCTACATTCCGACTAGTTTCCAGGCCCTTGTAAAAGCGCATTTTTTTCGTTTATTTCAGCAAGGTCAATAAAAACAAGAAGAAGAAACAACAAACGTTGTGTGAAAGTTTTTTATTGTTTTCTCAAGTGCAAATAAACTAATTACAATTGTCAAATAAGAAGTAAAGTTATTAACAACCTCTCCATTGCAAGAAATTTTTGTTAAAATATTTGGACATGACTACTAAACTCACCCGAACGTGGCAAACAGTTCAGCGAGTTCTACCGTTTTCAAGACTAAACTGCCAACTTAAAAATCTCTACAATGAAATGGAATTACTTCAAAGTTAAAAGAAAAATAGTTGACTGAAACATGCTAATTTGTAATAAGAGAATTCACTAAAAGAAAATTGGCTTTTGACAACAAATACTAGCGATTCAAAATTGTAACTATACTCGTCAATTTTTAAGAGAAATGTTTCATTGACTGTCATGAAAACAAAACCAAAGTATTCCATAAAGAGAATTGCTATTGTAAAAAAAAAACGTAAATTGTACGACGATCTAATTTTTTTTACAGTCGTTATAAACTGCTCTTAAATACCTACATATTGACCTTTTCGAGTTTATTCGGCCGAGTTTCGCTCGATTCATACCCGAAGATTTGAATAACTTTCTTTCCATTAGAAAAATTCAGATTACACATTGAAGAGTCCGGTTTGAACGGCAGACAGCTAGATCCTATTGAACATTAATTTCAATTTCTTTCTGGTTTTAAGACAATTTTGAAAAATTAATTCTATATAATTTTAATGTTCGTTATGACAGTGAAGTCCAGATTACAGGCATTCGAGCAAAAATTGAAAAAAACAAACTATTAGATCCTCTTTAACACAAATATCCGTCAATCTTTCGTTTTTATTTGGCGAATAAATCTGGCCTAAACATTTTTTTTAACTGGCTTTGTCAAAACGTGTGATTATTAAATTCCAGCGCATATTTTGTCAAATCATTAACGAGTTGTTTGTTCTCGTGCGATGAGCGACGAGTGCCGAAACCTAAATACGCGGAAAAGATCGGCCGCTACAACAAAATGATAAATAATACCTCAAGAATTTAAATCTGACTATCTTGTCTTTTCGTCTATTTTTTTCAAGAGTTATATCTTCTCTCTCCTTGTCGCAATCCTGTTTTTCTTCTTATAGTTCACATCAGCCAGTGATATTGAAGGCACTGAAAGAGAGCACAAAAAAAAAAAGTTAAATATACTTCAACGAAAATAAACTTGTTTGCATGTTATAAAGATGGAAATGAAACCAAACATGTTATTCAATTGGTATTTTGCTTTGCTTTTTCTGTAGATCAAGAGAATATCTTCCGTTTTGATTTTCTTGACTATGTTCACCTGTTCATGGTATTATATCGATATTATTTATAAGAGAAATATCGATCACATGACAATATAGCTCTATAAACAAAATTTGGATACAAATCTCGTAAATGATAAATATCAAGAGTAAATGCCAAGAACATTTTGAGCCGGCCTAATGACTAAAAGTTAACCAAAGATGTTGTTTACAAAATGGCAATAGTTCTGATAATGTCTAAGACTGCAAAACAGTTTTTTTCTCTTCCCTATTCGGAATGCGGTAAGTGGCGTCCCCAGCCTTCCTCGCCATTTCTACACTCGCTCCAGACCTTTTGTTGGAATTCTACCCGCGTCGCTCGGGTTCGCAAATAATACGACTGTTTTGCAGTCTAATGCATGTAATGTAGGGAGATTAAGAAACCAAGACGGCGAAGCGGAGGCCGGACAACTCGATTACATAAATGTATATAGTGCCTACGAATCTCGCGGTGCTCTAAGAAAATTGCTTTGTTTTCACTTTTTCAAAAGTATCTATCACAAAACTAAATCTGAAACAACGACGTATCTGAAAGAGAAATTAAAAAAAAAAAAATCTGTTGTAGTTTACGCTCACCAGACAATGCAGAATTTGGTTATTTCATGTTGAGAAAGTATCAAGAATTATATCGCCCGTGCTTAATCATTGTTTTGTGCATTAAGACAAAATCTGATAGGAAATCGTGCATTGTTTTAGTGGACAAAAATCTTGTATCAGAATGATGTTAACGCTATAAATAATTGTCCGGAATACCCACAAGTCAATATCCTATACGAACTCGAGAAAATGAATTTCAAAGTTCAGAGAAATTGTGCAAATACGGGTAAAATTTCATCATCAGTGTCAGTTTCACAATTTCGATATTTGGTGTTGTTAGAAATAATTTCTTTAGACAAGATATTTGAAACAGCCGCACAGAACTTTCCAATCGGATGTAAACAATCTTGGTTCAAAGTTTTAACGACTTCGGTTACTCGAACTTCTAGTGGATTCCTTTTGTTGGCGCCACTGCTTTTTTGAAGGCACACCCAAACCTACAAGTCCAAATCATATCCTTCAATTGAGTCGATCACACATTTTGATGGCGTGTGAAATGGTCCACATAGCAGCCGTTTCCTTTCATTTTCCAGGCGGAGAGATGGAACAAGCCAGCAGGCGAGCGTAGGAGCGCGCCTGGGGTGAGCAAAAAAAGTGGGGAGGGGAGGAGCTGGGAAGGAAAGGAATTTCCTTCGCTCGCCTCACCCTCTCCCGAAAATTCCCCTGACTGCAAAACAAACAACCCTTTTCCAACGTCCGAGATATAAGACATTTTTTCTCGGTTTTCTGCCAAAAGCCTAGCTCTGGAAATCACAAAACTATGTCGCCTAAATAAACTGCGAAACGTGTTTAAAATTGTTTTAAGGGGTGAAAGTTTCTAAAGAAACTGTGGTGCTGCGTCGGTGGGGGTAACAAGGTAATTTGGTTATATCAACTAA
>OMLO01004907.1_pt1 | contig 11209 bp, 8 predicted proteins | sample 1674811 | NCBI WGS metagenome assembly OMLO01 (sample SAMN06265003, study PRJEB25207) | coral metagenome | isolation source: Coral host | place: Mexico:La Bocana,Puerto Morelos, Mexico | collected 2008-11-13 | reverse complement strand
TTATTTTTCCCTGATAGAATACCATTTAACAGGGTGGATTTTTCATGGCTATATGTTAGTTTACCAAAGGGGATACATACACCCCTGATTGGATCCCTAAGGAAAAGGATCTATTTGGGTGTTTCCAAAAATAGTGGTATCCCCAAATCATCCCATTTTAATAGGGTTTAATATTATAAACCATCCATTTTGGGGTAGCCCTATTTTTGGAAACCCCCATTTCTCTCAAAGAGTCAGCTGCCATTGTTGGCACAAGGACCTCTTGTGCCGCTCCGTACAATCAGAAGCCTTGCGGGTCTTGTTACCGGTCAGGGCAGCCCCCAGAGCGATGGAAGGTTGTGTTTGTTTGGAGGTGAACGTAAGAACATAGTTGCACAAGTGCTTTAAAAAAGGTAGTTTTTCAGATTGTTGCAGTAGCAAATGGCCCCAAAACGTTTGAATACACTCATGAAAACTAACATGGAATCTGAAGATCACCACCTCCTGAAAAGGAAAATCAGCTTCCGAACCTCCATGTTTGGGTTCCATCTTACTTTTCTAGAGCTTACATAGATGAAGTGTGTCATCTATATACTTCTCATATACGGAGAGTTGAATCGGGTGACGTTGGAACCGGGTATGTTTCAAAAGTAAAGAAGCCACAACCAAGTGGTAGGAAATCTTACAAGAAGTCAACCGTCCCTAGGCATCCAGTCATATTCTCTGATAGTGATTCGGGTGTTAGCGTTCCATTCACCTCAGCTTAACGTGATTCGGTTCCACGATTCCATTCTGAGAAGGTGATTGGGGGGAGATTTGGGTGAATGCCATGACTGACAGTAGATCTATCTCAAATGAGCTGTATATAGGGGATGAACAACTGCCCACAAGGTGGGCCCTTACCAGTTACCAGTAGGGTTGTAAACTCCACTTAAAGAGATTAAACCATGGAAACCCATTTCATAGGCCATTTTAGGGGTTACAACTCCATTTATAACTGGTAGGGGCCCAGCTTGCAATGGAATTACCCTTTACTGAAAGAACTGTAGCTTAAAACACCTGGGACAGTAAAAGATGCATATACAACAATCATAATCATAATGTGTAAAATGTGTAATTAAATCTATATCCACAGAAATTATCATAAATTTACATAATTGATCATAATTGTATGTTCTATTACACTCTCCTGGATCCCAATTTGGTGCACCAATCTTTGAATTCGAATTTGAATCACAAGTTTCCCGACCGAATCAAAATCCGTTTCCATCTGCTTGCATCAAGGTTGCTCGAGAAACAGATTGGTTCAAAGAAGAGAGCGTGATCGCAGCCCTCTTGTCTTGCTTTAATAATAAATGCCCCAAATATCGCAAAGTATCTCTCCAATCGGCCAAGGTGTCATCACCTGAACAGCTGTTGAGTTGTTGTTCCAAAATGGAGTCCTGCATCTGTCCTTCTTTGATCTTCTCTCAAATGTTAAAAATCACACATCAACCACAAAAACCGTTTGTGTCAAAACATGCACCATAATTTTACCAAAAATATCATGCATGGCCCCATGGCATTCAAAACAAAAAAAAGGAATAGCTTTCACTCTTGACGATCCAAAAAACAACACCAGACCCACACCTGTCATTGCTTTGGCCTGGCGATAGATCACCTGAGGGTTTTTTTTAATGACTGCGGGGGACTGGGGACCCCAGCCGCCCCAAGAAAAAGATATCCACCTCTATGTTTTTCCATACCAAATATATACAAGGAGAGGGGATACCCCATTGCTGCAGAAAGTAAGGTTTCACAACTACAGGGGTTTTTGGGATGACAAGTTGCAGAAAACCGCTCGAAGAACTCGTGAACGCTCAAATCGGAGTCCTCATCACCTGCCACGAAAGGCATGTCTGCACTGTGGAAACCCAACAGCTTTACGGTGACACAAAAACAAAGCTCGGCTCGTCACACCTTCCATCAAAAATGTTAGAAAATGTCAGTATTCAAATTTTGCCATGCTAAAAGGATTATTGTCTGCACATCTTTTTTTGGAGTTTGACTTAATGCACGAAACCTCTCTAAACCAAAGGTAGTGCAATCTTTTGATGACCCTTGAGCCAAAGTGTTGTGGGTACATTTGACCCATTGTGAATCCTTTAAGATTACTACACTGCAAGTAAACTGTGTTACTATACATGAGGCATATCACCCCAAAACAGTTTAAGTCCCCCCCCTTGGCTACCGGTTGCGAGAACATCACGTTTTCAAACGCCATCATGCGAACCCCCCCGGCCAGGGTTCTCGCGATAGCGTGTGTCACAACACAAAAAGCAGTAGGCAGCCAAGGTGAGTAGAAATGCTTTACAAACTTTACATTTCATGCATACGTTTGCATTTTCAAATTAGACTCTTGGAACAGGGTTAAAGACGTCCTGCTACTTCAGCTACTTTTCCGCGCAAGCGCTGGTAAAAGTATTCGAAATTGGTGAAATTAGTGTTTCGTGAAACCTAAAAGATTTTCCATCACCAAAGCAGAGCTCTCCAAAGGCACAAGGTGCAGCAGTGAAGTTGAAGATAGAGCCTCTCCAAATATCGCACCAAGCAATATATGCCCTTCTCCAATCTGCTTGTTCCTAAGTTGGTCAACCGCGCAATGCGCTGGTCAAACCCCTAAAGAACAAAACGAAACAAAAGAAAACTTCAACTGTCGTCTGCGCCTTAGTAACCTTAGTCATGTTCCTTAGTAAGTCGGACCAATGTTCAGCTTTGTCAAAGCTGCCTGAAATTTCACCTTAGCAAGTGCCTTGGTGAACATGTCAGCGAGTTGTTTTTCTGATTCGGTGTACTCCAATTTGAGTCCCAAATTCTGAATACTTTCATGAAGTGCTGCAATGGACAATTTATGCGTTCTATTCATGGATTTCATCCGTGCAGAATATCCACTATTCAAGATATGAATACATGCTTGATTATCCTCATGGAGAACCAGCGGAACATCATGGCCTAAAACAAGCTGAAGAACAGTTTGAACAGGGATTGCATCTGAAAATAAACCATCACTTAACGCAACAATCTCACTTTCAGTCGTGCTCCTAGATACGCACTGTTGACGTCTTGAGGTCCAGGAAATTGGAAAATGGGTTCCCTTGTCACACATGGCACAAAGGTATATACCACTGTGGCTTTTCATTGTGCAAACATCACCCCCCAAATCTGCATCAGTGTAAAGGTGCAAGGTTAAGTCTCCACCAAAAACGGAAGCAGTGATCCCGTAATCACTCGTGGAACTCATATAGCAAATTAATCTATAGAGGAGTTTGTCGTGATTTATACTCCACCGGGTGATTCCTGATGCTAATTTGGTCACGGCATGAGAGAGGTCGGGTCTTGATAGGCGGGCTAACCAAAGGATTTTCATCAATATGGAAGCTGATTTTTCGCCTAACTCTCCCTTCGACTCCCAGTCTGCCGCGTTGAGTTCTGACTCCAAGTAGGGTGTTGAAACTCTTTTTAAGGGTTTTTGACCAACAATGCTTAGATACATGTCAACAGCTGAGATGCAATACGCTTTCATGGACATGAAAACACTCTTCCCATCATGCGAAATGGTGTGGTCCCTTCCTAGAAATCTACCTGGTACAGTGATTTCACCTACAGTGACATGTGACGTTAAGGATGCCCAAAATTTTTCAATTGCCTCCTTAGGACCTGATGCAATAATGTCGTCTACATAAGCCGCTGTGAGAACACGTGATTTTGGATCCCACCACAAGGACGGCATTCCCTCAACTGGTTTAAAGCCCATCTTTGTTTCCATTACTTCGGAAAGATGTTGAAACCAATCGTCCCCTGCTTCAGGGTGTCCGTAAAGGGCACGGCGAAGCCGAACACATGGGCGTTTGTAGGTGTTTTTCCATTTGGGTAACCAACACAAAAACGGAAGAATTACCCAAGTGGCAATGGGGCTTCGAAGTAAAGCTTGGAGGTAAGCTTTTTTACAATCTGCTATATTGACTATCATGTTCTGCATTAGTCCATACAGCATCACGAGAGAGATTATTTGGATACTAGCGGGTTGTGAGTGCAGTTCTCTGAACTTTGCTGGAAGTCCGTTTTCATCCCGGGTGGCGTCCCCTCGGAACACCAGCCTCCCTTTGTGTTGAGAAAGGGTCGGTCCCAACTCATCATTTTTGATGCTGCCAATTTCCATTACCTCAGCTATATGGACCTTTTCCCCGGATTGTTTTGCCCACTTTTTCAAAGCTTCCAATTCACAAACTGTGCTGTCATCCCACACCCCCATGGCACGAACTTCGTCCGCCTCCTTCTTGATGGCTTCACCTGCTTTAGGATCTTCCTTGATTTCTTTTTTACTTAGAACCCTGTGCACCAAAGCCTGTGCGTCCTGCAAACAGTTTCCATGGTTAAGCTGGTCAGCAATTCTTTCCAACTTCTTTCCATAGTGAAAATCAGAACATGTTACTGTGATAGGCATGGCTGGAACCCCTTCCATGAACTTTTCCGGGTATAATGAAACAAGGATGGAAGTAGCCATGGCTCTATTATAGAAACCGCTGAGGTACGCAAGCTTGCCCCCTTCGAGATGATCATGTTTATGATTTTTGGAGTGTGTGCACCTTTTACTGTCCATCTCTATTGCAACACGATCATTTGTCGTCACGATTCTCCAAGGTTTGAGAGGGTACTTCCCATTAATACATAGCCCAAAACCACACCCGGTGGGGTAGGTGGAATACATGTCATGCTTTGCGATCATGTTTGAAAGTTCCTGTACCTCAGTCCACCCAGAGCAGTACCTCGGCCATTCAAAGCTAGAAGATCCCCCTGATTCTAGAGCAACATCTGTGAGAGCAGAAAAGTTGTCAACTAAAATCCTGGATTCATCTCTTCTTTCCATCAAATTCGTTTTGAATGTTTCATCCAAACAATGCAAGTTGAGGTTCTGCCACAAACTCCAAGGAGTGCATGGTAAACTTCCCCAAAGATGGAATGATTCCCCTAATTCTCCCCTTTCCTTGGCCCATAACATGACTTGTTGCATGTGATGAGGGTTAGAGAGATCACAAACTTCCTTTGAAAGCCCGATGTAAGGAATCTGCATTTCGTCGGCTAGTTTAGAGATCTCGCTATGCTTTGCACAACAAAACTCAACAAACCAAACCGTTTTTCCCTTTGGCTTCTTTCCTACCTTTGGTTTGGACGCCTGGGCATTCATGGCATTTGCCAATCTAGCTGAAAGTGGCTCCTCCTCGACACCTCCGAATTCGATGGCCTCTAAGAAGATAGATGCAACAGCGGTACAACCCCTTTCAACTAATTTAACGCGGTCTTTGACTTTGTTCCCGGTTGCTAATAAAGCTTTTGCTTGTTCATTTAATTCCTCATCATCCGGAACTTCAACACTTTCCGAAATTTCAGGCATGAAAGGGTCAAGATCTGGTTCATAATCACAATCTGAATCATAATCATCCCCAATCTCATTTCCTTCCCCTTCCGCGCTTTGCGCTGGTAAGGGTTCATCCTGTTGAGGTTCACTACCAACTACGCTAGACGCTTCCCCTTTGTGGCCACTAGGAAGACTCTTGTCTTTACGAATTGGTTCATCCCTGTCAAGCAGGTCATTAAAACGGATCCGACATTCAGGGGAATGGTTGTAACTTCCATGTTTACATCCATCACATTTGGGGGTTTTCCCAAAAATAGCGATTCGCATAGTCGTGATTGCCCGATTTCGAGATTTGGGTTTGGGGGAGTCTTTCTTACTTTCCTTCAAATTACGAAGTTGACGATCATCAGGGTTTCCCTCATCATCGTCATCATGATTCCGTCCATCCCCCCCGAAGTCTGGCGGTGGTTGGTCTTCGACCGAATTGGGTTTTGATTCCTCTTTCAAAGGGAACTGCCACTTACCTACTGGAAAAGACAACGACCGAACGACAGTTTCGCGGAAAACACCTTTGGCATGATTCTCAAGTGACCAAACCCGATGATTCCCCTTTTGCTTCAAACCATCAATCATTTCAACACCCAAATAAATGGCAGCTTTACCTTTGGGGTCAAAGCTATTCGCCTTATGATCCCTAAACCACACTAAAGCACCAAAAGGAATGAGAAAACCTTCATAGTCATACCCGTGCGCAGCCCCGAAACATGTCATTGGTGGGTCAAGCGGGGTTCGGGACATGGTGTTTACGTTGTAGGAGAACTCCAAATACCTCACAGCCAACGGCCAATGGTCTGGTGACATACCGCAATGCAACAGTAGGGAAGCAGCACACCCTTTGACAGTACGTATGGCTGATTCAGCAATGGGATTATGAATGTCTACATTGGGGGGACTGGGGTCAGCGACAAAACCAAGTTGCTTGATTGCCCTTAGGATCCCCTTTTCCCTATCCGACGCAACTTCGACGACGTTCGGAACCCTAACCCCGCAGAAATGCCTTAGTCCAGCTTCGGCCTCTTCAGAACTTCTGTCAGAGCTTGGGTAGATTCCTGTCATTCCTGAAAATCTATCAACTACAACAAGTGCAACTTTTTCACCATGGATACCTATCGTATCAGAGCATACAATGAAGTCTGCTGAAATTCTTTCAAGGTGTTTCTCAGGTTCCTCTTTGTCCCTAGCTTCTTGCAAAGATTTTCTCTGCTTACTTCGACGCCTGTGTGGTAACTCATGCAGTTTGGCTTGTCTACAAGTGTTACAAGCATGGCTTTTGGGGAGATGGGTCATGAGATGGTTGGGTGGTAAATCACTGATCCATTCTGAATCATCGACTGGTTCCCCTTTGTCGTCCGCGCTTTGCGCTGGCACGACTTCGACTGGTTCGCCTTCGTCGTCCGCGCTTTGCGCTGGCACGACTTCTGAATTATCATCCTTTTCAACAATCTCACATGGTTCAATTCCCCCAACATTCGCCTTACGGACTGCATGATGAGTAGAATGACAATGATCAACAGATTCAACAGCAAGCTCTTGGACCCCCCCCGTGGAAGTAAGAAGAGGTAATCCGTGCTGAACATCGCATGACAAACGGAAGATTGGGACATTGTGGTCTACCCTATGCGCAGGGAGGTGATCGCCTGATGGGGTTTCAAGGTATGGCATTGAATTGGGACTCCAGTAGAACCCGAACCCTTCATGGACAAGTTTCCCTATTGACATCACTAAAGGGCAAGTTTTGAGCATGTACATGTTTTGAGCACAATTGAGCTCTTGGGACCATACTCCAATAGTTTCACTGGCGTTTTGCATTCCTCCACCCGTAGTGAAATTGAGGGGTCGAGAGGATGTGCCCATGACAGAATCGAGGACACTGTGGTGAACACCTTGGTCCAAAAGCGCACCCTGGCTTCCCAACCACTCTCCCGCTCCAGTATCACCGACGAAATCCAAATACGTTGGCTGAACATCTGGAACTGCAGTTGCTGTTGCTGCTGAGATCGTGGCAGCGATTAAAGCTACCATACCTGCCTTTGGCATTGGTTTGACCTTAGCAGCTGCTGCTTGCTGTTCTTCCTGCTTCTCATGCTTGAAAGGGCATTTTTCTCTAAAGCATTTACCCTGTGCAAAGTAGATACATGGCATCTGTGCCTTTTGTGCTGACGACAAGTCACTTTTGCCTGTCCCTTTGTCACCCTTTTTCCCTGTTTTGTCATCCTGTTTTGTCTTGGTGGCATCTTTGCCTTTGCTCTTGCCTTTGTCACCTTTAGAGCCCTTACCATCTTTGTCGTTCTTACCTTGACCTTTGCCTTTGTCTTTGTCACCCTTGCTTCCTTTGTGAGCTAGCATTCCGCCCGCAGTTTCGTTGCTGGGTTTTGCTTTTGTTGGACCCTTTTTCAAAACTTCTTGAATCGAAATTGCATTGGCTTCTTGCTGCTGCTCCTTCAAGGAATCCTCCATTCGGTTCCACAGCCATTGATAAGTTCGGCACTCATCAGTGGCATCAGCGTCCCGGACCCTGTCAATGTGCCTACGCATCAATGGATGTCTCTTCAACCGATCGTAAAGCCATTTTGCAAGTAGCTTAGGTTCAGGTTGATCTTGGAAATTGATTTGCCCTAGAACCCAAATGACTTTGTCTCTCCATAGTCGAAGAGCGGCAGCATTGTCTTGCGGTGGGGGAAGATTGTACAATTCAAGTGCTGTAGTGATAGCCCCGGCGTTACGATCTACATCATACTCACTACCTACCATGTTGAGCATGACCCTACCTCTAGCCTCAACACCTGACGTGTCACATGACTCAAGGTAAGACTGGAAACGAACACCAAACGAAGACCTCAAATGTTCAGGTTTGCACAAAGCAGCGGCCAAGACACGATCAAATCTAGTGAAATCTCCTGAGCTAACCTTAAGCTCGTGTTTCTCATGCTCAGTCCTAGCTGTCAAAGCTTTACTGAACCAGGCTAATACTGCCCCGTTGGTTGACCTGTCAAAACTCATGACACTCGTTCTCAAAGTGTTTTTCCAACTGCGATATGAACCGGCATCAGTTGGTAAAGCAGGGATCTTGAAGTAATGGAGGTCTTTCAGTCTCAAAGAAGATGATTCCAAATCCTTATCCCCATCTTTGGAACTCTTTGCTTGGCTGTCATGCTCATGGCTGTCATGGTCTGACTTCTCATCTTCCCCAAAAAGATCAAAATAAATTCCTGGACCCTTAGGTTGACCTGGAACACTCCTGGAACCTGTTGGTTGACCTTGGTGGCCCTGAGGACTTTTTGGAGGGCTTTGGGCTTGCGCTTTGGGACTTGTATCTGGTTCATCCCACCATTGATCTTGTTTCAATTGTTGAAGCTCTGCATGCACATCCTGAATCAATTCTCTGTCTTGTTTGAGGTCTGACTGCAACACTTGAACAATCCCTTCCAAACTCTGACATCGATTGGCTAAGCTCGGGACGTCAACTTTGTGAAAACGTTCCATGTGCGGCAACATGCTAGACAAAGTTTTCTCAATTTCGGTGATTCTGGCATTGATGGTACTTTCCAAGCTTCCCGTGACATTTTGGGTCACATTGGTCAAATTTGATTTGAGTGACTCAATTTCTCTCATTGATTCTTCCAACTTGAGATTCAACAATCTTTCTCTTTCATGTGCAACACCTAGAGCGGCTTCCCTTGCCAACAAGTCACTTCGAAGTTGTGACACTTGTGACTCGAAATATGCATTAGCTTCAATCACCTGTGACCTAGCCTGAAGTACTACTTGAGATGCTTCATTCCTAGCACTAGTGACTGCACCCACAGCTTCCGATACAACATTGGGATCCAACCCTTGATGTGCAACAAACTGCTGGACCGTTTGGTGGACTTGCCTCGCGTCTTGAAATTGTTGGGTAGTTTCATGGACGTTCCATTGTCTGTTGTCCTGAACGTGTTCCTCCCTGGTCAAGCTTAAACTTTGTTGGGGTGTGGTTTCCACAAACCCAAAAGAACCAGGGTGAGAACTAAGATCAGGGCCAAGTGTAGAGCTAGGTGCAGGACCGGAATTGGGATTTGGGTCGAACACTTCAATTCCCATAGGCTCGGGGTTTTGAGAACTCTGTGACTTCCCTCCAAGACAACCTACTCCTACCTAATTCCTTAGAACGAGGTCTAGGCAAACCGGCACTATGGGCAGGTGAAGAACCTCTTGAAGGAGAATTTTTCAGCTTCAACGGTCCCTTTTTGGGAGCTTTGGGGGTAGAATGAGAGGATGATGATGATTCACGGCTTCTATTCCCTGTTGACTCAACGCCTCCTACCAAACGTTCCACTGAAGAACTCAAATTTAAGCTGTCAGGACTGCCTGAGTTAGATGATTGCATACGAACCCCCGAAACTCGGAAAAGAGTTCTGAACAATCACTAAGCGGCCAAGCGTCTAATTCTCGCAAAGAGCCACACCCAACTTTGGAGAAGAGTACTCGCGAGGTTGAACCGACCTCTGCACGTAATCCAGGCACTCCTTGATTGTTGAGCAACACTGATAGTGTCTATGCAATCTCCTGCTATACCAGATCCCTTCGACACCTTGGTTGTAGCAAGATTCCAGCACACTCTCCTTGTCGTCAACGTGCACTGATACAGCTGAAGAAACGAGCTCCCTCTTTGCTTTGTCAGATGTGATGAGAACTCTCACCAATTGCTCCTTCCGGATTCCCAGACTGTGCAGTTTCTGATTCAATTGAATCACCGCCCTCTTCAAATCTTCACGTCTTTGACTTGAGTCTCTGCCTCTCTCCCCGATATATGAGACGATTGACAGAAAATGTTTTGGGCTGTGAGACAAGAAGTCAAAAATTGCCTGTCGATTCACCGATCTGATTCCTTCGTAGCACCGTCCTCCTGCAAACTCGTTGTCAAGTGTCTGATGGAAATCCAAGCTGACTCGAACTTCTGTCACAGGCAATGAGATTGCTGGCGCAGTAACCTTCACACGAGATGGTCCAAGACGCTGGTCGGCTGTAATCTCTTGGGACAAGGACTGAAGAACACTTGCTTGAGAAGCTGCAGATGACGGAAGGTTGGGAGATTCGTCCTCCTCTACTTCCACAGACACGAACTCTTTCACGGCGTCCAAGCGAGAAGGAGCAGAGCTAAGAGATCGAACACTGGATGTGATCACTTCGACAGTCTCTACTTCGCACTCTTGCGCAGATCTCTGGCTACCGTAGTTCGGGCGTTCTGTCCGCCACTCTTTCGGTGTTCTCTCTCCTTTTACTGTCTGTTCCCAGAGTTGTTTTTGCCTTTTGGTCTTCTTACCACCTCTTTCACCTCTCGGGCGTTTTTCCGCCACCTTGTTCAAATTCCTACTACACTGTCAAATGTAGATATGGTAAGATGTCAAGGCTGTGCTAGATGCACACACAGAAAAACGTATGGCGTGGGCTTAAGCAAGGCTCTTAACCACTTAATGCACGAAACCTCTCTAAACCAAAGGTAGTGCAATCTTTTGATGACCCTTGAGCCAAAGTGTTGTGGGTACATTTGACCCATTGTGAATCCTTTAAGATTACTACACTGCAAGTAAACTGTGTTACTATACATGAGGCATATCACCCCAAAACAGTTTAAGTCCCCCCCCTTGGCTACCGGTTGCGAGAACATCACGTTTTCAAACGCCATCATGCGAACCCCCCCGGCCAGGGTTCTCGCGATAGCGTGTGTCACAACACAAAAAGCAGTAGGCAGCCAAGGTGAGTAGAAATGCTTTACAAACTTTACATTTCATGCAT
>OMLO01004906.1_pt1 | contig 11210 bp, 12 predicted proteins | sample 1674811 | NCBI WGS metagenome assembly OMLO01 (sample SAMN06265003, study PRJEB25207) | coral metagenome | isolation source: Coral host | place: Mexico:La Bocana,Puerto Morelos, Mexico | collected 2008-11-13 | reverse complement strand
CAGACCATGAAGGTTTAGGTTGGGATCCCCGGCCCGAACCTAAAGATGTAAGCCCCTCATCCTGGTAGTGACGATTGCACCCTGGGAAGGGTTGTCCAACCTAACCTATCCCCACCTTGGGTCACAGGTGGAAATCTAGTTTGCACTGAAAAATCGTGAGCCATCTGAACAAAGTAGGTCTTTGATTTAATGTGGTGACCCCATGATTTACAATAAACCTTACCTACATCATCCCCACCCCTTAGCTAGGGGGGGGGACCCTAAATGTAAATTACATTTTTGGCACCTGGGGCCCTCAGAAATGTAATATTACATTTCTGAGGAAATCGCCAAAAATGTAAGTTACATTTTGATTCAATTCACATGTTGACTGCAAAGCCCCTCCCTGAAAGTGCAAGAGAGAGGCCCACCCAAGAAGCTTCGCACTCACTCACTGCAGTTGCTTTTTGCATTGCCCAATGCTGTAGGTGATCCAAGTATGTTACTGCCAATGACATCCTATGATCATTTGGCGGTTTCATAGTCAAGCACGATCTTCAAAGTGCTTCTGTGCCATTGGAAATCAAAATCAAACACCCATCCACTTGTGTCCGACTGACCAGCTCAACACTATCTTTGGAAGAGATGGACGACCAACTAGCCGGACTGCTGCTACCCCCTTGATTCACTTTCACATAGGATGACGAAGATATATCGGAATTTGAGAGCAAGGCTTCCGAAAGCGGTGCTGCAGCCGTCAGTGAGGCTTCCAGTGATGGCGGCACCTGATTTTCTAGCCTCCCATCCAATATCGCCAGGGGCAAAGCAGGAGGGCGAGTGCTGACTCCATTCACATGCATACTTTTCACAGCTCCGACAATGGCACTAAAGATGGTCAAAGTTGCCAACCCCGCCAAACTTGCCAGAAAATACTCATCCAACCAATGCAGAAAATTCAAAAGCGCCCCACTCTGAAGGAAACGACTCAGACCTGAAAAGAAATGAAGTGATAATCCACGAGCCCATGCTACGAGGCGATCACGTACATGGGTCCAAGCAATCTCCGGCTGAATCTCCAACACAGCTTGACCTGCATGAATTGGTGGGGCAGGTAGCTGCACAACCGTCTGCCGCAAAAGTCTTATGATTTGCTCACGCTCACCATCCAAAGGAACTTGCCACTGCTGCCAGACCGGATTGGCCCAACGTGGAGTGAAGTCAACTTGCACAAAGTCAAATTGAAGCTGAATTTGACCCGAACCATGCAGCGATCCCCATATCCGAACTGCACGATATGTGCCATCCAGCTCCAGTTCCTCTGTGCTAGTCTGCGCACTCGGCATAGTCATGCCCACTGTCTGGCTAGCAGCCAAAAGCTGACGTTGCAATGGTGGCTCAAGGCAAGGTATCAAAATCAAAGCTTGTTGAGAATTCAGCCACATCTCAAGAGTGGAGTCACCATCTACCAACAACTGCCCTGCACAACGCCGAGCATAAAGCCCAGTTAGATCCACTCCATGCCACAAATTTGCTCCTGAAGAAAGACCACTAGAAGCCACTGAAAGGAAAAGCTCTGTTGCGCCCGATGCCAACTGAGTTGTGGCATTCAACGCCCGCACTGCAACTCCAGTGGTATGTTCTGAAAGGTCAGCAGCTGCACCAATGATGCGAGCAACCTGCATCACTGGCCCCTGATGACCGCTCAACAAAACTGCTATGCCCAAACACATGCATAGCATCCCACCAAACATAGAGCCACACTTGGGAAAAAGGAATCTAGGAAAAAATGGACCCCTTCTTCGAGCGAACCATGAGACGCCCACGGCCTTTCCCCTTTCCTTTGCTGACGGTCCGGCTCTCAAGCTGTTCACTGGCTGTGGGATGGACATCATTGGAGCTGTAGTTGCAGGCCCCATGAGTTTCTGCAGCTGATCTTCTCGCCACTTGCGTTTGCCGTACGATGAGAGGCCTTCGGGCGCTGGTGGAATCAAAAACTGATTCTCCTTCTTTCGGAGGTCTGGCCGCATGTGTCTGTCGATTGAATCGGCTCTGCTCCTCCTTGTCATGCACCCACGGTTCAAAATATCTCAAAGCGTTGGCCTTACACCACAAGGCTGTGTTTGCGAGACCTTGTGCAGAGACTTTAGCTTGAATAGACAGAGAGCCAACCACGTCAATATAGCAGCGGAAAGAACTGTCTGACAGCCAACGTCCAAGTGCTTGAACCTCTGCTGCTGGGACACCACGAGCCACTCTATCCGTGGCAAAACCCGCACGCCCACTGTGAGCTGTCCACCCAACTTGTAGCCGAAAATGTTGTTCAGCCAACTTGAAACTGTTGTTGTAGAAACTATAGCTAAATGGAAAAAGTCTATCCTCTGGAGATGTGACACCAACCAGCCATTCCAGTAATTTGAAAACAACCGGTTGTTCGTGAAGATCTAACAAAACATACTGTTCTCTCTTGACCTTTGTGCTAACTTCCACCCCAAGCCGAATTGACACACGTTGCACGTCACTCAAACGATCTGGAACATAGACATGATTGCATCGAATGCCCAAAAGTTCAGATGGTCTCAGACCCGTGCCTTGTTGTAGCAGCACTGCTGTGGCGAGCCGCGGCAAACCTCGCGATGCATGCAGAGTAGCCAAGAGGAAAGCACAATCTTCAGGAAGCGGAATAGTGCGATGCACTGCTTCTACGTTTGCTCTACCCTTCAAAGCTTCTCTGGAATAGATTAGTTTGCCCTTCACATGCGGGAGGAAAAATTCGACTGCTGCCACTAACAAGTTGTGCTTGGACTTGGAGAGTTCAGCTTCTGTCCTGAATTCTAGTAGTAGGAGGTCAAGATCTTCAGGTTGTTCCATGACTAAATCAAAACGTTGTTGGAGGTAGGTGACAAACTCATCCACAACGGCCTTATACTTTATGAGGGTATCTGGTGAAACACGGGATCTTAAGTCCGGGTGAAGTCTCCGGACACACGAGCACACATCTGCCAAACTCACCATATTCTTGAAAGATGATCTGCTGGTTGCTTGCATGACTCAACCCAAGGCAGAAAAAGCCTGAGCCCTGATGCAATGCACACTGCTGATTTTTGACGCAAAATGCGGTTGAGTGCAAAGGAGGGACTTCGCCCCTTCGCCATTGAACATGCTGTGGGCTTGTTGTCCTGCAGCGAAATCACCCAAGAGTCTCTAAGTTGAGGCCACGATGCAATTCTCCTTAAGAGCTTCACAACTGTTCTCGACTCCCCCAGGGTGATATGATCCGCTGTCTTCCATCTCCCACGGCCTAAGTCCAGCCAGCGATGAGTATCAAAAAGTTTCGGAGGAAGCAACGTGAAAGGTACAGTTGCTGCAATGGTCTGTCTGGCCATTTAGAGCCTCCAACTTCACCTAGCCTTGCCACCGTCAAGCCAGGAGCCTCGCCATGCTGAAAAATCTCTTTCTCTTCTTGTCTACTAATTTGCGTCACTGTCATGCCCCATCCACCAGCATCAAAGTCATTGCTTCCCATGGCATCAGTAGCAAAACACCACGGGATACATTTGAGACCTGGCAAAACATCAAGGGGTGACCACCGCCATCGCCCTGACTTCCTGTCTAGCCGACTCCCACCATCTCGCCCTCTTGTTGTCCTACTCATCCATGAAATGAAACAGAGAGTGAGGAATTGCCAGGAGTTCTCGCTTGAGAAGTGCACCAAACACCCACATGCCAACCACCGCTCGTAGAACAGCCACATCAACCGTCCTAGCGTTGGCCAGCTCCAATAGTGAATCGCGGATCAGGCACATCTTTTTACCAGGAAGTCTGAACTGCGCCGGCTTCCTTCTCACTTCATAGCCAACCACTTTTTCAACATCGGCATCCTTGTCGACTTGACTCACCTTGAAGCCAATCTCCTCCAAATCAGTCACCACTTGAGTCAAAATGTGGTCACTGTGTAGAGGCCCTGCCTTTGCATCACTGAGTATCACTGTGTCATCCACATGTACATATACTGCAGATTGGTTTGTTCCGAGACTGCACGTGTACTGCTTGGCCACCGCTTCATTGAGCAAAGTTATGCCTGCTGACGGAGCACTGGCCTGAGTGCTCCAAGCCGTGATCTTTGGTCTGGATAGCGAAGCTCCTGTTGTGAGAGCCCCTGTAGGTCCAGTAAAGGTTGCATAAAACTTTCCCAGTGTGCGAATGATTCTGATGGCCAGTTCCTTGCACAAGTCACTTGGATATGCTTGAAGGCGTCTGGTGTAGAACCCTCCCTGAGGGTCTCTGCCGATAGAATGACCATGTTGGTGAGTATCTGATAGTCCAGGGCACCTAATGCCATCCAACTCAGACAGTCCATCCAGAGTGCCTGCAAAACATGTCAACTTTGGGACTGGTCCTCCAAAAGGGCATTGGTGAAGAATGGCCCTCACCGCATTGGTTCGCTCCTCCAATCCAATCATCTCTGGCGTCGCCCAAACACTCGCATAGGGTGAGTGTCCAGGGTCTGCCGGGTGTTCCCAAAGCCATGCACCACCTCTTGCAGCCACGTTCTCGCAAACACTCATGTAGTTGATCCATATAGTGTTAGCTTCTCTGACCCTTGCAAGCTCAAAGGGCCATAAGTCTTCACGCCCCCCTGGCCACCGTGCTGCAAGGGGGGCCCCCCAGCACCACATCCACCAAGCCTTCCTCAATCAGTTGCATGATCTTGTGGTAAGTAAAAGGATTTGTGAAGTCCCAGTCTGCATCGTTTGCTAAGTCAATTGAAACAATGCTAACTTGAAGATCTCCTTTAAGAGTGTCCAGCCAATACTCAATGTCGCCAGACCTCCTCTCTCCACAAAAGAAGTGCATGACAACCATGGTGCGTTTGTCAAGATGTTTCAATCGACGGACATGGTCACACCATCCATCCACTGAAAAATTTCCAGACTCTCGCACCTTTGTTTTCCTTTGTTGTTGTCTCGCTTCCCAAGCAGTGTCTGAACAAGCCACCTCCGTTTCAAGTTGCATGTCGCTGGCCTCTGTGGTGTCACAACCACAGGCTTCGATTGCATTGCCTGTTGAAGGGTCGAGCTTAAGACGACTGCCATAGTTCAGAAGAGATCTACCAATGTGTTGCAAATTTATTCGCATGAGGATATAAACTGAATGTGAACCGCCCATAGCCAGTCTAACATAGCGACAAAATCTGACAAGCTGTTCAATCTGCATTTGACTCTTTCTGGAAGAAGGGTCACCACCTCCGAAGCCTGCACCGGCGGTCCAGCTTGCCATGCCGACATCCACTCAGGCACCTTGACATACGTGAAGGCCGTGTCCTCATCACACGCTGAAGTAGCGATATGGTCGGAATCCACTCTCAGCCTGCAAAGAGCACCGCCGCCACCCATACCAAGGTCAGCACGATCTCTGGGGTCTTGAAAAGCATAGTTTGCAGCACATTGCATGATGAGCTTCCTCTGGTCATGCTGGTTCTTCTTCAAGACGGTGGAGACTCCAGCCACGGCTTTAATGTTGTCCATGGTGTCCCACTTCCAAAGGTACTGCACATCCGGTCTATGCAGATACTTGAGGTACTCCTCTTTGGTTCCACCAATGAAGCCATACTGCTCCTCAATCTCCTTGAACAGCTGCTCTGACTTGCCGTTCTTGTCTATCACGTTCATCTCTTCACTATAGTAGATTGCATCCTCTTCTGGCAACACTTCTAGCATATCAACGCAACTCTGATCAGAAGGCTCCTTGATTCTATCCGCAATCATCGGAACTTGCTTCACAGTGCTCTTCTTCATATACCCCCATTCATCCAATGGTGTTTTCATCAAGCTGGCCGTTGCTGAATGGACGCCAGTCAAGCCAAGGCTCCGGCGTACCCGGTCGAAGTCCGAACCAACACGAAGCAGAGAACGAATCGACAGTATCCTGCAGCCGTGGCCTTCACAAGGCCCCCAGTTCCAGAAGTCGTCAGCTTGGTGGAAACCCCACCAGAATCCAGACCATTGATGACTCGCACTAATCCACAAGCTTTCCTCCAGGTTTGAAAACGACGTTTCTGTCTTGCCCGAAGGGTGCACGAGGTCATTCTTTTCCACACCGGGCGATCTGGAAAGGGCAATGGTAGCAGAGGCCAAACATCATCTATCTGAACAAATTCCTCCACCGTGATCTCTGCTGCATTCAACGATGGAGATCATGCACATCCTGGCCAGGCCCCCTCGAGCTAAGAGGCCTGACCGACCTTCGAAGTTCAACTCATCCTTGGGTGGAGGGGGCCGCACCACCACGACCCTTTCCTCCACCTTTGCCACCTCCACCTCGTCCACGACCTCGGAACTTTCCAGCATATCTGCCACCACCACCGCCGCTATGGCCACTACCAGGTTCACTTCTGGATTGCTTGTTGCCCCTTTCTGTACGTTGCCATTCAGCCTTTGAAAAGCTGTTTGCATCATCAAGCATCCACTTCGGGGCAATGTCTGTCATCGTTCCTGGTGCTCGGATACCAAGCATTCTAAGCGCTCCAGCCTTCTCCTTTGTTCTCCTCAGGTAGATGAAGGATCCCAGTTTTCTAAGCTGAATCTCAAGGGTGTCTGAAGTCGCCAATCTATGCATTAATGAGCTCTCATTCTGACATCCCGCCAATTCATAATCGATGATGGTTGCTGCAGTGAAAAGATCTTGATAAGCCGCTCCCTGACGTTGCTCCATAGCCGGGTGCTGATCATTCACCCACTGTCTGACTGAAGCAACTCCTTCAGCTCTGATGTTCCTATATAGTTCCGGAGCAGCTCGTTGAAGGTCAGGAGGAAGTCTGAGATGCCATGACATGTTCTCGGGATCTGTCATACTGGCATTGACATCGCCCAGAAGACTGAGCAGCGAACCCCCAGCGCCATGCTGAGGAACTCCACGTTGTTCCAGTTTTGGAAGGGCCTTCTTCAACTCATCGGTTCTTGGAGCACCAATCGTGCCCACACCATGATAGCCGTGTGCCATCAACACACTTTTCACTTCGTCATCAAGCCCAAACAACTCAACCTCGTTCTTGACTGCTTGCCAGTAGAGAGTCGGCCAATCAGGTGTAGTGGCCTGCAAAGCTGAAGATTTCTCAAGAGCTTCTCTTAGACGTTGAGCTTGAGCCTGCGTCTTTGCCGTCTGTGTGTTTGGGACAAATGGGGCATAGTTCTGCGTTGCAGTTGCATCGGAAACAATTGTTTGACCTGCTTGGTCTGGTGACATAGCTGTCTGCTGCACACCATCGATCTCCAAGCCAGAATCTAATCGAAGAGCATAACCCTTCGCAGAAAAACCTGTAATTGTTCCAGAGTGTCCACCAAGGCTTGTGTACGGATGCATTCCTGACAGCTGCACTCTCATCCCAGTCTGTAACACTTGCACTGATTGCGATGCCACAGACTCCCCCCCTGGAGCAAGCGAAACACTAGTTGGAAGAGGGGGAGCCGTCACCGGAGGAGCACTAGCTGTCAATTGTTGCTGAGTATTAGATGTCGCCACATTAGCCCCGGTATCCACAGGATCGTTTCTCAATGTGGAGCGAACAGGATCCACCGTCTGTCCCACATTGAAGTACCAAAGCAAACCTGCAAACACTATCGCCACTAAGCCCACTACGCTGGCGTAGAAACGTGACCTACCATCAGGGAGCCACCCCTCAAGCGCCAGTAAAACCAGGCCCACAATGCCTATGCGCAGAGACCAGTTATTCGATCCACGGTGCACCTGAACCAGCTGAGGGGCAAAGGCTTCTGCATTGCACATCTCAGTCACCACCTCCTGCCATGCTGCTACGTCCCCCGTGAACAGAGGAAAGGCTTCTGCTCTTGCAGTCCTAGCCACACTAGCAGCAAAAAGGTTCCAGATGAGATCTTGTTGCACCTCCTGGTTCAAACGTCGCAGTGCTTCTTGATTGCTAATGAACATCCAGATGGGTCACAAACACCGAGTCAGCCCTTGACGTTGCTGCTCACGACTACCAGAAATGTCAGGGCCCCTAGCCCTACCACGAACTGCCAGCATCATGTCTTCAATGAGCTCCACCTCTGGAGTCTCTGCGACCCCACACTGTCTGATCGCCTCCACCGCATCAACAAGGCTCTGCTGCGCTGGTCGAGCCATGCTGAACCTACAAATCACCACATGTTTGGCATGGTGGGCCTGTCCCACTTTTCTTTGATCCGTGGATGAGCTACGCTTTTGAATTTATGCAACCTGCAGTGGAAACTATCAGACAACTACTCTTCACAAAAACTACATTGCATGCAACTACTCATTTTTTGAGGCACAACACCAAACCCACAAACATGTAGTACTATAATTGGTTCAAAAAATAGAAAAAATGTAATCTTACATTTTTGAGGCCAACATTCAAAAGAATCAAAGCAACTAACAAAAATAATATTGAAATAAGAAAACCTAACAAAATCCTGGGAAATACAGTGTATATATATATATATAAATTAAAGATATAGATTACATATGTATATAATTCAGGTCTGCACTGGTGCCCTGTTTTCTCGGGAAAGATTTCTTCACTACAGGTCCCTCCAGGGAAAAACTCCCCATCGACCTCTGGACCGCAAACCCTGAGGTTTTTTTAATGAATCTATATGCAGACCATGACAACAGGCGTCACAAATTGTAAGTTACATTTAGGGCCCCCCCCCAACCAAAAGTAGGACATGACAAAAAAAAAGTTGTAAAATGTTGTAAAATGTAAGCTACCACGTGCCAGGTCTCTCGTTTCATATTTCACCCCCCCTCCCCCCAAAAAAATCATCCATTCGGAGGACGTCCCATGGGTCCAAGTTACATTTTAGGGCCCCCTCAGTTCCCCCAACAAAAATGTAACTTACATTTAGGGCCCCCAAAAAAATATGTTAAGGGGGTAGGGATAAATAAATATATTTTTAGATATGTATAGATATTGAAGAAACTGTGAATAAATAGATATTTTTTGAAAAAACAAAGGATACATGAAGTATGAACAAAGATAATTTAGTAATACATGTTATCCAGCAGTCGTTCCATTCTTTCCACCAGATGCGTGCCATGTGCCAACTAGTGTGTGAGCTGCCGTCTTAGCAGCACATGGATGTTGGGCCCAACTATGCCCAACTGCAACTCCATCATGTCCATATTGGTCATGGTGCCCAAAGCACGATGGAGCTGACCCAGGGTTGCAGGTTTTGCGCTCCGGGCCCCGTCTTCAAGTCCAGGAAGATCGGCAATGCGCTGCAAAATTGCGATGGAGCTTCCTGTAGCAGGGTCTAACGAAGGTGGAATGATCGGCGCTGTGACTTCCTGTAAATACATAGAAAGTGCATGTTGGCGCTGCAGTCTCATTCTCCAGCACGAAAAGACCCAGGCATCAAGTTGTTCTTTTTGCTATCACCTACCACCTGGAATGAAACGCGCCAGCGCGTTCATAACCAGCAGTTCAGAAAGAGATGGTCAATGTCTAACCATCAGCAAAGCATCAGAATCTAGACAAGCGCGGACGATTCTTTAAACAAAAACCAGCTGTTGGTTGCCTTCAGCGTTTGATCTGCTGCAAAGGGCCCGCCCAGGAAAACGTACGCGTTGCGAATTGGAGGTGTCATCGCTGTCGCAAAGGAAGATCACACTGGGGATGATCAACCTAAGAACTAGTTGCCTTTGGAGGGGGAACATAGCGCAGGACGTCCTTCCCGCGGAAAGTAGGCTGATTGGTCCCAACCAGGTTGCGCTCGACGTCAGTTTGCCTAGCGCTGGCCTCTTTTAATTGAGCTCAAGGAAAGACAATGGGCAGGGGCAGGGAAGAGCTGATCTTGGCCTCGAAGACATGCTCTGTAGTTGGTCCTTCCACCAAAGCGGCCTCTGCAAGGCTGTTGGGGGCAACGGGGGACCTGCCACTGCCCAGTTCAACCTCAGCTCGAAGCACTCGCAGCTCTCTGCTGCTCATTCGAGGCTGGGGAAGAAGACCCCGATGCTTGAGCATTGAAAAGAGTGTTGCACCAACTAAAGAACTTCAATGAGAGGTCCAACTAAAAATCTCACCACCACACCAATGCAAAGAGACCTGAGATCCAACCGCCAATGATCCTCAGTGAACATGAAAGGGCACAGGTCCTGAACAAGTGGAGCTAGGTCAGACCTCAGCAGATCCCCAAGAAGGCAACTAGCAAGGAAGACAATGTCCCCAAAGCGAAAAGAAGCGCTGCAGGGCGCATGAGCCAAAAGACTTGAGCCAAATTGGAGAACCTGAAAGGTCATGTGTGATGTACTTGTGGAAAAAAATGTTCTAAAGTGGAAAGGGATAAGGAAGTGAGAAAGAACGTCGAAGGGGCAAAAAGGTTGGAGAGGAGAATGGATAAGATGGGAAGAAAGTGGATGGAAGTGTAAAACGCTGGAATTGGAAGGCAGAGAGGCAAGAGGCAAAGTTAAGAGAGAGGCACGAAAGTGGACGCGAAAAGCCAAGGACACAAAGTGAAAATAAATGAAGTGACTTACTTTTTTCTGTAGCAAAACAAAGGAATAATGGGAATATAGTGGGATGTTTTTTGTAAGCAAATATATGTCGTAGTTGTTGTTTCCGAATTCTCGACTGTTCTCGACCAAGTGACATCCAGTTGTCCTCCCGATTTGTAAATCGGTCCACGATGTGTTGCTGTCGCCATCGCAGATGTGCGTTTCTGATATTCCAACATCTTAGAGGCCTGGACTCGACAAAACGACAGAAAAACATTCACGTGAAAATATCAGAATACCACGTTCAGAATAGCAAAGATATCATCCAAGACTGTCCAGTTGCAAGAGATATTTTTCAACAAAACAGTTCTTATCATCATCTTGTCGTCTTACAAAATTTCACAAATTGCTTTGACAGTCAGTATAGATAGAAAATCCGTGCGTCATCTTTTCACAGTTTGCTTTCACGGCGTTCTCATGCTCGCGTTAAGGTCACGAAACATCTGATGTGGCTGTTCTAATCTTCAAACAAATGGCGCCCACCCAACCTGTTGGTAGTGATCGACACGAACACACCGACGCAACATCGCCACGAAATGATACATCTCGAACCTTGATGTGGGCAAAAAACGGATGTGAGAACCAACGCCAGTCAAAGATTTGAAACTGCAAAAAAACATCTGGGATCATAGACTCATTGGGAAAGCGAAGCTGAACGCTGAACTCATAGGTGCAACAAGCAGGGCTGGCATCTGGTGGCA
>OMLO01004905.1_pt1 | contig 11211 bp, 8 predicted proteins | sample 1674811 | NCBI WGS metagenome assembly OMLO01 (sample SAMN06265003, study PRJEB25207) | coral metagenome | isolation source: Coral host | place: Mexico:La Bocana,Puerto Morelos, Mexico | collected 2008-11-13 | reverse complement strand
TACGATATACGGTAATAAGGTTTACATTGTACTGTAGATTGTGTACTGCACTTGTTCACGAGTCCCTGCAAAAGGTTCAAAATTACCTACTTGGACAGGCGGTAGTATAAGGACCAGGGACCGGAGTTAGTCAGACAACTCTTGGGAGAAGATGACAGGTTGAAAGCGACTTGAAGAGAGGCCACGCCAGAAGCAATCGGGATGAAAGATCGGAACATATGGTTAATCACCTACAACTGTCACACTATGATCGATCCCTTTCGAACCCCACAATAGGACTCCGGACGACTGGAACCAACCCACTGTGATCTTGATACTCCTATTGACAACTTGTCATGTCAACACCCCTGCAGCACAGGGAATTTCAGGGCAAGGTTTAACGATGTGCTCTACTGATACTATTCAGTACTTTAGTTTAAGAATTCTCGGATGGGCCTCGCAAGTACGACAACTGGTTGAAATGACTTTGCAAGTTGCAGGACCAACCATAGGGGATCATATTATGAATAGCTTCAGATGAAGTGCTGGTAGTGACCTGTGTCAGTCTCTGACGTGAGGTGCAAGGTCTCGTACTCCCAAATGACATTTGCAGATTCTGAGCTGAGGTCCTGACAGGAATCTTTGCTCTGTGTGTTGTAGCTTTGGCACTTGGGGAGGCAAGAGTCAGTTCTGGCCGACGTGACAGCATGTTCATCGAACCCTGAGATTCGGGGAGCTTTCACTGTCAGGATTCACAGCTGCACAGCGTGGTCATTGCGCTGACTGTGGCGTATTTGATCAGCGATGCTTTGTGGATACTGCTTCAACCTGACATGGCCAATGCCCCCGGTGTTTCGAGTTTCAGCCTTCCCTGCCTTTTGTCTCTTCAAGTCTGTCGCACGTTTGGTCAATCTCACTTGTATTAAGGTCAAAACACCAAAGAGCATCATTGCTCACCACATTGTTTGGCCCTCACTGCAGATTGCCTTATTTTTGAAGGTTTGCATGGTTTGCATGCTTAGCCGCTAAGCCCGCATGTGGCCCCTGGGATTTGATCTTATCGAAGGTAAAGCATGCTCATTCCAAGGTGACTGTCGTGGTGATAGCAGACACACTAGAATTTGAGCCTTAGTTGCAGACAGAATCTTGCTTGCGGCATTGTAGAGGTTCGTGTGTTTCAAGCGTGTCTGGGGCCTGTGTGTGTGAGAGACTCAAACATCATTAGATGTAAACTTGTACGACCGTGTCAATGTCTCGCCATCTTCCTGATCTTATATTACTCATCGGATTTTTCAGCAGGATTTTTCAGAAGATTGTCGTCATATCAAGTTTTGCAGTAGGCCTCCGCTGAAAAAAACCTAGTCACTGGAGGCGAAGCAGAGTCTGATCAACTCTGTGTAACCGGGTTCCGATCAAAATTCATCAAAATTTGCTGCCAGTTGATCTAGCCCATGGAATCAATGTGGGCATTCTGGAAGCATGCGCACTGTATAGAAAAAGTCTGTGGTAAGTGGCTTCAAGCGTTTGCTGCGGGCAGTTTCTGGGCTACCTGGAGCTGGGACAACTTGCTGTTCCGCCCCTGATGTTGTTGATTACAGTACTTGATTGATCAGCCAGCCCTGTCTTGGCCTGATCCGTTTGGCGCTTCTGAACCAACCAACCAACCAACCAACCAACCAAGCAACCAACCAAGCAACCAAGCAACCAAGCAACCAACCAACCAAGCAACCAACCAACCAACCAACCAACCACTCAACCAAGGTATTCCCAGCTTGGCACCTGATTTCTATCATTCATGGGTTCCTGATGCTGAACTTCATGCCTTTGCCTTTGTCGTTCCAGGCGTGAAGAGATGTTGAGTTGTGGGGGTGGGGTGGGGGTAGCAGCTATGTCACTATGTACTTGTTTTAAAGGAATTGTTACTTTTGGAGATAATACATATATTTACATATGTTTATGAAAATGTCCTGTAGATGTATATGTTTCAAATATTTCATTATATTTCAATATGTCCTCTTTTTCAACATGTTGCAACAATTCCGGAACGTCACCTGGGAATGAGCACCTGAATGAATTCACCTTGAAGGGAAAGGGTGTTTTTAGGATCCCAACCGTGAATGAAGATGTATACTAGGATGTCCATGGAAGTTAGTAACTAGTTAGTAAGTTGGGTTATAACCTATTTAGGGGACTTATCCAACCTACTTATATAGGGGTTATAATCTAGTTACTAAGTACCATGGACATCCAAGTATTTTTTATACACATTACAAATGGGGATGTTCCATGAGTTTACTGAGTGTTTATTGGAGGGTATAGTAAAACCATGAAGGGAATCATGGAATGTAGTAGTTGATGTTCATCATCCAACTTGTATGAGTAGCATCAACTCATTTTTTTTTCCCCGTAGGAGGAGACCAAGTCGTGTTTTCACAAGTCTCAAAGGGGAGATGTGGGTAAAGTTGGGAGATTGCCCTAGCAGTTGTTTCCTACATATTCCTCCATTATTGCTCTTCCAAAAAAAACATAGTTAGGTAATGTACATCAGTGGTATTCATATGCCCTAGATATCCAAGGCCGCATGAAGGTATGACTGGACCCCAAAAAACATACCAACAAAGCACCTTTAACCCTCAGGAGGTATGACTGAATATCTAGGGTACCCTCCCTAAAACTAACAGCTCGCACCTGAAAATGTATGCTTGGAAAATGATTGAACATGTATGTAGTCTGTAGTGATGATTTTTTGGGGGTTTACACTCCGAAACCAGCAATTTTTTAGCACCTAAAAATGTTGGTTTCCAACTCTGAAATCTCCAAACTTCCAGGGGCAAACTGCTGTTAGTCTGCCCGCAGGTAACGACCATACCTCCGTGGTCCCGGAAGATTGGACCGGATGGCTTCCGCCTCATCCTGAAGAACAACTACGGGCTGCCACAGCGAATTCAAAGAGCAACAGGCAGGAGGGAAACGATGTAGGTAAATATGGGTGCTTCCAAAAATAGGGGTGTTTCCCCCAAAATGGATGGTTTATAATGGAAGACCCGAAAACCCTATTAAATTGGATGATTTGGGGGTACCACTGTTTTCGGAAACATCCACATACCATTCCCATGGATCCTATCTATGGGTAGTGGTTCTAACTTACAACATATAACCCCCATTTCTATAACGATTGCCATCCCGGAAGTTTAACAGTTCGACCCTGAAAATAGGCCGAAACCCAATAGGACATATCATCTTCCAAGCATCATGTTTCAGGGGCGAGTTGTTAAATTTCGGGGGGAGTATTTAAAGAAAAACGGGTATAGGTTTCAAACAAACAAAAAATAACCTTAAGCTGATGAAGATGTATGACTCAAACTCTAAGGATTCGTTTTAGATTGTTGTTATAAGGGGGTTGTGTATAATACCCTCCATGAAACCAACAATATCATTTTGTTTAAGGCAGTTGAGAAGATGAGTTTATAGACTCCCACTTGATGAGTTTCGACGGACCTGAAGATGAGAAGTCGCCCCCAAACTGCTGGTGATCAAATCATATCAAGGGTAGGTGGTGGTTTCAAAAATGTGTTGTTTTCAACCCTATTTTGGGAAAGGATCAACCCGTCAAATTTGACTAATATTTTCTAGATGGGTTGAAACCACCAACTAGTAAATCATTATAAACCTGTTTTGGTCAAACTTGATATGGCGCAGGTCAAAAAGACTCGACTCTCATGGTGGCGTTGTCCAGGTGATGGGAAACCTGGTGGTGTAAAACTATCCACATCAAAACTACGGCATACTGATGCATACTGTACCTTGTCACTTAAACCTTCAATTTCTAATTTAATCGCTTCCGCAGGTGATTTGAATACGTTATCATTTCCATTCATTTTGCATTCATATACTGTAGGACATGATTTATCAATCTCAAACTCAGTTTTTACGCTAACATGAAGGTCTTTCAGCCCAAATTGTCCTTTTCAAGATCTTGTTCAATGTGAACGCTTCGGGGCAACATGCCGGTCAACGAAGAAATTTTTGTCCACTGCAAACATGTTCGCTTGCCCCACCCGCAAAAAACAACTATACAGGTATACCAAATATATGCATGAGTCTTTTGAAACGACACTTAAATGGGCATAAAACTGTTTTGGTTCTTCAGATTGTTAAAAAACCTAAAACACTTAGAAATTAGAAGACATTTATGATCATTTATGGCAAATGACAACAATACCATTTTGAAGCGCAGATGGTGATAACCTCCTGGACACTGGCGAGGTCCGTTGAAGCGCAAGGGCACATCTTGAACTCTGCCATGTGTGCATTTCTCCATGAGGTGTGGATGGATGGATATGTTTGGACATGTCTTGATGTGTCATATATTTTTTTCACTGAGAAGGGGTCACAGTTACAATGATTTTGTTGAGGCTTTGACGGTTGTAGTGCAACATGCATTTGCAGAACCATGCCTGATATCACAGTGACTTCCATTTCACAGACATGCTTCAACGCCCTGCCGCAGACAGCTGTAAGTTCATAGCCCAGCTGGTAGCTTGTGCATTTCAGGCCCTTCATGTTCTCTGCGATGTTTCGCTTTTGCTTCCTCGTGTTTGGCATCCCGGCTGTGCAAGCCAGCCTTCGTGGAAAGCTTCAGGTGGCTGCTGGTTCTATGAGTGTGGAACAGCTGCGTGAGACCGTCTTGCAAGAAGTCATGGCTGCTTTGGGAGATGGAAATCGTGTGACCAATGAGAGGCTGAAATCCATTGAAGATGCAGCACGTTCTAGCTTTCAAGCTATGCCCAAGAACAAGTATGGAAACTTGGAGGATGCTACTGCCAGATACATGCTTCATCGTCTTTTCGTGCAGCGCCACGGCATGTACATCAAGGGGCTGGAAGCTAGTGGCATGAATTGGCAGAACACCTCTACGTCTGAGGTTCTTCAAGATCATGTTCCGTCCTTTGTCTTGTCCTTGTTCGAAGACAGGTTGAAGGGTCAAGGTCTTGGTTTGCATGAACTGAGTGTTCTTGCAGCAACACTTGAGCACTTGATCCATGATGAGGCAGTGTCCAGGTTGTCTGTGGTGTACCAGGCGCACAATGTATCTGAAGAAGCTCGAATTGATGAAACCAGGATGCAGGACCTCATTGACACGTACATGACAATCTTCTTGGTTGGAAAGCACGATGTCACTGCCAACACGGTGGCAGCGGAGAGGGCAGCAGTCGTTGATTCCTACCCAGGATGGTATGAGACTCAGAAATTTACTATGCAAGTGAGGTCCAATTTGCTTGCGTCAAAGGCCGTCGACTCCAACTTTGCACCAGGCAACTTGAGCTTTCATGCAGCCACAGCAGTTGTTGAGGAGATTGGTGAACGCTATGGCCGCTGGCAAGATGCTGAGTGCAGGGACTTGAAAAGGTCCTTGACCAGCATTGAGCATGGTAGCAGTGGCCGTGTGCTCTTGAAAGACTTCTATGGTTCCGCCTTGAAAGGGAACTGGCAATTTTCGGAGAGCATCTCCTACTTGAGGGAACTGGGAGCTTTGGATGAATCTGACCCATCCAACATTGCTGTTCTCATTCCAAACTATGTGAACTCTCAATCCAATTGTGTTGCGTCCAGCAGCATCTACTCAGTGTGCTGCATCAATGAGTGTGAAGGTCTCCTAAGTCATCTTGAGCGTGAAGTAGCAGCTCCAGATGTGGAACCTGAACGGCTCTTGTCAATTGTGTCAGATTTACCTTCTGCCTCTGTTCAAGCTCCTCGTGCTTTGTCTGAAGAGCTGAAGCGCAGACTTCATGAGGTTGCTGAGAAACACAATGGCAAGGTGCCTTTGCATGGCCGCTTGCTTGCTCAGTGGTTGCATCATGCCTACCCCCATGAGTGCCCTTTCCCACACATTGCTGGGACGACCAATCCTATAACGGCAGATGAATGGATGCAGACTCGACAAGAAGGTGTATCAGCCACAAAGAGTGACATGCTCAAGGTGGTTGAAACAGCAAGATCCACCCAACAGTCTGGGCCAGAGCTTGTGTGGACTGACCATGAAGAACTCTTGTCCTCTCAGAGATCTCCTGTATCTCATGGCTCCGGAAGAGACTTCATTGGCAAGGTGTTCCTTTGGATGGCCGCCATTGGTGCATGCGGGGCTTTGGCACGAGGATCTTACCAATCTTACCAAAAGCTGGTGATCCTGCGACGAAGTGCAGTCTTGCCCTATTCCAAGGAGCATGCCTACTGAAAGGCTGAGTGAGAGCGCGTTTGAATGAGTTCATCGAATCATTTCTTTGAGCGAAAAAACCTCCGGATGAGAGCGGATGACAAAGATGATGACAAGGATGACAAGGGACGTAGGGATTCATAGGCGCGTGAATTTTAACATATTTGCTTTGAGCAAGTCAACCTTTGAAGTCTTGTGGTCCTCCATGGTCGCACGCCATGTCTTTGCAGTCATGTCTCAGTTTTCTAGACGGCTTTCAGGTCTGGCAAGCTAGTTAGTTGCTATGGAATTGTCATGAAGACACAGCAAAACACACGAATCCTTTAGGATCCATTCGATCATATTCCTGGCTCATCGGTCTGATCCTTCTGTCGGCGGTTTTGGACAGGCGTTGACCCCTGCCATGTCTTTGATCAAGTGCCAACCAGAGGAGGCAGATGCAGTGACGGATTGTGGTGGGTGGTGAGTGGTACCCGGCTTGATGTCTCCTGCACCGCACTTGCATGAACTGATATAGTCTACGCAGTAGTATATAACATAATGATACATAATAATACATAATACTGTACATACTTAATCTTATAATCTTATACCTATACCTAAACTATACATGTAGATCTTGTTAGGTATGTGATATGTATGGTGTATTCAGGTATTTGTCTTGTCGAACAATGTGTTTATTTCGGTGTATCTAGTATAAATGTTCAGTAAGTTCAGATAGGGATGATTTCTCTTGAATGTTTTTGAGGCAGGACAAAAGCTTCGTCTCAGGGTGTTGAAGCAAATTATGATAGTTTCAGTCTCTATACATGTATTATTTATGCATATCCTATATCATATGATATATGCATACAGTTTGAAAAAAAAAAACCACAGATTCCGGATTTCCTTCAAACAAAACGGCACCTGATTCTCAGCTGATCAATTCTGTTGAGTTCGAGGTCATTTTGCTACCTTCAAAGTAAATGCGCGATGCCACGTGATTCCCTCCCTTTTCCGATCTCGACCAGAGGATGAGGAGAGTGGCGAAAGTGGCAGAAGTGAAAGTAGTGAATTGCTTCGCTCGCGAGAGGAGGGACCACAGTGGATGAAAAGTTGGTTGGACTTTGTGGAATCACGAACAAGGGTTTCAAACTAGATGTGGGTCCTAGCGCCACAAGGGACTAGGTACAAGACAAGATATGATGAGATGCTGGAAGGGTAATGGTCAACCTGCTAGACGTGTTCTGAAATTGGATATTCTTTGATTCTTGCTTTACAGCGGTGCTTGGAGTAAGGTTTTGGTCTTGCATAACCTGATCACCAAATTTGGCAAGATTGAATCGTGATGCTAACAGGATGAAACTTCCACATGTCCAGTGCCAACCTTGGTTGCTTCCAATGCTACAGGCTGGCCAAACATTGGATCATCCCAATTCTTTGCCATTGGCCCAGGACTGTGGGTTGATATTTTTTTTGCAACTGAGTTACAAGATACTACAATACGTTTCACAACAAATCTTGCACTCACACCACTGAGAAATGAAGTCTTTGATGGTTTTGCTTTTGAGGAAAACAACGGATTTAGACCCCGAAACAGGTCTGAAAAGCTTCATTTAGATTCATTCAGTCTGGCGTTTCACCTGCAAACATTGGAGGAATTTTGTGAGTTTGACCATCCCAGATAAACCCAGCCTGAAGGGAAGGGAAGTGAGCAGCAGGACACTGCCCCGAAAGTGGAGTTTGACCAAGATGAAGACCACGTGCGCTCGGGTTGGATGTCTTGGATGAATTGGATCAACAACCCAAGTTACTAATCCGTTTCACGTTGATCTTTTGGGTATATCACAAGTGATCGATTTTTGGTGGTATTTTTGTTGACATCTTTTGGAGTCAGATGAAGATAAGCGGATGTTTTCAAGGAGGCCCACTCTCACAAGTACAGAGAAAACAATTGGACGACTTTGCCTTTTTGGTAAAGCGATTTTTGGTTGTTTCTCACAGGCAGATGAGCAAGAGCCAACTGCACCTGAGTGAGTGATTTGGAAGATTACCCAGCGATGTGCAGGAAAAAAGCCGTAAGCCATGCCTCATCAGTAGAACAGTAGAACCGTATGTTTACTCGTCTGGAAACTTCATCCCTAGTTGCAATCTTGTGAGTCAGCTGATGTTTTTTTTGAAGCTCAATGTGTCCACCTTGAGCATCAGATCCACTGGTTGTGTTTCACTACAGCATGTGACTTCAGCAAGCATTACAGATATTTGATCTTCCAAAATATTTGTGGGGAGAAAGAGCCGGTCAACCCTGCACCATTTCATTGCTCTGCCGCAGACAGCTTCAAGTTCATAGCTCAGCTGGTAGCTTGTGCATTTCAGGCCCTTCATGTTCTCTGTGATGTTTCGCTTTTGCTTCCTCGTGTTTGGCATCCCGGCTGTGCAAGCCAGCCTTCGTGGAAAGCTTCAGGTGGCTGCTGGTTCTATGAGTGTGGAACAGCTGCGTGAGACCGTCTTGCAAGAAGTCATGGCTGCTTTGGGAGATGGAAATCGTGTGACCAATGAGAGGCTGAAATCCATTGAAGATGCAGCACGTTCTAGCTTTCAAGCTATGCCCAAGAACAAGTATGGAAACTTGGAGGATGCTACTGCCAGATACATGCTTCATCGTCTTTTCGTGCAGCGCCACGGCATGTACATCAAGGGGCTGGAAGCTAGTGGCATGAATTGGCAGAACACCTCTACGTCTGAGGTTCTTCAAGATCATGTTCCGTCCTTTGTCTTGTCCTTGTTCGAAGACAGGTTGAAGGGTCAAGGTCTTGGTTTGCATGAACTGAGTGTTCTTGCAGCAACACTTGAGCACTTGATCCATGATGAGGCAGTGTCCAGGTTGTCTGTGGTGTACCAGGCGCACAATGTATCTGAAGAAGCTCGAATTGATGAAACCAGGATGCAGGACCTCATTGACACGTACATGACAATCTTCTTGGTTGGAAAGCACGATGTCACTGCCAACACGGTGGCAGCGGAGAGGGCAGCAGTCGTTGATTCCTACCCAGGATGGTATGAGACTCAGAAATTTACTATGCAAGTGAGGTCCAATTTGCTTGCGTCAAAGGCCGTCGACTCCAACTTTGCACCAGGCAACTTGAGCTTTCATGCAGCCACAGCAGTTGTTGAGGAGATTGGTGAACGCTATGGCCGCTGGCAAGATGCTGAGTGCAGGGACTTGAAAAGGTCCTTGACCAGCATTGAGCATGGTAGCAGTGGCCGTGTGCTCTTGAAAGACTTCTATGGTTCCGCCTTGAAAGGGAACTGGCAATTTTCGGAGAGCATCTCCTACTTGAGGGAACTGGGAGCTTTGGATGAATCTGACCCATCCAACATTGCTGTTCTCATTCCAAACTATGTGAACTCTCAATCCAATTGTGTTGCGTCCAGCAGCATCTACTCAGTGTGCTGCATCAATGAGTGTGAAGGTCTCCTAAGTCATCTTGAGCGTGAAGTAGCAGCTCCAGATGTGGAACCTGAACGGCTCTTGTCAATTGTGTCAGATTTACCTTCTGCCTCTGTTCAAGCTCCTCGTGCTTTGTCTGAAGAGCTGAAGCGCAGACTTCATGAGGTTGCTGAGAAACACAATGGCAAGGTGCCTTTGCATGGCCGCTTGCTTGCTCAGTGGCTGCATCATGCCTACCCCCGTGAGTGCCCTTTCCCACACATTGCTGGGACGACCAATCCTATGACGGCAGATGAATGGATGCAGACTCGACAAGAAGGTGTATCAGCCACAAAGAGTGACATGCTCAAGGTGGTTCAAAACTCAGGATCAAGTGAAAGCTCCCAACCAGCTCTTCCATGGACAGTAGAAGAGCAATTGGTGACTGATGGTGTCAAGCCAGCTTCGAGTCATATGTCTCCTCTTCGGCAAGTTGGTTTCCTGGTGGCAGCCGTGTCCATTTGCATGGCTTTTGGGAAAGATATTCTCACCAAGTTTGTGATGGCCAGAAAACTCAACACTACACTCCTGCCTCTAGCGCAGAAGCAGCACATGTGCTGAAGGCTTACTTCAAATAGAGCTTTTCATTCCTACAGCCAAACCTACTTTCCGTGCACAATGAGTGGGAAGAAAAGGCGACTCGTTGTTGGGCTGCAGCTTCTTCCTGACAGTTCTTGACGGGGAGCTCATATCAACCCCCAAGGAGGAGATGAGACACTGAGTTCCAAGAAATGCTGCAACATATTGGACTCGAAGTCGTATAATTATTGTTTAAAGATTTCTTAATGTGTGGGAATATTACTGGTTGTTGGAATTCCAAAACGTCTCACAAAGCCATGTTGCAATGTGCCGCTTTCCTTGCGTTGGCTCAATTCTTTTGAGAGCGGATTGTACAGAGACCGCTCAAGAGCCTGATTATGTAGTTAAATCAAGCATGAACCAAGCAAGTTTTTTTTTCAGCTCATCCGCAGTGCATTTCGATATCCCAGGCGGACATCCCTATCAAACATCTAATGGCAAGTGCTTTGGATTGAAACTATCAAAAAGAGATCCACCGAAGCATGACCACTAGCAGATTATGTAACGATGATATTCAATGAACAGCCAGTACACTCAAAGACTAAAGGATCAATTCCGTATGGTCACTACGCAATAAGACAACTTTTTAAATGGACTCATGGTTATTGAGAGTGTCTTACTCCATAAACAGACGTATCATTATCACTGAAGTATGGAAGATGCTTCAGCGATTCATGGACTCGATCGGGAAGATGTTACTCCACAGCTCTTGGAAGCCTTGCTCTCAGGCAAAGGGACTGAAATTATTGGCCATGCTGAGGGGGGGTCAAACTGCGTGGGGTTCTTTGTGTGTTTGACACCACATGTCATGTGTATGTCCAATCATCTCCAAATTTGTATAGAAACAGCTGACATTTCAAGTCTGGTGTTGTTTTACCTTTTGGGGGGTGTCCAATTCCATATGATTATGCACAGGTATAAGAAGCGCATAATTTCAATCATCATGCATTAATCATCTACACTATATGAC
>OMLO01004904.1_pt1 | contig 11212 bp, 7 predicted proteins | sample 1674811 | NCBI WGS metagenome assembly OMLO01 (sample SAMN06265003, study PRJEB25207) | coral metagenome | isolation source: Coral host | place: Mexico:La Bocana,Puerto Morelos, Mexico | collected 2008-11-13 | reverse complement strand
TTCTAGACTTTTGATATGTTGTAGGGGGCACAATTCTGTGTATGAAACCACCGAGAAACCTTCTGTTGCAATTAGTGATAGGTTGACCTATTTTATTCGCTAAAATGCTTGGACTACTTTTATAGACAAGGGAGACAAAACAGGACTTCGAAAGAATAACATCTCTGAATAAAATCTAGCACTTACCAGTTAGTTGATAAAAATCTATATAATTCCATCGAATTCTTGATTCCAATTTGCTCGTTCGTTGTTCGTGATTCCGGAGGAATCCGAAGCATTCCCGATTGGGACACTCTTACATCGCACCCGGTAGCAATATAGCTACTCGCGCATGCGCAGTAGCTACAAAAAACTACAGTGTACATCCATCCATTCATAGGTCAGTTTAGGTCATTTAAAACTCGTCCGGTCTGCGCATATTCAGAGGATATAAGCGCTATTCTCGTGCCCAGACTGTCTGGCTGGGGCCGGTGATTCGTAGTGTTGGACGGAAAAATAAATATTCATGTGTTTTGTCAGAGTTTGATTTCCTCCGCTCTCTCGAGTCCGGTCTATTTCAGAGTGAAAACCTTTTCAAAGTTCTCTGGCTAATTGTGCAGATATCTTAGGTATCTTTAGTTCTCAGCTGACAGTTAAAAACTTTTCACCAATTCTCAGCTACTGTAAATAATTCCATAAACAAAGGAGGTATTATTTTCGTGAAAACATTTTCATCCACATCATTTGAGGTACTTTTGTACTTTTGGTAGTTTTGCTTTTCGCCGCACGATTCAGAGGTTTCTGCTACGGGCGCGCCCGCACCACCGCCCAACCCCAACAGACTGCGGACGTCTACTTTTTGTTGACCAATGATTTTAAAAAAGGTGAATTGCTAGAGAATATATATAGAAAATTTGTGTTCTGATTCACTGTTTGACCTGTTTGCTAATAAGTTCCCAAGAAGGCTTGAGCTTGGCACACTACTGAAAGATCGCGAAGACCCTCGTGCTGATTAGCATGGTTTGCTGCAGCACACCCAGTGAATAATTAACCGATTATCAACATTATTTTTTTTTTTCATCTTAATAGTGGCATTATTCTCTAAAACTTTAAAATACATACGTAAGGTGTTCCCTGCGCCAAAAAAAAAATTAAATTCCATTTTGAAGTTCAAAAGTTTTAAGTGATATTCATGTTACTTAGTTCGCGTTTGTTTTCATATCAAACCTACCTTCAAATCGCGCTATTAAAATATAGTCTCTGACAACCTAATTTTCAAAATGTCCCGGGGAGCATTCTTCCCGGACCTTCTTTGAGGCTCACACCTTCGGCGCTCGATAAGTCCGTCTCCTCGTTGGATCGCACCCTCCCGTAAAAAGAAATGCCTACGGGTATGGATTGTACTGGCAAGACTCTTTGAAAATGTTATATTTGATAGCATTTTATTGTTTTTTGAAACATATGATGGACTTTCCCGTTTGTTATTGTCAGCTAACTGTAGGTTTAGCAATATCTTTCCGGGGTGCGTAGCAAGGGGTCGGGGTTAACAATGACAAGTGCATTATCAGCAGCGAGTCCCAGTTCAAGTTAGTATTTCACGCCCTACAGGTTCAAGTTAGTATTTCACGCTGCGAAAACGTAGTAGTTAGTCATTGTTCCTGAAGAGCGCCATTGGGAAGGCAACAATAAAGAAATATGTAAAATGCATGTTAAGTGTGAACGCGAAGCTTTTGATACATTCCGGACACCTGAAAACGCCTCTCTGAAAATGCACCGGTTTAAAAATGTATTTGTGTGCATCTTGATGTACACGGCGCTTGAATAATAATTGCGTTATCATGGCAGTCCCAAAATAACCCATTTGCAAAAGAGGAAAAAAAATCTTGGAAACCCCAATATGGCCGCCGTGACGTTATCTGACAACGCTTTCGCAAGATTAATACACATAAATAATCAACAAGAAATCTATTCCCACATTCATTAGTTTAATTCCATTCATCGAGGCACGGAATAAAAACTGAAGGAAATAAATAACATTAAATATAAGAAAAGTAATACTGAGTGCCTAGATATATTCCAATTCGGATACGTAGTTCAATGACTTAATTCGATTTGCATATTCAAGGTCAAGAACGTATTCTCATACAAGATTTCATTTAAACATATTTTTAAAATTGAGAGACGTTACCCAGTTTAAACAGGACTCTAACGCTTATGATCTGAAATCTAGATTGTTGGAGCCAAGGAATAAACCAATCATGCAGCTTGGAATCGGGTAATGTGATTGGTGGGTTCTTCCACTTCTCCTTCCGACCCCAAAAATCTAGTTCCGTCGAGCTTATGATTTTAGATTTTCACTAGACCGCGAACATTCTTACGATTCTGACTATAGAAAACCAGGCTCTAAAAGTGTATCGAAGGAAATAAAAAATAACAAATATTGATTAATAATAAATAAGTCAACCAGATAGTTACATGAAAGTCCAAAAAAACCCGACATTTCATTGACGTAAATATCTGCTCATGTGCGATACAATCAATTACGTGCTGTTCTCAATTGGACTATAATTTATGAATGAGGAATGATCGATGCCCAACTTTTGTGAAAGATACATCGTCAACGAATTAAAAAAAAAATATGATCGAATCTAGTTTTAAATATGAAATTAATATTCTGGGCCAACCGCGCTCCGAGGGTCCCGTCCGATTGGGGAATAAACAATACAGTTGAGTGGTTTGCCAGAAATACTTATTCTGGATCAACCTCGCTCCCAGGTCGCATCCGATTGGGTAATAAACAATGGAGTTCAGTGGTACATGGGAAGTTGGAAAATACATTGCTGCGTCTTGAAGACTCCGGCAAAGGAAAACTCTCTCCCGAGCCATGAGTTCGCACTCCGTTGTCTCATAAATAACGGAACTAACGTTATGATTTGCACATGTGCCCAGCAAAGAAATCACCATCCATCTTAAAATGTATATACCAAGTTTCATACACATCGTAAAATGTGAAGAAAGCACACCGAGATCAACATTATTTGACACTCAAAGAAACTTCCAAGTCGAAGTGGCATTCCTTTCGCATTTAAACCAAGCTACAGACTAGTGCCTTGATCTTGCAGAAGCACCCCCCGATCTTCGCCACGGTTCAATCTTAGTACAGTGGGACACCCTGCACGATTTCGCCGAGACTTCCAGCATCTGTAGCTTACAATTCCGATCAACGCGCAAAAAGCAATCACTCCAAGACAAATTGCCACAATCTTCAGAACGGCTGATGAAGACACTAAGACAAGAGATACGAATTAAGATATGACAAAACAACACAAGCATACATAAATCAAATGAATATTGTCAGTACTCTAATCAAAGTCCCATTACCAGGGTTACCAGGGTAGGTTTTGTCTAGCCTGCAAATACAGTCGAACCCCCGAGGTCGAACCCCGTTAATACGGACACCGAAAGGACAATGGATAGTATCCGGGTTCAGGGTGAATTAAGTCAGTACTGTACACATTTTATTGGAGCATCAAAAGATGTAAAACAAAACATCAACATCAACAAACTAGCAGCCGAGAAAGTCAGAAAGCAATTTGCGTTGAAGGCGATGTTATTGATTTTTTGATTAAGCGGGAGTCCCTAAGCGGGGTTCGACTGCACAGCCAATACAGCCTGTTGTTGACTTTGTCAGTCGGTCAGACACTCGGTCGGTGGGTCTACTCTCGCCCTTGTTAGCTCTAGCCTGTAAAAGTAAAATACATTATTCTCTGTCTGACTGTCTGTCTTTCAGTCTATCTGTCTCGCTCTCGGTCGGTCTGTTTGTCTATATACAGTTTGTTAATCTGTTGGTCAGTCAGTCAGTGACTGTTAATGAACAAAGCAAAGCACAATCATTACAGATTGTACATTGTAATGAGTATTTAAAGGCGTCCTTGTAGATTTATTCCGAATAACCAGCACCATTCATACCAACCTACTGATTTGTAGCTCGCCTTAAATCCCGGATACTTCGTCTTTCCTGTGGACACGAACCTAAACCACATTACCGAATCCTTTGATTTTATAGTGGAAGGTGTTTCTGATCCGCACAATCTTTGTGTATCTTTTGCAAATGTGGGATCGCCGTTTCCAAATTCCACGTAATCCGAATCTAAGCACTTAGGTGCAGAGCCAGACAAATTGAAGACATCAAAGGAGAGTTCAATTCGTTTGTGTTTGTTCACAGTGATGGTCCAGAGACAATCGACATGATAAAGATCGTAAGGTAGAGGATAGTTGAAGCTGGCCAGAGATCCCGTCCCTGAAGTTAACTCGAATACTTTTTTACTTGCCACACACGAGAACGATGCTGGTACTGAAACACGAAAAATACATTGTTTCAAGGAATTTGAAGGGCTGTACTGACTAATTAAGTCATACTGAATTCAACATATAACTAGAAATAGTGTTCACTATAGCTGCCCCCGCTTTTGATATCCTGTTTATTGGTGATGTGTATTGAATACAAAGATTGCGTATACAACTTCTGAGAAATTAACGTTTGAAGCCTTTTATTGGCCTTCAAATACTGCAAGATGCTACTAGAAGATGGCGAAGCTCGAAGGCGACGAAACAAACGCGAACTCGTAGACGCAAGACCTTCAAATGCTGCAAGATGCTGCTAGAAGACGAAGGTGACGAAGGTTGCAAGTACCCGAGACCACCGTGCGCGCTTGTTAAAATATTACCCGAGACCACCGTGCCCGCCTAGTTTCGTCAAATCGAGAATGCTTCGCCCATTACAAACACATTTCTTACTTTTTCAACAAATATTCTTTGTTCTTGTATGTATACACCCGGGAACTCCTAGGGTGCCTCTTGGGTTTTGGCCTCTGGGCCAAAACCCTGCGGGGCAAAAAGCAATTTTAGGCATAACTAATCCAATTTTTCTCGAACACCAAATTTTCCAATTAATCTACGATGTAGAGAGCGCGCATCTTCATCGGTCTCTACTCCAGCAAGAAAAGAGCTACCTTCACTTTTAACCCCCCCCCACCACCACTTACCTTGTGACACTGCCTCAAAAACCGCACTGAACTTAAACATATAACTCCAATCAGGCTTGGGAGACTGGAACCGAACCCAAATATAACGGCTGCTGGAGAAGACTTCATTTGTGTACGACCATTTGAAATATAACTTCAACAAATCGCTTGATGAGTTCTGTCCATCACGAATTACAAGGGTAGTATTCCTATTCCCACTGATGTCGTCAAAGTTGTAGGATACCAAGCTAAACCTCACGAATAGACCTTCTGGTACTGTTATGATCCAAGTACATCTCTTGCTTCTAGGGGGAGTGCCAGGAGGGAACTGGGGCGAGAAAACTTTTCCACTGCTACCACTTATAGGAATGACGTTATCAACTCCGTCGAGTTTGCACGGTCCTACAGCCGCTGAAAACGAAAGTGGAGATAAATTAAATTCTTCACAGAGAGAAGGATCCGTAAGTAACGCGAGGTACTGATGTGTCTTTTAATTAGATAAAACGAATTCGGATTTATCTACAAAAACAACAGTTAAATGAAAAGTTCAAAGAACCGTTCTTAAAAAGCGGATTACAGAGTTTAAAAAATATGCACGGTTTGTGAGAAGCAAATGAAGCTTGGGTTATCTTCCCTATACAACAGAACCTGCACCTCCCACCACATCCCACTGTTCCTTCTCACTCTTTTGATAAAGGAGAAGGACACACCCCTGAACACAACGTTAAAGTTGCTATCAAATTCAAATATGTTCAAACGCAGTCTGTTCAATTTGTTATGTACCCAACATTTTGATTTACCAAATACAGTAGTTTGTTTCTAGAGTTGAGTTGGAACTTTGTAATAAGTCCAAGAAAAAAATATTTGAATTATAGAGACTTAAGAACAGAAATAAGACGTGCTTTGAACGCGGCTACTTACGGTCGGGGAATACAGTATAGCTTGCACGAAATCCTGTGTATCCTCCAGATCTGTCGCTCACGAAATCCACGTAGACATTTGAATATGTTGACCGAATAACAGGAGGGAGAGAAGAACCACAGTATCTGCCAATCATGTCACTCATTCCTAGAGTATAGAATGCGCCTTGCTTAACTGTAACATAATCTGCCTTGCAATCTTCAGAACTCTCCAAGTTGAAGGAATGAAACGTCAACTGGATAAGATACCCAGCTGGGGCGTTGATTGCCCAGGAACATTTCGCCCCGTTGGGATACAGATGAGGATAATTGAAGCTTGCAAATTCACCAGACGGTTCAGTCAAATGCATGTCCCTGTTGTTTAGACAAGAGTATGGGGCTGGGACTTCACTAACAGCCTCGTACGTCGCAACAAATCCACCATCTATGAACAAAGCTGAGACCAGGATATTGTTTCCATTTGAGTAAACAACCTGCTCATTCCCGTCCTGGTTATAACAGAGCTTTCCCAAAAATACTCTTGTGGAGTTTGTTACGTCAAAAATGTACGCATAGTTTTTCTTGCATCCTGATGCCCTGAAACTCCAAAATGTAAGCTTCACAAACTTTCCAGGGGACACGGTGATGTTCCAAAGGCAGGCCCCTTTTCCTCGATACTCGGGAAATCGCGGAGTTGCAAAGCTCATTCCTTCACCAGACATATGTACAGTGGTGTTTTCTTGTGGGTTGCAATATCCCGATGAAACTAAACATAAAGAACAACAGAGGTCACATATCTAGCCTGCGTAGTAGTCTTTTCCGTTTCCTCTTAGCGGGAGAAAGCGAAAGCCAAGGGAAAGTCGCGCGAACGCATGGGGCGAGAGCAAAAAGAGGAATGCCACTAATTTTTTGTCACCTCTGTCCCCGAGCCCTAGCGCGACTCCCGCTTGCCTGAAAGGAAACGGAAGACTGCTACGCAGGCTATCACTTATCACGATTTGAGCCTTACTAAGGGTTGTGAACCATAGTCTATTGACACTCCAATCCAAGGCCATCTGCCTTAAACGTTCCCATCACACGACCCACTTAATTTTTTCGTTTAAATTTTTTTTCTTTCTTTGCTTGATAAATGTATATTCTAAGACGTTTTGCTATGGAGAGTTACGGCATATTTTACGGAGTATCTTTACGGTATTTTGGCTAACGTGTAGGCAAGTCGATATACAAATAACGAGTTAAAATTTACAGAAATAGTACACAATAAATTGACTAAAGCGAGATTGATGAACAATTGTTGATCGTTCCCGGAAATACGTTGCGCGTTTGTAAGAACAGGTCACAAAAGCTACTACGCAAAAGATTATGGTGATGAGAATAATGCAAAATTAATTCTAAAATGTCAAGGACTTAAATCTGGCTAAATAAGATATACGTTCCAATTACTGTTTAAAAAGTAAGATAGATTAAGTTTCCTGTATTTCAGGACGTAGAAGGTTAAACTCGAAGGTAGCTTGATACGAAAGTTTTCGCTTTGCCTAGTGTGCAGATTCTTGCGCTGGTGGGTATTATCAATGATGTGGATGGCATTATTTTATCTAAAATTAAAATTAAAGTCGATGATTTTATGAAGGCGTCTAAAAATAAAAACACATTGGTGAAGGTGTCGTCTAATTCAAAACATCAAAATGCTGCAAACAAATGACATGCTGATAATCTGACAGAATCTTGAATAACTCGAGTTACGACCTCATCATCGAAGCACATAAGTTTCAGATAATATTGTATTCTGTGTTTCTTTGGGGTGTAGACATTTTTTACCTTAGGTGATCTGCTTTTACATTAGAGAACACGTGATATACTCTACAGAATTGTTCTTTTATCCATCTAAAAGCATTTATACGCACGCACACGACTGTTTGAAGATTTGAAAGCAATGTTTTGCAAGAGTATCATCAGATGGTCTGAAATGGGGCAACAAACATCCCACGCTAACAACAAAAAAGTATAAAAGGTCGATTGCTATTTAGTTTTACTCATCTCTTGGAAGATAATTCGAAGTTGCAGTTTTAAAAAGATTATCCCTAAATCCAAATAAACAGTCACAGTTTGGCTTATCAAGTAAAGGCAGGATTTATGTCACATGCTAGATACGGGATATTTAACTTCTTACCTGCTGCTTGGATCATTGTGTAAATTGCAATGAATCCTGGGCCAGTTTTTCCCGCATGTCCTATCACCTTAACACCAAGCTGACCACGCCCTGTTGAGTAGACAGTGAATGAGGGCACTGATCCACTCCGTGTTATAAAATACGGATTCCAATCATCAGTGTTGTCAGTGAACTCGACCCAGTCATACATGTTCAGCTGGAAACTTTTAAATGTCATGCGTATCATTTTTCCTTTTGGAGCTACAATCTTCCATCGACACTGTGTGATTAGTTTGTAGGGGTAACTGGATGGATATCCGGGGCTTTGAATGACACCAGATGCATTTCCTAGCAAAATGTTCATGTTCTCATCTCGGGAATTCTTAGAGGAACATCGAGAAAGGCCTGCTGTAAAAGGAAATACGAGACTACAATAAAAAACTTGCAGTGACAGGGAAAAAAATGGCCAATCACATTGAAACAGTGTTGAATTGTTTTTTCAAGTATAAGAAAACTTTATGCTAATTTTGTAAAAGCACTAAAATTTCCATGAATACTATTTCTAAAACAATAAATCAGTAGTCCATCTCTTAGTGGCCCTTTGTCTCTATTTCAAAACAAGTCCTTGTGCAAAACTTTTTTCTGGGGAGTTAAACAGGTTGAAAATACCATAAGATGAATTTACATCAGAATGGTTAGAAACAAAGACTTGTTTTGGCACAGGGACAAAAGGCAATTCAGAAATAGGCTGTTTAAAAAACAGACAAAAAACCCAATGTCTGTCATTTCTCCTTTGCCTGAAATATCTTCTATCTTCATATTTGAACATGACCCATAGCCTTAACCTCAGATATCTCCTTGAGTCACACACTCTAAAAGCAAAACTGAAACACGTGTTTGTGAAAATTAGTTGACTCTGGACTGACTGTCTGTGTATCGAGTGTTGACCGAGTATTAATAAAGATGTTGACGGAGTGTTGATTAAGATGTTGATGGAGTTTTGATCAAGATGTTATGGAGTGTCAATTGAGGGTTGCCTTTCACAGACAAGATTCAAGAAACCTCTTTGTCTTTGTTTTGTTATGATGCTCTGAAACACTCACATAACATTAACTCACATTATTTTGTCAGCAATGATAATACCATGAAATCATGCATGACTTGCCATCTCTGAATTGAGCTGCTCATTATGCTAATAAGAAAGGCTTCTACAATGACAACACTCAAACTGTGTACACGTGACATTTGTTTGGCACATCCTAGATACCATGCAATGAGGGCTCCTCATTTTAACAAGGGTAATCAGTGTTTTTACACTGTAAAAAATGTTAATCTTGTACAGTACAACTGTATGTGGAAATTGTACAAAAACCATCATGTGTTCACAGTTCAGTTTCCTTACTGTAAATAACATTTTACAGTAAAGTTATATGTAGAATGTTCTTAAAATACATAACAAAACTCTAAAGCTTTTAAAGAAAATCTAAAACTTTTCTTATGCATTTTAGAACATTATTTTGATATCAGTTTTCACATTACCTTCAGTACAATCAAGTCCCCACAACAGCAAGCAAAACCCTGAAGACAGAACAGTGTGTGGAAATACACGACTGTTGTTAATATTATATGAGTTAAACAGCAAGTTTATTACGTAATTTATTTATTATATACTTGGAGCAATAGCATAAAAATATACTACAAAGCATTCCCTTTCTTGAGCACACCTATCAGGCTATGTGGAAAAGAGGTAGCACTTAACATCTCCCACAAGATAGGGTCACTACATATTTTGAAGGGGTTTGGGAGGGCTCAAAAGCTAAAATGTTTATGTTATTCAGTTTAAAGCAAAAAAAGAGAGTCTGTACCTCTGTCACCCTCCCCAAGAGCAGTATTTGCAGTGTACTGTATTTACTTAAATAAGCGCTGTCCACGAAAAAGCGCCGTCCTCAATTAAGCGCCGCACATAGGGTGGAAAAGTTAATAAGCACCACCCTTGAATAAGCACCACAGCTGCAGTGCAGCAGTTATTTGAGTATTTCCATAAGACGATAAAAATAGACTGTAATAGCTGCAATGCGGTTCTAAGCCAGCAGTGGAAATTTATTTTCCTTAATAGTGGTGTTCATAGTGAGTACCGGTATATCTTCAAATTCTTCAAGGTTCTTAAGTTCTTGTGTGAAGGCTTTAAACTTTGCTGGTACAACAAAAGCAACCTCCCTCTTTCTCATCCCTGTAACTGTTGCAGTAAGGAGCGTTTGCTTGTGAGAAGAAGGTCAACAAACGCAATAGGTCTACCGGTATATGGCCAGCAAGGGTATTTTCAGCATCTGGTCATTCCTGTGTCACATACACACCAATTGCATTGGTGTTGTATTCTTTTGCTTCGGCCCTTTTATCTTGACTTTGGATTTCCATGACTGTTTATACACATGGCGTCCTTTGATGACTGTGATGATATTCTTAAAGATACAATTTAAATAAGCACCACCCTTGAATAAGCGCCGCACCAGACAAAAAATGAAATAAGCGCTGCAGTGCTTATTCAAGTACAGTGTAAATATGGCAGCTGGATTATAATTACACTGATTAGTTACATAATTATACAGGTTTTCAAGCAGGGAAATTAAAGTAGTTCATCATTTCATCCTTTGAGCATTTTCAAACAGCAGTGACTGGCAGCCTAATGGAATTGCGTCTAAATCTAAAACTGGAACCAAAAATCAATGCATGCATGAATCCAAGCTCAATTATATTGGTTTGTGAGTGCTTGAATTTTTTTTATTTCTATTTTTATTATTTTATGATTTACATATCTGTTTGTATATTTTTCTTTTACATTCAATATGTTATTTAGCTTTATGTTATAATTCTTATGTTAGCATGATAACTGTATTTAGTATCACTCAACTAGTGGACTAATGCAAATCCTGCATTTTGATTCGCTACGCTACTAGAGGACTATTAGCGATAGTCGTTGAGTGGGCTTCGACAAAACACTGACCCCTGGTCAACTGAACCCCTACTGACCCCCTACTGACCCCCCTTACTGACCCTTAAAAATCATCGGGAAAAAAATACAAAGCATTGTACAAATCAAGTTCATAAATATCACGTTACCTGAGGTTCCAAGAATGGCGGGCGAGTGTTGCAATGGTCTGACA
>OMLO01004903.1_pt1 | contig 11212 bp, 5 predicted proteins | sample 1674811 | NCBI WGS metagenome assembly OMLO01 (sample SAMN06265003, study PRJEB25207) | coral metagenome | isolation source: Coral host | place: Mexico:La Bocana,Puerto Morelos, Mexico | collected 2008-11-13 | reverse complement strand
TTGTTAAGAAATGGATTTACGGAGTAATAATCACTGTCATTTGGTTAACTACTACAGCCAGGGAATCTGTTCAAATTATTTTGAAAGAAAAAAGAATTACCCACGTTTTCATCGATTCCGTCTTGTATCTTCCATTTTATCTAATTTCAGTTTTTCTTATTTGTGTTTGTTATATTCTAATTGTTGTAAAAGTTCGATGCAGTCGTCATCCATATCACCATGGTGCAGCCAGCTTGAGGGAACGAAAACTGACCGGTACCTCGCTCATTGTTGCAGTTGTGTCTCTATTATGTTATTTGCCAGTGATAACACTGTCAGCTATGGAGATTTTTTATAATGGAAAGTTATTCACGAACCTTTCCCGGCGGTCATACTTCCATCTTAAGTTGACAGTGTTATTAACATTTCTGGCCAACTCGATAGTAAATCCTGTAATCTACGCCCTGCGGTTGCCAGGATTCAGAGCGGGTGTATCACAAATATTCTGCAGGACTTTCAACCATGGAGTCTCTGCTGTTTTGCCACTTGGCAACGTAAGGCAGCTTAGACCTCATGTCGCCTAACAGGCACAATGGAACTCATGAAATTGTCACTGGTAATTTTCTTTTTCTTTTTAAAAGTACAGAAAGTTACGATTTACTATTTTGAAGAACAAAAATGCTAAACTGAAGAACAGACAGTCTCTCGATGTAAACTGAATCAAAACGAAAATCACACCAATAGTACATGAAATTCTATACCATTTCTACATTAACGTTTCTTGGGATAATATCTTTCCGTTTAAAAAACATTGTTTTTCACCATAAAAATGAAAAGTAAGCGATTAAAGTTCATCAATGTAGTCAGAATCTTGCTCTCATATACTGGTTTGTCATTCATCTTCAGTACAACGTTTTCGAAAGCACGAGCTTAGTTTGCAAAAACTTAGAAGTATTTCTTGTGTGACAGCATTTCTCAGACAAATAAAAACAAATGACCTTTGGAAAAAATACGAATTAGTGCTCTTCTTGATCTTTTAGACACATTTGACTATCTTTTTGAAAAGCTGGTGGAAAAAGTGGAAAAACCACTGCTTCGTTACTAATTAGTTCATTGATTGTAAACCATTCTTGGCTAAGAAAAATTTATTGTAGTTTATCACTTGTACCGTAAATCATGTAGTATGTTCATTTAGGAGCTGCAGTAATTATAATAGTGCTTTTATTGCCTTTTTGTCCACTGGCGTTTACCTCGGTTTAAAGTGTATATGACATGAAAATGTTTTTCTGCTTATTTGAAAGACCTTTCGAAATACAGAAGAATGGCATTTTTCTTTTTGAAATATATTTTTTCATTTCAGAGATATTGACATTTTTCTGTTATGCAAATTAGTTCAGTGATGACGTCATTTGGTGTGCAACTAAAAAATGGTGATGTACTGAATAAAAAATATCTCTGGAAATATTAAAGCAGTGTTTTTGACATTTGGCACCACAAATGTGAATCACAAAAGGAACAAAATGACACCCTTAGTTTTATTGCCATAGCAACTCTTTCAGCTCCAGTCTCTCCCTGTCATAAAAAAACAAATGTCCCCATTTGCAGCCTTTAAAGTGAGACAAAGGGTCCTGCTTGGAACAAACATAGTTCCCATATTGTCTTAATTCCAATCATCGTATTGGCTGCGGTAGATGGTGCAGGTTTAAGACAAAAACTGGGAATTTCAGTTTTTATTGAGACAGCACCAGCGGCAAAACTGTTGTCATGGTAACAGCTTTAAGAGTGTCATTTTGTTTCTTTTGTGATGCACATTTGTGGTGCCAAGATCCAAGAGCACTGCTTCAATAGTTTCAGAGATATTGTTTATTGAGTATTTTACCAGTTTTTAGTTGCACACCAAATGACGTCACACTGAACTAATTTGCATAATAGAAAAATGTCAATATCTCTGAAATGAAGAAAGATATTTCAAAAAGAAAAACGCCATTCTTCTGTATTTCAAAAGGCCTTTCAAATAAGCAGAAAAAAAATTCATGTGAAGTTTCTCTTTGTTTTCTTTGTTTTACGTCACTGGTGAGTGTTACAGGTTCTTACACCGAGGATCAACCTCGAGGTTGACCGAGGATGAGCCGTCCACGGAATGGATATATTACTCAGTGGACACAAAGGCTACTATTTGATCTAGTTTTACAAACATTATAGAAAGAGAGACAAATCATAATTGTAAGTATCCATTTGGAGGCTTTTTAGTACAAGGATAGAGGGTGTGTGACAGAGACTAAAGCATCTCGATACACAGTGCAGCAGGAATATTCGTCTCGTTTCGTGATTGAATATATAGTGTATTTTAGACTTTAGACCTGATGAATTTTTTTGCCGTGGATAAATAAAGATTGATTGATTGATTGATTGATTGATTGATTGATCATACGGATGTAAAAATGTAACCAAACTAGTAAGACATAAGTCAGCCAATGTAGGAAAGAAACAACAACAACAACAAATTATAACTCAAGAAGATCACAAAACACCAAAGACATTTTTGTCATTGTGTAAGTTTCATTTCGTATTTGCTACATGAGGTGGTCATTACCGCTGACCAAGAATATGTAGGCATTTTTGTTTTGTCGCCATGTGAGCGTACGGATTTCTAGGTTTGTACTACGGTCGTAGGAATGTAGGCACAATAACTTGTAAGTATGGCCTTCGCTTGGTTATTTTGCTCGTATTTCTATATTGTACACAACGTTTGTAAGCTAGCTTATCGTTTTCTTGTTGCAGCGAATCTTTCAGACCTTCCAAATGTTCAGATGTTTCAGTTGCGTAAATTATGCGATACCGGTGCAGTGCTCTACCAACTGAGCTATCGAGCCATCCGGGAGCTGGTCACTTTGTGAGTTTGTAATATACCCGTAGAAGATAAAGTATGAAAATGAATATATGAAAGATTAAATTATTAACGAGGCAATATCAGAGAAAAAAGAACGCATCTTTATCCCTATTTATTTTTTATGCATAGGCAACAAGTTTCTAGTCTAAATTTCAGCCGTTTCTCTCCCGCGCCCCCCTCGGGATAAAGGGAAGAAACGGCTGAAATTCAGACTAACATGCTTCTAGCTACGGCCCTGGAACCTAGTTCAGCGATTCAAAATGCGCCTTTGATGGGAACTGGGAACTGGCAGCAGAACATGAAGATCTCTAGACGGTTGAGAGAAGGTAAGATGGAAGTCGTCTCAAAATCTCAACGACCATACTGACATTGTTCTTTATTGTACCCACCGGCGTATCGATCTTACGGTAAGCACGGTCAAGGCTCTCAATTGGCAACGTAACTTAGGTACTCAATTTAGAAAAACAATCGGTCAACTCCGATAAGAATTGACCAAACAGTTCATATGGCAACAAATTCAGCTTTCAATGCAGAGGTGACGGTATTATTGCCGAGCCGTTATGATTGGCCGTTGCTAATCAAGACAAGACCTTGTGATTGCCGCTGAATGAGTTAATGCAAAGACAGAATTAGTTCTACAGACAAGAAAGCTGAACGAAGAGAAGAAACTTGTGATATATATTTATAATATATTTCTAATATATGATATATACAATGAAGGGACTAATATATGATATATATAATGAAGGGAGACACTTCTCGTTCAAAAATATTTATTATATTCCATCCTGAGCTGTTTCTTTCGGAACATCAAGCATTAGCTTCAAGTTCTCAAAGTATATATTTAAGATTTTACACAAAGTTATAAATTGTTTGCCATCTACAACAGGGAAACAGCCTTGATTGCAGTTTTTAACCCTTCCAGCCCAAATGCAGTTCTAATTCGAGATTCTGTTAACAATATCAATACAAATTCAAGCAAAGTGATTATGAGAATTACGAAGCTACACATTTTAAAAATGGCTAGCCTCTGGCGAGTTTCTCTATGAGAGATACGAAACTAGCAGAAAGAAAACTTATGTTCTACTCAGGGCTGAATGGGTCAATTAGTCAAAAAAGTACCATCAAATAAAATTAAATTCTGCTTGTTGAGTATTCTTTCACTTCGCAATAAACTTGCTAACATAATTAATATCTTCCTTCTAAAAATAAACCATGGGCACCGTGGCCTGTTAAAAATAATTTAGAACGATGCTACACTTTAAGTGTTAGTTAACTTTTAACGTTTTGATTTTATTCTGTAATAGACATTAAGAAGGTGTGCCTTGAATATTCAGCATTAAATCAAAGTCGATTTTAGTCAGTCGTCAATTCATATTAATGGTGACCATGATACATTTCTCTGCAAACGTTTTGAGTGTCGTTGGAAACCATCGATTGTTTCGCGCCAATCTTTTTCGTGGGTGCTTGGTATAAAGACCTTTTCGCGAGAAAATCCGCCATTTTGAACTTGGAATAAAGTACATATCGTAAAGTACCAAGTTTGAATGGGAATGCGCTGACTTTGATGTGCAATAACTTCTGTAAAGTTGAATTTCTGCGTCAGGCACAAATACAATCTGAATCTTCAGATATTATCTACTGTATTAAGTTTAGTAGTCAAGAAAAACGTAGAAATTCAATTTTTGAAAGTTATTTGACAAGGATGTTCCCGAAAGACGTCTATTTCGCGAAACGTTCGCCACATACACAAAATGACGGATTTTTCCACAAAGAGGACTGTTGTCCAAATGTCTGAATATAGATATTTTAACTCATCTTTGCAGTCTGTTAACGTAGGATGGCATGCATTGAGCGCACTCCAAACATTCCCAGAGAAGCATGAATTCTCCCGCCGATACTCTGTTAAATATAATTCATTTACATGCACTAGTTTAAACATGCAAGTCTGTAAAATCAGTTCATTTCTGTAAAAAAGTTAACAAACTATACTAAACTTTCAAATTGTTTTGGAAATTGTTTTAGCGTATGACGCAGCGGTAGTTCAGTCACATTTTGTATCACTTTGTCCTTCCGAGTTTTTTTAAGTTTTTTTTTTTATTGCATTTGGACGATAACTTTTTAATAAGGAAAATACCTTTTCCCGATGAAAGAAAAGTATTAAACTGCAAAACTCATATTAGCTTAAAGCGATATTTACTTAACACGGCGACCTTAATTTTCTCTAAACTTGTCAAGTGTTTATAAACAAAATAACTCGAAAACTTGTTTTCCTTGACAAGATTCATTAGATTAATTATTCGCCAACTTATTGGCTTAGGAAACCAAAAATTGCGCTAAAAAATATGATTTCAAAATGACTTTTGGGATACAAATTATCGGTAAACCTTATGCGTTGCATCATAATATATGTTACAGCCTAACCTTCACGAAAGCGAACGTTAAGAAGTCCCAGTTACACGTGTTTATCTATCCTTAAGTAAGAAACTGAACGTAGAAAACGACGCGAATGGTGTACGGTGCTGCAAACGTTTTGTGTCAAGCTATGAAAGATGTACAACAGTACGTCACGCTGGTATACTGTCATGATCGAAAGTCAAATTTGATCCAGCGGTCTTCTCGTTTTGAATTACGTCATAGCAACAGTTATTCTGTCTCGGTCAATTGAATTCTGGGTAAATTGATCAATATTTATTTGAATGGTGAGAAGACCATGCGAAGACATAAGTAAAACCGAGTTTATTTGCTGCAATATCGAAAAAAGGACGTCAAAATTCCTAGGAATTCGTTTCTCCTCTGTATAAAAAGTCTCACAAATTTCTATAAAATTAATGAGCATTAAACGCACGCCCGAGGTTAGTTAAATTATTTTTTTTCTTAATATATTTAAAATGCTTTGCTCCTTGCAAGTATATCTACTAAACCTTAATGTAATATAAGGGAGAAAACACAGACGGGAAATGGAACTTAAAATCACTGCCAGCAAATAAAATTAAATCTGCCTGATGAGTGCGTAAGCACGAAACTCCGAGTTGCAGTGAATCATGGGTGTTTTCATTTAGTAACCCAATTCTATACACCGCTCTACACAAATGTGTATTGAGCACTCTTTAGCAGTGTTAACTACAACTTCTCATGATTATATTCTTTTTTCATCACATAAGACATCGTATCCTTTATTTCCTTTCTAGTTCCTCTCAGATGCTCAGTTCAGTTAAGTTCAATTTCCCTTCTTGTGAAAATATCCAAATAAAACTATAAATTAGATTTAAAATAAATGTTGGATTTGCTCGCAACATTCTCCGGTGTACAGTATTTACAACTTCTAAAACAGTTGGCGTTTTGAAAACCCAACCGAAATTATTTGCTAGCTTTATTGACTTCCTGTGATTGTACACATGCTGCAACACTCTCTGGCCAGTCAGTTTGCAGATGCGTTATTGTAGGCCAACCACGTGAGTAGACAAAACCAATTAGGAGTTGGTTGACTTCATATTTCCCGCGCTTCCCGTCGGTTGCCAGCGCTGGCTTTAGCTTGTGATTGGCTTATTGAGGTATTGGCAACTACGTTTGGCCTAGCTGTGAATATGCTTCTTTAAGGACCTCACACAGCTTGTCCCAACCAATCAATTAACAAATGATATCATCACGGGCACTAAGTAGCAAAATTGAACAAGAATCTTCTATTTGCCCTTTTCCCGCGCTTTTTTGCTTGTTTGTTTGTTTGTTTGTTTGTTTGTTTGCTTGTTTGTTTTTTCAAATATCAAAAAGAATACCCAGAGAAAGTCAAGGAGGAAACTGCTCTAATAACGTAAGTCAATAGGATTATGAACTAACTATTAATTATTACCCGCATAAGTTAATCTAGTAAGGTTTAAAAAGATCACCACTTTCCACTTTTGCTTGCGATGCCAATAGGATGACGTCTGTAGAACGGGAGTGGATTGAAGTTGTCTGAGAAAAGGCTCCGTGACGATTCAGGGAGCCCTGAGTGGACTGGGCTCGGTTGGTTTGTTTCAAGCGTTGGGTTCTTCTTTAAATCTGCGAAAAGAAATGTACGTGTTAAATGGAAGATCATACCTTAAGCTTACCCAGAAATTTCAGTTATCATCCTAAATGTTTCTATAGATTTCTAGGATCTAGGACCTTTGCTTTGACCAATCCGTACGCATTTGGATTGAAGCTTACTTTGAGGTTATTACCATATGCATTCAGTAGTCAAGTGACCCTCGAGTAGGTTGAACTATTTTTGCTACTACACCGTGCTGACCAGACCCTACCAGGTCGGAACAGCTGTCCATGGTTGCAAGTCTTGGCTGTCACTTTTACTTCTGTCACGTACTCGTCGCGTTAACTTTTCTTCGTAGTAATCAGCCTTGTTTCAGTGTTACTCTATTCATTTTGTTGGTTGATCAGGTCTTTTACAGATCGAGTGCGGCCCTACATTTGTACTCGCATTTGCCTTAGCTACCCTCTATTTTTTACGCGGTAGTGTCTTATCACCTATGATGTCAAATCTCTGCACCCCTGCCTCCACAACCACCACGGAATCCAATGCCAAGCCCATCTCTTTTAGCTCGGCCATCAAAGTCCGTCTTCAAGTTTTGTTTGCTCGCCCTTGCATGCTTCTTCCAGGTGATCTCCATCTTAGGGCAGTCTTGATGCGGTCTTTGGTCCATCCTAAGGACATGGCAAGCCATCGGATCCAGCGGTGTTCAAGATTTGACATTTGACGGATAAGTGTACGTAGTCGTAGAGTCTAGTGTTAATTTTGTTAATTCTGCACAGCATGCTGTGAAGGACCGCTCCCGTTAGAAACACACCGTTCACGCCTGACATCCCACCCGGGACGAACAGGACTAAAAGAATTACAACTCACCTTGAATTGTTAGAAGCATTTTCTTTCTAGCGCCAAACACACTAATGCCCAGTTCCTTGAGATCTTCCTCGGTCAGAGTCATGAAAGTTGGCAAGTCAACCTTGAAAAAGTGAAAACGTTTTTCTAGGCATAAAATCCTTCACTGTTAGGGGATCTCGCGGTTACTTAATTTAATAAAACAGTTTAAAAAAACAATTGAAGTGTTTCAGAAAACAATTGAAGTGTTTCAAAAAAGTTCTCCCGTTCTTTTACTGGCTACGCTATTCACTATCTGTTCTGATACAGTGAGTAACCTAGCAGCGTGCGATTGTTAACAAGATAGCGGAGTGACAGGGGTTTGTTTGTGTTTGCGAAGTCGCCGTGAAAAGGACTAAGTTAAGTGAACGACTTGTGGATTTATACTGAAGGTAGGTCTTGCATACAAGCCAAGTGGCCCATCAGGCCTGAGCTTATACCGGTTTCCGTAACATGAAGCGACGAGTAGTATTTATTCTATCCCCTGGATGGAATGCTAGTCCATCACAGGTTTACCCCCAGTTGGGTTGAGCGAGGCACCGCGAGAGTAAACAGTCTTGCCCAAGGGCACAACTTTAAGGCACCGGCTAGAACTCGAACCCGGACCGCTCGATCCGGAGACGAGTGCGAGGCTATGAGGCCTCCGCACCTACTATACATTTTTACTAACATAATTAGAGTATTCGCTAGAAATCTCGAGCGAATAATCTAATTACATGTTAAATGGAAATGTTGATGATTAACCATATTGGTTCAAGATCTCCAGAAAACGCAGAATTTGTCACTTCACGTTATGTCTTCTAGAGGGTGCCTAAGAAATCCACCAAGGTTTACAACGTACGTGCATAGCCCTTATTCTGCTTATCGCCGTTGTGGTTTGTGTAAACTCCCTAGTTACTAACATAACGTGGGCGTTTGTTGCAACGCCGAAGGAAGTTGAAAACGGAGGTTTTACTCTGAAAACACATCAAATATTTTCCGTCCACAACAATTGGTTATTTTATTTTTTTGCCCTCACTAAAACGAAGATTCACCGCTTTTAAATTCCTCCACTTTGAAGAACGTTTAAGAAAAGCTCCGTTTTCGTAACGGATTAGTGTGGACGGTAGGCCAAACCGTAGATACAAAGATGCGTTTTCAGATTTCTCTAGCGTGGCGAGTACGCTGTCTTAAAAGGAATAGTATCTTGTGGCATTGTACACGTAACACTGAGAACTTCGCCTCTCTATGTCCATCTCACCTCTTGTTCTTGGAAGATACTAAAATACTTTCCAAGGCCAACTTTATCAAAAAGATCTCGAAGATCTAAAATAAAATAAAAACAAAACTTCATCGACAATTGAAGATAACACTCGACAACAGCCGGTAACTCTTGGAGTTAACCAAAAGAAAAGAATTGCATTGAGCTTGTTAGTCATACTAGGAAACAAAGGAATCCGATTTCTTTCCCGCTAGGAGTCAAGACCTTCTGGTTTCCTGTCTAGATGCTCCACTGCAGGCTCCGGCAGGACGTTTCTGACCTCGAAAGACCGAGTAGAAACTGGCTAAGAGTGAAGTCGCCGCGGGGGCCTGTTAAGCTTAAGGAGACTCTTGGAAACTAAGACCATTAAACTACATTCATGTGACAAACATCGGGCTAGTGGCGTCTCGATGATGGCAGCTTAACCAACAACCGCACCGGAGTGTGATGTTGATGGTGCAACAAATCCTTACTTCTTGTACTAAATTGCGAATTACGAATCCTATTATTGTAATAAAAAGGCTTCAAACAAATCTTCGAATCACGAAAACGGCTGAATCGCTTTCCTTTTTTTCCTTGCATTGACACACAAAGTTGCACACGGGACTACGTGTTGAGAAAAGCACTGGAAGGCGAGGAAAAAAACCAGTCCAACACAAGAATAACTCATACCTGAGCAAGGAGATGTCGCTGAACAACTATTTCTTCTAGAACCAATTGCTCCGACCCTGCTACTTTCAGCTACGAAATACAAACAAACACAAAAAGGAATTAAGACTAAAACCTTGCGTACAACTGTATATTACTGTATAACTGGGGTAGCAGGTATGGCGCAGTCGATTCCCGGACCCAGCCGGGCGTGATATGTGGGTTGAATTTATTGTTGGTTCTCTCTACTCCGAGAAGTTTGTCTCTGGGTATTCCGTTTTTCCCCTCTCCTCAAACACCAACATTTCCAAATTCAACTGGCACAATAGGCACGATGACGCGTTAGATACGCGCAAAATTAAGGAGTCACTGCTTCGAAGTTTCATCAGGGCCAACAGAGAACACAAATGACAGGTTTATAAAACTGTGGATTTTCCTTACTCACCCGATGATTCTTCCTCTTCAACGCATTCCGCTCTGAGTGAAGACTGGAAGAGAATTTGAAACAGTAAAACACCAGAGTAGAGGTAACGTAAAGAAGACATAACGCAACACATCTCACGAGTCATGCATATTTCGTGACATAACCATACAAACCTCAAAGCCACTCCTGCTCCGAGATTTTCTAGGGCCTGAACTAAATAGCGAAGACGGATTGGCAGACTGAAAGAAAATGCAATATGAAAAATTACACCCTTTCATTTACTCCCAGTGATTAAAAGACACTGATCTGTGAGCTGCAAAAACTTAAAAAAAAACGCCTAGTTCGCACGTAGTTCTTCTCAAGCCTTAGGGAGACTTCAGGTGAAATTTTTACAAACGTACCTCAAAACTGCCATTAAAGGATCCATTGTAAGGTAACAGATTGCCTTTGTTATGGGCCCTGAAATCCAGCTAAAAAAATACAAACAATATATAATAAATCGCCCTTGTAGTAGGCCTTGTTACGCTCAGCCAGTAGCTAGGAAGCTTAAGCAAACCACCATGACGACGGCAGCGAGAACGTCACCAAACAAACAATAGATGTGGACGTGCGCTATAAAGCTATGTACATGTCCTTGCCGTCCTCAGGAAAACAAGAAAGCGAAATGACCAAGTTATGCGGAGGACGAATCTGACATTGCACATTTAGCCTAAGCACGTTATTAGAGCTATTAGCGCACTAAACATATCTAGACAATCACGAATTTGTGAAATATAATTCTTTTTTGACTTGGCGTCGTCCTCGCCGTCGTCGTTGCTGAGGCTCTCTTGTGACGTCGCGAAACTTCCATAATATCAACCTCGTCCCCCTGGGAACGAGGTTACCATAATATGTGCTTAGACCAATCCGCCAAGGAAAAGTCTTGATCTTATTTTGTAATATGAGGCAGTAGCAAAGCAAAACAAATAGTAAATTCGTTCAAGCCGGATTGGAACCAGCGACCTAAGGATAACAGTTCTTCCTCTACAGTCCTCCGCTCTACCAACTAAGCTATCGAAGGAACAAATGAATAAAGGGTGAAAGTTTCTAAAGAAACTGTGGTGCTGCGTCGGTGGGGGTAACAAGGTAATTTCGTTA
>OMLO01004902.1_pt1 | contig 11213 bp, 10 predicted proteins | sample 1674811 | NCBI WGS metagenome assembly OMLO01 (sample SAMN06265003, study PRJEB25207) | coral metagenome | isolation source: Coral host | place: Mexico:La Bocana,Puerto Morelos, Mexico | collected 2008-11-13 | reverse complement strand
ATGTTGGCTGTGTTCAGCACTGGGCCACTCTTGGGTTATCGAGCAGCCATCATCAAAGAAGTTTGGCGATCTACCACGTTGGAGATTTTTTTGCGAAAATGTCATATTTGCCACTTGGATGCAAATTCATAATTTCCAAATATTTGCAAAAATGTATACAATCTATAGGGGGGAACTTGTGTTGAAGTTCGATGGGGCTTCATGTGTGCTTTGACCTTCTTGTTATATACCCCCTCCCAAAGTCCGGGTCTGGCTTAAAACCTTGCCACAAGGTTTTTCGTCAGCTGATATGGATGCGACATTTTGGCTGTGGATCGTGGAAACAAACATGCTTGTGGTCCAATTCTGTGGAAGTGAGATGCTTCAACCGTGGCCCACTGAGTGTAAAACAAAAGGCTGAAGCAGTTCCCTTGGCCCACACATACGTTGATTCGCGAGGGAGGAAAAGATGTGTCGGAAAAAAGGAACAGTTGAAGAGCAGCCAGCACCTTCTGCTGGGTTTGGCACTGTTTTATTTCGATACGAAGCGTCTTTTGGGACCAATGGAGATCTATACTATTATAACTGTTGTGTCTGTCCTTTTTGTTTTTCTTAGGGCCATCGAATTTCAAAACACTGAGGGCCTACACAACGGCATTTGGATATGCTGTTGCTGCGAACTACTACAAGATGCATGCTGGCGTTTGGGGTCTGAGAAACCCACAGGACTCAACGACTCAACATGAGTGTTTTTTATTCCAAATGTGCTTTGTCATTGGAGAGAAAAAAAAAGGAATAGAATTTCTTTTGCTATCACTCTGATGGCCTTTTCTTGTTATACTGTGTGTGGAGGACCAACAAGAAGATGACACCAATGCCATCCTAGAGTCCATGACGGCAGAACCTTTGGATGAATGGAATGATGGTGATCTTGAATCTGTGCTTATTTATCTGAGGGGAAACAAAAGTTTAAATGTGCCACCCTTGTGGCGATCCTTTTTGGGGATGAACAAATGAAGGGGGCACGTGAATAAATGTCATGTCTACATGACAATTTCAACAGAAGAACGCCTTCCTCCGTTTGTATCTCAGTAGTTTAGTTGCTGACCATTTTGAAAAGTCCTGGCAGTATAAACCTCTGCCCTGCCTTTGAAATTTTACTGGTGCTGTTTGAAAACCAAAAACGTTTGTCTGTCTGGAGGGTCGTCGAATTATACGCGGCCTTGGAAACTTTTAAAAATTGGTTACAAGACAATGGGCAGGAGGCTCTATCAAAATGTCAAGCCTGGTGGGGAATTTGCAAAGGCAAAGCCAGGCCCTTTTCTGGGCAACGCTATATATATATATATAGTTCCACCTGCTCGAAAATGATTTGTTTTGGTTTGCTATGTTACATTTTTCGGCAAAAAATCACTAGAAACTGCGAAATGTTTGCAACTATACACGCTGGTGATGCTGGTGAAACTGTATATATACAAAACAACGCACCTGTGTTATCACAAAAGTTTTCGCTGTGGTCTGAAAAAAACTTATGTTTGTGTGGCTGGGTTTTGCTTTGTTTAATTTTTGGTCACATGGGTGTTTATAAATTTAGAGTCGCACAAATTCTATACTGATATCACATTGTCTACAATGTGATATCAGTATAGCAGAAGTGCTGTAGGTTCTTAAATCCCACAACCTGCAAATATACAAACGTGTGACCAAAAACATTGGCAACCCCAAACGTAATACCTTGATTGCTTTTTTGGTTTCTGGAAGACATTTAGGGAATCTGGGGGATCTGAACTGTAAAAACCCTGCGTCGGATTTCGTCGGAAAACGTCGGAAAACCAAAAAAAACCTCGGAAAACCAAAAAAAACGTCGGATTTCGTCGGATTTTTTTTACGGTTTTTTCGGACCCGAAACCATTTTTTTTGGTTTTTTTGATCGTTTTCCGACCTGAAATCAAGATTATGTATTTTTTTGGTTTTTTCATAGCCCCAATCCCAACTTTTTTGGTTTTTCGGTGTTGCCAGGTGGTGCGAGTGGCTCTGGGCCAAACGCTTTGCATGTTTTGGCTAGCGCGAGGGAAAGTGCAGGTGCCATGCCCTCCCTCCTGCCATCTGTGGCTGCAGTTGATTGAATTTTCGAGTTGTTCATTGAACTTTGGTGCTTGTCGGTTCTTGAAGAAATGCACATATATAAATGTGTCACTCTGAGGGAAAAAAAAAGAAAAGAAGATGACCATTCATACATCGGAATGTATATTGGCTCAAAGAAAAAACGCCTTTTTAGGCAATGAGCAAAGCTTGGAGCTGCGAAACGTTGCAAAAAGGGCAAAAGTACATGTCCGAGCAGCGACAACCACCAATGGATAAGCAGCCGCCTCCGGTGAAGGTGGGAATTCGTTTAAAAAACGATGGCTTTAATAAACGAGATACGTTTTTCTTTGCGACGGTTTGTTCTGGACCATCCGGACCTTCGGTTTTTTTTTCTGTCCCGGTTTTTTTTTTGATGGAATAAAAACAAGTTGTTTGGGGTCCTGCCCAACCAACTTTGTTTTATTCACGTCATTTCAGGAATATATGCAATTTGTTTGGCTGTAAGGAACCAAACAAGTTTCATAGATTCGGGAAAGGGTTTTTCGTTTATTGACCATGTTTCGACGAATATATGAAAGATGCTTGGCCATACGTCAAACAGCTTTCATAGATTCAGAAACAAAACTATATATATGTATATATTATAGATTTTTTCAAACATGTTCGGCGACGGATTTTTGGGTACTCTACAAACATTGTTTTTCAAACATTTTAGCTGAATATATGCAAGTTGTTTGTGGATCTACGCAAACATCTTTCATAGATTCAAAGAGAAAAAAAAGGGCGTGGACAACAAACATCTTTGCCAGGTCAAAGAAGAACAAAGAGACAAAAGGCCTTTGCCGGCGCCAATGATGCCTACGCCGAAGTTCAAGGCCAACAAACCAGTTCCCGATGAGATGGCTGCCAATCCTGCCTCTGGCAGTGCTGGCTCTGACGATGGCGCAGCTACCAAGCTCCAAAGGATTATGGATCGCATGGCTTCGCTGAGGCAGTTTCATGGGAGGCTGCAAGGGGAACAACAGAGGCTGGAAGCACTGTTGACCCTGCGAGAAAACCCGCCTGAAAGAATGAAACTTGGGGAAGTGCTTGGTACCATGCGGAAGGTGCTGCAGGACATCGGCAAGCTAGAGCAAATGAAGGCAAAAGTAGAGTTGCTTCAAACGATGCCGCATGACGAGGAGCAGGACCAGAAACAACAAGAAGCTGTTGGAGCTCCATGGCGCCAGCAACAACAACAGCAACAAGCTGAAGCTGCAAGGCACAAGCAACAGCAACAAGAACAAGCAGCTGAAGCTGCACGGCAAATGCAGCAGCAAGAACAAATGGCAGCTGAACAACAGAAACAACAAATGGCAGCTGAACAGTACAATCAGCAGCAACAAATGGCAGCTGAACAGTACAATCAGCAGCAACAAATGGCAGCTGAGCAGTACAATCAGCAGCAACAAATGGCACCTGCACAGTACCAACAGCAGCCAGGACAAATGGCACCTGCACAGTACCAACAGCAGCCAGGACAAATGGCACCTGCACAGTACCAGCAACAGCCAGGACAAATGGCGCCTGCACAGTACCAGCAACAGCCAGGACACATGGCAGCTGCAGAGTACCAGCCGCAGCATGAACAAATGGCAGCTGCATACCAGCAGCACCCCGAACAAATGGCAGCTGCGCAGCAGGAAGAAATGGCAGTTGAGCCACCGCATGGACAAAAGCAGTGGCATCAAGAGGATGCGTTCAAAGGGCAGCTGTCACCTGAAGATCAGGAACTTGAAACTACGTTCTTCGCGGTCCAGGAGAAGCACCGCAAGCAGCTTGAGCTGCTCGCCCGGGCCCAACAGAAGGAGATTGACGAGCTCCTGGAGAAGGGACCGGTCAAGAGACAGCGTGTCACTCCAGAACCTGTCCCAGCTGGACGAGTTCAAAGTGGCCTGTTTTTAACCAAACCTACGCAGGCTGGCCCCGTGGTTCGTGGCAGTGGCATCGATGAAGGCGGAGCCAATCCATCGCAGTCGCAACTTGGCCAATTATATTTTTGAAAGTTTTTATGGCCTTTCTTTGGATCAATTTCAACGGTTATGCTGACCAGTGGCTCAGAATGTCAGGTACGGTATTCCCCCCTTCAGAATTCCAAATGTTGTATTCAGTTTTGATGTTTTTGATTTGTGCTCACAATGATGATCAAAAATCAAACACCTCAAACATAATTTGTAATTCTGAAGGTAAGAATGCTATACCTGACATTCTGCACATCTCCTGGTTAAGACTGATGGACTCCAATTCCACGATCCAAAGAAAGATTACAATTGGATTTATGCTGTCACGTTTCCGTAGATAAGATCTTCAAGTAAACACAACCTGTGCGTGTATACACGTTGTTTAAAAAAAACATGTAAACACTCACACAAATATATATTACATCATATAGTGCGCGATATATGTATAGTGTGCCTGGATGGTGTTGCCCTGCGCTGGTGTCTGTGGGATAAAGGTGGGAAATTTGAACTTGCTGGAGGGGTCGTCGGGAGGGGGGGATCGATGGAGGTGCTGGGGGGGTTCGATGATTTTTGGGTCTTTCGGTGTGCTGGTATAGCCATGGCTTTTTGATTTACACACTTGGAAACAAAAGCCTTCCAAAAGGAGGAGGACTGAACAAAGGAACAATGTTTGAATGATAGATAATGATAGTAGAAATAAAAAGCAATAGATAAATCAATGAACATGTCATGGACGCAAGGTCACCCCAAGAAGATGGTATGACTGAAAAGCTTCTTGAAGAATCTGACGAAGAAGACCTTCAGGCGCAGGTTGATGCCCTCGTCCCAAGCAAGGAGGCTGAGACTCCAGGCGAAGGCGATCCGGTGAAGAGTGATGCCATCGTCCCAAGAAGGGAGCCTGAGGTTGGAGCCAGCAAGCCCAACAGAAGTGCTGTTGTCATCAACAGCCAATCGCATCCTGATGCTTATGCGTGGCTGAACAGATCCGCGAAGAGTAGCAAGGCCATTCTGCCTCCTGAAGTGCTGGAGGAGTGGGAAGCTGGAGGGTCACGCCGCAACCAGCTCCTCAGGAGCTTTGTGACCAAGGTGTACGTTCCAGGATCTTCTCAACAAACAAACATTTTGCGATTGGAAGCATGGAATCGCATTAGGCAAGCTACGAAGAATTTTTCGAGGAGCTTCGTGGGGTACGCGTGGCATACCGAAGAAGAGTTGAAAGAAGTCCTGAAATGGAATGAGAAACTTGGGCTTTTTTTAGTTTATTGGATTTTCCGGCAAAAGGCGGATATCAATATACATTTAAAACTAAAGCACGCATATCACACATATGGTATAAATATTATATATATATATATATCAGGTGTTCATAGTGTTCAGTAAGTATAGATCTAAAATATAATTATCGGATTATACAACTTAAATTTCTGATAGTTATATTTTCCATTTTGGAGAAATAAAACTAAACTCAGCCATCTACTTTTACTTTAAGGGGTTCTAAGGTTTTGTTTTTCAGTAAGTAGATGGCAGAAATCAGTTTTATTTCTCCAAAGTGGAAAATATAATTACCCCGAATTTAAGTTGTATTCCTATAACTATATTTTAGATCTACTTACTGAACACCATGAACACCTGATAAATATATATATATACACGACATTGTTGCTATAAACATTGTCAACGGCGTTTTTTCTGTTCCCAATGTTTTTTCTTGGCGGCGGAATGTCTCTGAGGGCAAAAAGAAAGGGAGCCGTTGAGCACTGCACTGGCAAACGCCTCACGAAGAAGTGCATCTACGAGAAAAAGACCAAGTATCTTGTGCAAGTCTCTGACACTGTTGAGCACCTTAACTACCATTTGGGTATGTTTTCTTTAGTTGTGGTAAATGTTGTGGTATAGATGACTTAGTGTACGCATCAGTTTTTGAATGAGTATATTGCTGCAACCCTTTGCTTTTGAAATTTCTACTTTGATCTGAGGCAAGGCCAGGAGAAGCTCAGGGAGCTTGAGGAGATCATGAGTGGCCAGGGCATTTTCTCTGAGGATTTCAGCCTTGGACTTGGCGATTTCTTGGAGGTTGGCGATGATACACCGGTGCCGGATAGCGATGGTGGTGATGGTGGGCTTCCTAGTGACGAGAGGCCGAAACCCGGCAAGGACAAGGATCCCTTCCCGACCATTGAGAGTAGCCTCAGTGCGAGTGAGCTGGTGGCCAAATACAAGAAGGCTTTGCTGTCCAAGCAGGGCATGTTCAAAGACATTCACCAAAAATGGATGGAAGCACAGCCAGCCACTGGGAAGATGCTCGTTTGTTTATAGTTATATGTGCAATACCTTTAGAATTTTGGTTTTCGACTCTATGTTTTTTTTTTTTGGCTGCACTAAAAAATGTGTTTCTTTACTGGCGACATCTGTGCTTCAGGAACGAATGGAAGGCATTGTCTTCTACTGCTGGTGCCTTGGGCTTTTTTTTTGGAGAAGGAAAAAGGGGCGCTGTTTCACTGAAGTAGTTTGTTTCCTGTTTTTTTTTTGGTGGGGACCAGTATGTCGGAGCATGAAAATTCAGGTAAGATTTCTGAGCTCTACAGATCTCTTTGTGGGAAAGAGCAAGAGCAATCGATGAAGAACCCGGAGATCAAGAGTGTCTACGCTCCAATCTTTGACTCGATCCGATCTATGTGTATGACGTTCCAGAACGAAATCAATTCTGCGAAGATCCACCTCCCTAAACCGCCGCCGAAACAACGCAGAAGGTCCAAGGCTGAGCCTGTGGAGTAGATCCCACGTACACTTGTTACTGTGAGACCTCTACAGTGTTGGGCCTGATGTGGCTTCATTTTGCGATGGGACCGTTCAAATGCAGAATGGCACAGCAGGGACAATGATACAATCTCCGTAAACACTAAAAATAGCAGTATATATATACATTCAGTAAGTTCAATGTTCCATTTACTCCTTTACGGTTTGTTCACCTATTTTACTTGCGCAATTTTACGCACGCAGAAGTCAAGAGTGCTGCTGTTGCTTCCGGGTCTGAGGAGTTTGTGGGTAGGTTGTCCGCTCTGTGCTGCCTTGTGCTGAGGCATGTCTGCAGGTATATTTGGACGCACACTTATATATATATATATATATATAAAATACATGCACACCGGAATTTTTTTTGCACAGAATTGCTTTTGAAATTTACATGTCTGAACTTTACACCATAGCAATTTTTTTTATCTGGTACATGCAGATTTGCCTGCCGGCGCAGCATTATTTTGAGAATGAGTTCCATTGAGGTATCGCGGCGATCGCCGTTGAGCTGGAGTACGTGGAGTCGAAAAAATTGATACTGCTGCACTGCAATCTGTGGGTACGGCGTCCGCGGTTGTAAGATAGTTGTTTCGGCGCCTGCCCAACCATCTATCTTACAAACGTATTTGGTGCCTATAATTTACTTTTTTGTTTGCACGTTTGCTTTCCGCCCCACGCAGGTGAATAATCAATCAAGAAGATTTTGCTCGAGTACGTTGTGTCTTGGCCCGGCTGTTCAAGCTTTATCGGTGGAAAATTTCGATACCAGGAATGGACATTCCGAAAAAATAAACTTAAAAAATGTAAAGTATAAAGATTCACCGCAACTTCGCTATATGAACAAGAATCTATGTAAATATTTATTTATATACTATAGACCATATTTACGTAGATTCTTGTTGGTAGGGAAGTTGATGTGAATCTATATTGTTTACATTTCTTAAGTTTATTTTTCGGAAAGTCGATTCCCAGTCTCCAAATTTTGGCCGGATAAAACTTATATAGAGAAGTGATCTTCTCACTTTTGTGTTTTGTTTCTTGCATCTCTATAAAAGCATTCACAAGGTCATGAGGCGTTCAATTGAAATTTTCGTGACGCAGGAACCTTATATGATATCATAACATATATATTGGTTGAAGTCAGTCCCAACCAATTGGCGAAATTTACAAAAATTTGCGAAATGTTTGTTGTCTATTTGAAAAGAAAACCAACATTTCGCAAATTGTTAGAAAACAAAAATTTCGCCAATCTGGGAAATTTGCGAAATCTGCGTTGTGATAGAAAACCAATTTATAGGAAATTTGTGAAATATATAGAAAACCAAAATGTCGCCAATTTGCGAAATTTGTTGTATATATTATGATAGAAACCTTTGTGAACTGTTATATTCTATATCGCAAATTTGCGAAATATTATATTCATCTGAAACTGTATTTACGTTCGTATACTAAGGCACACAACGCTGCCAAAGCTTCGGAGAGCGCTTTTTGTCAACAAGCCACGATGATTCCCGGCAGCCCAATGTATATAGAGCTACAGCAACTTTCAAAGGCTCACCTAGCACCATGTGACAAAGAGACTACATTTTTGAAGGAGGTCGTTAACGTTGGACGGATTACAGATATACCGATTTCAGAATTGTGGCTGGCGTCCACAGGAAAGAAACACTATTACATGTCCATCAGGTCTGTTGCGAGCTATATCCTGGAAAAGTGTCCATCAAAACTGTTGGCGGGGTATGCACACCCTGACGACTCAGGATTTAAGAATCTTTTGGCTATGTGGTGGAAGGCTTACCAGGCGCTCCATCCGCAGCACGATGTATTTACACGTTATGGAGACGAACTTCATAGTGTTATACCGATGAAGTTACATAGCGATGAGGGAACTGGCCAACGCAAAGCACCAGTGATGCAGTACTCTTGGGGGCCCATGCTAACAGCTGCACCAAGCAGTCTGGACCGTTATTATTATTACACATCTTGTGTTGGTGAAGACTACAAGCGATTCCTTGCTGGCTATGCGGCTGGAAACCCTGTCCTGGATGAATTCCATACGCAATTGGCTGCAGACTGCAGAGATGTTTTTCTTGAAGGACTGTTTTCTGAGAAACTTCAAAAGAAACTTCGTTTCTGCTTTGTTGGTCTGGAGGGCGACCTACCAGCACAGGCCCGTGCGTTTCGGGTGGTGAGGAACTTCGGTTGCGTGCCGCACCGTTGCTGCCCATGGTGTTGGGCCGATGACACCACCACACCGTATACGGATAGGAGACCAGAGGCCCGTTGGAGAGGGACAATTTCGAGAGACGTTCCATGGGATACGAATAATCCTAGCCCTTTGGTTACGATTCCTGGCGCAGATCGAGTAATGTTCCTATCGAAGGATTTGTTCCACATGGCCCACTTGGGCCATGTTCGAACATTCTGTGTCAATTTGCTGTGTTATTTGGTATGGCGAAACCATTTTGCAACTCGACGTTATAATAGTTTTTTTTTGCAGCAGTTGTTTTTCCCCAGATATTTTCTTTGCAAAATTTCGACCATTCTTCAAGTCTCGAAACATTAAGGACGGTTCCAGTATTCCATCCCGGCTCGCCTCTGCCTACAGTTCTTTTCGTGACTGGTGCAAACGAAGCAAAGAGTATCCTCATGTCAAGGCTTTCACAAGGGAGAATTTACAATGGCCGTCGCTTCACAGCCATCCCGAAGCTTCGTTCAAAGGCTCTGACACCCGCCTTATAATGAAATTTCTGATTGAATACATGAGCACAGCCCAATTAGACAATGTGGGACGAGCAGCCATAGTGGCAATTCAGGGCATGGACGATTTTCTACGGTTGGTATTTGGACAGAAGGACGAAAGAGGTTGCAAAGCACATATGTGGGACAGGAGTGAGGCTGCTAACGCCCTTGCAGACTTGACGAAATATTTGGACGGTTCCTATGAATGCGCGCTTGCATGTTACAGATTGAGGGCGTGTTTTTTCACGATGACGCCCAAAAATCATTATTTGCATCACATTGCAGTGGATTTGGATGTACATTTGCAAGCTGGTCTTGCTTGGATAATCAACCCCGGCCTCTGGGCCACTCAGATGGCAGAAGATAGCACAGGGCGGAACTGTCGCATTGCCAGAAACTGTCATGTGCTTGGAACCTCGCTACGCCTGGCCCAAAGATGGCTTATCTCAACTCACCTGTTCTGGTCCGAAGAATCTGCATAAAAGGTCGATCTTGCGGCGGTTAATTTTGAAGGCCCACATATAAAATGCAAACATTTGCTTGTTTTTTTCTTGCAATCGAAAGCTTATGATTTCCGAAACAAAATCAGAGATGATTGTTGACAAATATAATATGGGAAACAACTGATTTGTATCATTTACAATAGATAACGGATTCTATATTCTGTCATAGATAAATAAACCTGAAGATTGAGGTTACAGACTCCATCGACGACATTTTATATAGGCAAGACCCATGGTGTTCAGTTTTTCCAAAATTTGCGAAATGTTTGTTGTCTATTGAAAACCAAGATTTCGCAAATTTGCAAAATTTGCGAAATGTTTGTTAACTTTAATAGAAAACCAACATTTCGCAAATTTGCGAAATAAAGATGTGCAGCATCGAAGTTGTCGCAAAATTGCCGATCGAAACGCTGTCAATTAAAGGGTTATAATAAAAGTTGCGAAATCTTCGCTATATATGTTCAGTTGTTTGATTATGATTGTATAATTCCCTTTATCATAATTCATTCTATACAGGTTTTGTTTATGTGGTTTGACTGGCATTCCGTGAATTTGATATTAATGACATTTTAATATAAGCTTGACTTGAACATTGATGATTTGGTTTGTTTCATTTAAACAATGACAATTTCTGAATTCCCTGTTTCCCAAGGTTGCGAAATGTTGTTTTCGCTCTTTTTGCGATATATTGCAGTTATACAAAGCGCGACGTCTTACCAAATTTGCGAAATGTTGGAGCTGATGTTAAACACGCGAGATGTTTGATTTAAATGACATGCCTGGGATATAAATAAGGCTTTTTTAAATTTGTAACATGCTGGTTTTCTACGCAAAGCCGAAGTCTTACCAAATTTATGAAGTTGGATTTCTTTTCAAAGCGATCTTTTTACCAAATTTGCGAAATGTTGGATTTCTCAAGAAAACCAAATTTCGCAAATTTGTGATAAACTTATATTATGGAAATTTGCGAAATGTTCGTAAAATCTGCATGAGGTCAGGTTTGTGAAACTTGCAACATGTTTCACCCCACATATACAACCAACCACATTACTGCATCTCACCCCGCAAGCAACTTCATGACATCAAAACAGGTCACATTACCACCGTGGAA
>OMLO01004901.1_pt1 | contig 11213 bp, 5 predicted proteins | sample 1674811 | NCBI WGS metagenome assembly OMLO01 (sample SAMN06265003, study PRJEB25207) | coral metagenome | isolation source: Coral host | place: Mexico:La Bocana,Puerto Morelos, Mexico | collected 2008-11-13 | reverse complement strand
GAGTAGGGCACGGAGTTCCCGGTGTTGTGGTCTGCTCTTTATCCATTGAGTTGTTTGTGTTGCACGCACGCGTTTAAACGAGCGCTTGCGCTCCTAGGTGTCGCGTGGGTAAATAAAATAAAGTAAGTAAGTAAGGCTTTTGCTTGGCGAAAATTAACTTTCATTTTTTAGCTCAAAAATGACATAACAAGTCATAAGACTTCACTGCGAATTTTAGGTGTTTATAAGTTTAGTCGCTACAATATATTCTGACTTAGTGAATTGTTGTTGAGTAGTTAAGTGAGATTTTTAAGTATTTAAGTGAGATTTTTAAGTATTTAAGTGAGATTAATATTTGAGTGCGATTAAGTGGTTAAGGGAGATTTTTACGATCATTACTGATTCTATTTGACTGCAACAGGACGTGTTGAGAGAAGAGCATCTTTTGACACACATGGCAGCCGTTATCATGCAAAGAGGTTCAAGAACTTTATTAACAGCATCAGACAAAGGTGAGAAGTCTGAGCTTCCTTGACTTCAGTTCAAATTCACTGAAGAGAATCAAAATCCTCGCTTATCAGGATAGTCTTCTTTGCAAAGTTTATATGATGATTCCTTTTCCCAAAGAGGATGCCTGCTTTGGTCTTATTGTGATTCTAACAGAAATTACTTTCTGGCACTAGTGCATAAATACAGTTATATTCTTCCGGCTTAGGGTCGGTCCGTATAGTTAAAAACTGTGACCTCGGACTTGAAAATGCTGCCCGAGGCCGCAATACTTCGGTCAGAGTTTTTTACTATACGGACCTCCCAGCCGGCAAATAACATATATTTATGCACGATTTTAAAATTTACTGAGTTTATCATCAGACACAAGTGCTACCACAATTTATCGATAACATTTCAGTAATGAAACTTCATTTGTTGTAATGGTAACGTGTGATCTAATAATACTAGCAACATAACGCCGGACGTAATAACACAGTCAATCGCTTATGTCGGCAATGTGAACATCTACATATGGAACAGTTGGTTAAAGAAAGGCTGTGATGTTGTTATTGTGCCATTATGTCAGGATATTCACACTGCAAACACTGCATGCAATTCTTATGTCGCTATGTTCGCTATGTCGCTGGTGTGAACTTGGCTTAACCATGTGAATGTGTTCTCACCACCTTAGGCGGATTGTGGTGCTTGGAGTACAAGATGAGGCGTATCGGTATGGTAAATATTACAAATATGTATTCAGAAGACTGCACATCAATCCACGAAGAATAAAACTGAGTTACAGAAGCAGTCTTGCCGTGATTGGTTATGTTGGTCGTAGAAGACCATATTGGATCAAATACACGAGTCGCCCACAGAGACGAGGTCCAAGTTACGCCTCAGCTCGCATCCCACTTGGTAGAGGTGAGGGGTTTTGGTCGATGTTGTTTTAATGCCAAGAAAGAAAAAAACACTCATGATGTTCAATTAGTAATAGTCGACGTGCCAGTTTTTCTTCTCTGGTCTATGAAAAAGAGGTAGTTTTAGTCTTGCATGGAAAGCCATTGTATAGGTGCGGTGGCCTCATGAGTAATGCGCTCGACTCCTGATCGAACGGTGCATGTTCAAGTCCTGAGCAGGAACATCACACTGTGTTGTGTTCTTGGGCAAGACACTTAACTCTCACGGTGACTCTCTCCACCCAGGTGTATAACTGGATACCGGCGAAGTTTGGATGTAACCCTGCGATGGACTAGTATCCCATCCAGGGGGGTGTAGAAGTAGTATTTCTAGACGCTTCATGCTACAGAAATCGAGGGCTCCGGCCTGATGAGCCACTTGGCTCGTCTGCAGACTTTACCCTTACCATGGTACAGTGCTCTAACGGCCCCTATGGTCGGCAGACAATGTCTTCTAAGCTTTTCATTTTGACGAGAGTTGCCTGAGAATGGGTTTAAATGAGTGCGCACGCGCGATTAGCCATTAGCGAAAAAGGAGAAAGAAAACTTTCAGAGCCAACTTGTTCGGTCCGTGATTAAAATAAAAAAAACCAGTTTCATTCTTTTCTGCGTGTTTGCTGTATGGAACCACGTTTCCCGCTGATCCATACGACCAAAACGTCTATATTGAATTTTCAGAGATGAACATCTGTTAAAGTCTACCAACTTTCGAGTTTTTAATAATAATTTATTATTATTGAATTAATAATTTTAATAAGTAATAATTTTTAATGTTAATTTTACTGTAGATTATCGCTGACATATTCACAGTTTTTATTTATTAATTATTTAAGAGGTCGAGCAGGTCTTACGCTATGGTATAATTATCAAATGAAATAGTGCATTTTTGAGATCAAGCTTGTGGACGCACGAGCGGAAAGTTCAGTCGTATTTGCAGAACTCAAAAGTACAATTTTTTGTTGGAAAACATAGGAACAACATCATCGGGAGTAGCAAATAGCATGAAAAAGCAAAATATTTACATCTGAGAAGGGACGGTGAGAGCGCTGGCAGCACGACATTCGGGTCATACATGCTCAATTATTTCCTGCCATACGTCAATTTAAGAAATTGACGTCAATTTTTCATCTCTCTGCGTTGTTATTGATCATAAACTACGTCATAACATTGTTTAAGTAGCTGTGGATCCACGAGGCGATAGCCGGGTGGATCAGCAGACTACTTTGACAATGCTATGTTAACTCATTGTCAATAACGGAACAGACGTATGAAAACTGCTCTCTAGTTGTTTTTTACAATAGGAAATTTTGAAATTGTCGGCTTCGGCTCGTTGACGCATCGCATAATTATAAATTCATGTGTCTGTCCGGTTATTGACGCTAAAAATTATCCAAGGAGCGCGCGAGAATTTCCGTATTTACGTTGAAAACAAAATATTGCATGCACAGCCACAATAGCGGATATACTGCAGCTGTATTCTAAACACCAATAAAAACAGTCAAACGTGAGGCGCAACTGATAAATTTTTATTCAAAAAAAGGTTTTAAGTTGGGAAGGAGTCGGTAGTTAAATGGCCGTTACCATCTTTTACGAGGCCTAAAAATTATGTTTATTTACTTCAGGCTGAGATATAACTTACACGATATCCATGTTTTATTTTAGAAGTCTTACAATGTTTTATCCAAAGCTCTAATCCTATTACTAAGCACTTCTCCCCCTTTTCCCTTCAGCGAGACGACCAAGACGTAGAAGACCACGAAGTATGTTTGTTTTTATTATGTACTTTGCTGTACTTTTTGTTGCATTACAAAAGCAGCCCTGGGTAAATACTTATTGGATTGGGACAGAGGAAAGAACAGTGTTACATTCCATATTCCCTCTCGTTATATGTTTCTATTTAAATTATTAAATTATTTATTCTATTTAAAACGAAGGAAAACCCGAGTGTAACAGCAATTTTAATTTTGCAGAATACCTGAGAATTAAAGTGGAAAGCCAAGGTTTTGTTGATAAGAAGCGCGGACGTACGTTGTATGGACGCTCGCGGGCCTACATTAGAGTCAATGGAAGAGATTATTCTCTGCATAGGCGTGGTTTTAATTGTATCGTTATCAACCGCCGGACAGGTAAGGAATAATGGTCGAAAAATATTATTGTAGAAACTAAGCTCATTTGCACGCATATGGATTCGCAAAGATAGGTAGCCAACGAGGCGCGTAGAGCCGCGTTGCCTGTAATCTTCTGATATCTAACAAGCGCGAGTGGAACAATTGTTTATTAAAAACGCCCTCAAAATATAGAAAACTAAAATAAAAAATAAACTTTAACGCCCCTAAAAACTACGCGTAGGCGTATCTTACGCTTACCAATAAACCATGATGGCTAAGCCAATGCAAACTCTTGAGTTGTAGTTTCCAACGATCCAGATTTTAATAATTGAAGGTATTCGTGAATTATAAATGGGGGGGAGGGGGGGGAGGGGTGGTGGGAAGGCAAGAAGAACATTTCGACCAATCGTACGGGTAATGACTTGAACATCGAAGGTTCTTAGGAAACACTAATTTTGTTCCCTTTAAGGCGGTCACTAAGGGCAGCGTATCAACCCTTTTGTTTAAACGGGTATTGGTTGATAAGGATGTTCACATCACTGTACTTAGAAAGTATTATATGCATACTGTTTTACTGTAACAGGGCTTATTGAGCATAGGAGATATTTTGACACCCACGGAAGTCGTCACCATGCAAGACTGTTCAAGAGGTTTATTTACAGTATCAGACCCGGGTGAGTCCAGTTTGATAAAATGTTCAGATCCAAGGTAAAAAAACAAATACACTATTGCTACTTGTTTACGGTATACATCTTTTCTTTTCTTTGAATTGAATTGAATTTACATAGCGCGTTTTTCTATTGACATTTTCAAATGCGCTTTACAAGCAAGTGATCTATGGGTGAGATCAGACATCAGCATACAGGCGCCGTTGGCAGCCGCTATCAGTCCCGGCATTAGCGATCTCACCTATCACATTAATGAATGAAACGAGGCCTGACCACAATACCGGGAACTGTGTGGTTTCTTTTACGTCCCACAGGGCTGTGTGAACAGTGAAGGGTAGTGAGACGGGGCCTACGGTTTCTAGTCCTTATCCGAGAATTGAAATTCTAACCATTTGTGGATGTAATTACAAAGGCAGCACTTTCTCCTCAGTTATTTTAAGACCATGGCAGTCCGATGCTCAACCGACTGAGCCACCGGTGCGCGCGGTGGCCTGCCTCAGATAAAATTATTGTATTGTATTGCATTGTAAATCATAACTGTAACTTTGTTCTGTTGAAGTTTCTTTGTAAATGTTTCATAGATGTTTGTAGGAGAGAAGAGGTTCTCCCCAGAGAAAATTCTCATGCTAATGCATTGAGTTTTTTTTCCTAACTATAATGTCGCTTCGCAATCATAGGAGGATCTTCCTACTTGCAATCCAGGACGAGGCGCAACGGTTTGGTAGATACTACAAATATGTATTCAAAAGGCTGCACATCAATCCACGAAGAATAAGACTGAGTTACAGAAGTAGTCTTGCCGTGATTGGGTATGTTGGTCGTAGAAGACCAAATTGGATTAGACACATGAGTCGCAAACAGACCCGAGGTCCAAGTTACGCGTCAGCTCGCATCCCAATTTATGGGCGTAAGTACATGAATTGTACTTCTATGAAATAGACGTTCTCGTGGGAATCGAAAATGGAAAAGACATGCTAATCGACGGCTGCTTACGGGAGTAGAAGAAATGAATTTTATAAAGAATGACGATCTTAAAAGAGAAAAACGCGGAATTAGCTGTGGAAAAAGATAGTTAGAGTGTACCTGCTGAGTGTGAAACGTAAAATTAAAAAAAAATGTGTTATTTCGAACTAAACAAACTACGTTATGATGGAAACAGGAACATCTGCTAATGCAGAACTACTATGCAAAAACTGGAAACTGGGGTGGATATAGGATTCTAGAGAACAGTGTATACCGACCGCCAAAGGTGGTCCACTGTAGGAAGGTTCCGGAAGCGTCCTCCACCGGAAAAAATTTTAAACTGGAGGTCCTCGGAAATGGGAATTCCGGCATTCTGAAAACAAGTCAGCGTTTTTATGTCCCATTTTGTTTAATTTAGGGAGTTTGACAGATCCCCCCCGAAACCTCCCTAGATCCACCCCAGGGAAACGAAGTCTAAATTTGAACTGGAAAACTAAGAACGTACTAGGCCCTAGTGTCGTTCCTTTATTTGTTGTAAAAAAGTTGCTCTTGTTTTAAAGGCGTTGGAAGAAGGCAACGGAGAATTATAAGAAGGCGAAAAAGAAGAATCCGGCGACGAATTCGTGTCAGAAGGCGCCGAAAACGAAGGCGTCGAAGACGAAAAATCAGGAGAAGACGAAGGAGACGTAGAAGAAGAAGACGTAATTAATATCATTTCTTGTATTCATTGGCTGACATTTTCTTCTCTTCTCTTTCCTTTAATTTAAGTCTCAAGAATTATTATATATTTTTTAATTGTATTACATTCATTTTATTACTTTAAAAACCAGAAACCTTTACACACGTACTGTCCATAGCTTAGTTGCATTACATACTACTTGACTCTACACCTACATTGTATATTACACTCCCACACAATACCACATCAATTCTGGATTATGATTGTTCTGGATTATGATTATGAACTTTTCTTAGCTAATGAATGATATCACGTAAAACGATGGCGAAACTTTTGTGAAGAAACTCAAAAAAGGTTTTCTCAAATGGGAAAAAAAGGCTTTAAGAAAGATCTTCTGGCACTTTCTCCAAATTCATTCCAAAATTGATTCACCTATACACACTACTTGACTCTACACTACATTGAATTAACACCGCGGCAAAACGTATGCACATGCGTCAATTTCCGCATTTCCGGTTTGCACGTGTTGTTTGGTTGTTCAGATTAATTTTGTTGTTCGCCTGCGGTGTTTAAGCTTTTTGTTGTGAATCAGCAACCGCAGATGAAAGAGTAAGGGACCACAAATACAAAAAAGGTATGTAGACAATAACTTGTTGCAATTACTGATCCTGGAATTGTTTGTTTGAATGGTCTGCTCTTGGAACCAAGCACCGGTCGTTGCTCCTCCGAATTTCGTCCCAATGGACACGGCAAACTGTTGAGCCCACTTGGAGTTGGGCAGCTCTGGCTAAATCTTCAGACAGAAACTTTTTTTGCCCGCACATTTACGGCTGCTTTTGTTGGGTTTTACACATGCGGAGGAACCGCACAACCAAAGCAGCGCAACAAGGAGAACTACATGGAAAAAAATTGTTCTTGTCGAGCGCGAACGCGCCCGAAATACTGTCATATTTTGTTGTAGGTGCAAACACCAAAGCCCTTGGTGCAAGCGCTTGAAACTAAAAAGAAAAATTAACTTTTCAACGAGACGAACTTTTCCCCTACTTTCTTCTGCTAACTCTTACTTTTTGTTTTCAAACTTCGCGGCACGGGATTTTATCTTGTTTACATTGGATTTTAATACGTAGCCGGAAATGCGTAATTGACCGGAAGCTCAAATTTGCACTCATGAGCAGTGCGTTTTTCCACGGTGTTCATTGAATATTACACTGCCACACAATACCACACTGCAATGCATGCCTTTCATCCTTGAATTCAGGCACAAATAAGCTAGCTTTATCAATTTATGAATTTTTTTTATCTGCCTCCACAGGTAGAACAATCGCCTTTTACCGTGGACGCCGTTACCCCATCAAAAGGAGGGCAAAGCTAATGCTTATTTACAGGAGAAGATTGACGCCTGTGACCATGTGGATATACATTCGCAGCCGGTATAGACGGCTAAAGCGAAGAGGTAGATACTGGGGAGTACGGTTGAGGAGAGGCTGGAGGAGAGTCATCAGGGGGAAACGCACCTGGTATTACAGGTACTCAAGACGCTGGTTAAAAATCAGACCTGTCAGACTGTCTGCTCGGGTTGGGCGCAGGAAGTGTCGTATACGCCGTCGTGGGCGCAGATTGTACGCGCGAATCGGGCGGCATTTTAGGCGTGTAAAAACGCATTTCACACGTTTTATACGCGTTGGAAGAAAACTTCTGCGATTGAAGAGGCGTGGAAGAAAGGTGGTTTTTCTTCACAACGGAAAATGGACCCGGCTGAGATTGAAACGTTTCCGTGAGTAGGACTTTGCTTAATTTAGTCATGTGTTAATTACTAACATTCCAAATAGAAGCATTAGGAAACTGTAGGTCAAAAATCAGAGCAAATCTCTCGCCTGGGACGAAAATATGTGGCAACTGTAGTCACTGTGGTGGGTGGTCGTTAGTAGAGATTCGACAGTATTTCCAATATTTACATCCGCATTTACTTTTGCCTTATCTTTTCTAAGCACAGTTGGACATGAGTGCACATATCCCAGCCAAACCGAACATTACAACTACCAGTGGTAGGCCGTGTTTGAACGAAAACTATCGATGGACCATGCTTAGAGATATTCAAACGCTGATAATAGAGCGACTTTTTCTAAACAAATGCCCTTTTCATCTCAGTCCATAATCGTGTGTTTTTTGTGTCATGCATTATTTCTGACTGTGGGTTTCGTGATAAGACATGCGACCTCTCAGATGACTCTTTTCAACGAATTGCAGGCCGCTACAGTCGAAAGCTCGTACGAAAAAGAAGACGAAGGAGATTGCGAAGAATAAGACGTCGACGAAGAAGAAAACTAAGGCGTGTCAGACGTTACTTCAGAAAGAAGCGTAGAAGGCGAAGGAGATACAGACGACGAAGAGGACGAACCTTGCGAAGAATACGAGGTCGAAGAAGACGGCGAAGACGTAAGTCAGTTGGTTTTGGATTGTAAAGTTAGCTTTTCACTGTTATTTGCAGAGTCCGTTTGATCTCAAAATTCGTTACGGCATTGAAGCTGCGAGGGTTGCGATTAGTTTGTCAACACTTTGGAGAACGAACGAACGAAGTGGACGGGTACCCTGTATCAAAGTTCATTGTGCTTCTGTGACACCATTTGAAATTCTCAACTTTGATTGTAAATATAGCATTGGAAAACCTTTGTATAGCCAGCTCGCTTCCATTTCAGTCCTGCATAGTGGAAATCTAATTAACAATGAGATTATGAGCTCGAGATTTCATAGAGATTGAGAGCGAATAATCTAATTGTTTAAGTAGAATTCTAACTGAAATTTGCTTTAAACAGCCATTGCAATTATTACTAGTCTTGGTATTAAACTTCAAGCTTTAGAAAATCCGCGCAGACTGAATTGTCAGTTTGACATTTCCAGATGTGTGCGCGCCTTTAGCACTGAGTTTTCTGCAAAAAATTCGAGTCTCCTAATTCAAGAAGCCGTAAACGTTCTTCTTTTAGTCTTCTCGGGAATCTAATTTTTCAATTGTTTCTAAATGTTCTTCATTTGTTTTTTAAATGATAGTGTGCAATGGCTCAGCCAATCAGGTATTGTAACGTCGAGAATGAATTTTGATTTTCAGGGTATCTGAGACTGAGTGTGGAAAGTCAAGGTTTTGTTGATAAGAAACACGGACGTACTTTGTATGGACGCTCGCGGGCCTACATCAGAGTCAACGGAAGAGATTACTCTTTGCATAGACGTGGTTTTAACATTATCGTTATCAACCGCTGGACAGGTAAGGACTGATAGTTCTTAAAACTACTCGTAGCTTTCTAGTACGCTAGGTAGCCTTTCAGCCGAGTTGCGACATGGCGACATCATAAAGGTAGGATTAGGTATTTACTGTGTCAAATATGCGAAATTTGGGCCACACCAGGTCAGCGACATCAAATCACAGGATATCTAACAAGGGGTCTAGGTGTTTGATTGGCAAAAATTAACTTGTATTTTTTTGATACGACATAAAAAGTCATAAGAATACCCTGCGAATTTTAGGTCTTTATAATTTTAGTCGCAATCATATCTTCTGACTAAGTGAATTGTTGTTGAGTAGTTAAGTGAGATTAAGTATTTGGGTGAGATTAAGTGGTTAAGTGATATTTTTTCGATCATTACTGATTCTATTTGACTGCAACAGGACGTGTTGAGAGAAGAGCATCTTTTGACACACATGGCAGCCGTCATCATGCAAAGAGGTTCAAGAACTTTATTAACAGGATAAAACGCGGGTAAGTAAATGTGACTGTTCTTTTCGTTAGATTTCCTTAGCGAAATGTTAGTTTTATAGCAACAAACGCAGCCATGGTAATTTAAAGTGACCGTATAAAATTACTCGTTTTCAGTTTTTGAAAAGGATTTTAGTGTTTGTACAGGTCAGGGGTATGAGTGATGCTGATTACAATTTACAGTGAAAGTTAATCAGTGCGTTAAAATTGAAGACCTTTGTTCGTTTGTAATGGTAACATTTTTTCGCTATCATAGGAGGATCGTGGTAGTGGCAATTCAAGACGAGGCGCAACGGTTTGGAAGATACTATAAATATGTATTCAGAAGGCTGCATATCAATCCACGAAGAATAAGACTGAGTTTCAGAAGCAGTCTTGCCGTGATCGGGTATGTTGGTCGAAGAAAACCATATTGGGTCAGATACACGAGTCGCCCACAGAAACGAGGTCCTAGTTTCGTAAACGCTCGCATCCCACTTGGCAGAGGTGAGGAAATAAAAAGATTCTAATGTGATAGGTTGTTACTGTTTTGTTTCAAGGAAGCACTATTTCAGTCAAAGACATGTTACATGATACACTTGGCATTTGACTAACATCAGATTATTGTTCGCGACATTCGAACCATAAGAAGGGGTATTTGCTGTAATTTGTGAGCTAGCGGCTCTAAAAAATGGATAAACTAGCAGTAACCAATAGTTAGGAAGTGCGGGCGGCCATGTTTGTTGCGAGATGGAATAGAGATCGAGGATAGCGTGGGAGAAGCGAGGGAGACGCGCGGGGCTGCCGCTTTCTGCTATTGATTTATGCAGTTGCGTATTTCAGTTCGTTCCTATATGTATTTGATTATGGAAGCTTTCAGAAGACAAGGTACGCACTACTCTCCGTAACAACATAAGGTTACTTGAGAGAACTGGAAAAAAGCGTTTAATTTTGTGGATCATAAAATTTTCAAATCACAGACCGAAAATTTGCAGTTTAGCCTCCCATTGCAAGCCTATAAATAATTTTTGTCTACAAGCAGGTCGTTTGTCAGGCCAAGGACATGTTTTGACCTGAAAAAAAGACAGTCTGGTCGGACAAAAAAAATTAAGACAAATTTGAGACATTTCAGGATTTTTAATTGATTGCTTTTGTTTCACTCAACACGCCACTATTCGTATTTGCTTGACAGCAGCGAAACGAAACGTTGGTTGAGATTTTCAGACATTTCAGATCTGATAGCGGGTCGCGCTGGAGCTGTGGGAAATCCATTATTTGCTAACCAAAGGATGCTTTCTCGTGGATTATGAAACACAAACTTGTATTATCACAGGCTAGGTGTATTGTATTTTCCCACATACAAGATTTCCCGCGTTCAAGGTTTCCCGAATATGTATCAAGTTTCCCATGTGGGCGTGCGTGGACAATTCTCTCACAATAACATTCAGAGACTGTTTCTGAAAGCAAGTTTCCCCTGAAAATTTTCGGAGTCAATTGAATAAAAAATTTGCGTAAATTGGAGTTGGAAGTGGTAGTGACTGCAAAGCGTGACTGATTTGTACTTTTACGCTTTTCACAAAAACATGTCAATGGCGCAGAAACTAATACGGAGCTAAAAAACTGATTTTTGATCATATCGACTG
>OMLO01004899.1_pt1 | contig 11215 bp, 9 predicted proteins | sample 1674811 | NCBI WGS metagenome assembly OMLO01 (sample SAMN06265003, study PRJEB25207) | coral metagenome | isolation source: Coral host | place: Mexico:La Bocana,Puerto Morelos, Mexico | collected 2008-11-13 | reverse complement strand
AGAATCGTCAAGGTATTTTTTAATCCAGGCAGTCTTGAGCGATTTGGTAAACGAAGCAATGTCAACCATTTTTAACCTCCGTTTTATAGTCATTTATCATGATGACACTTCGCTTAATCTTATCGCCCTTATTGTCCCAAAGAAAGCTGTAGAAAAGGTTGTTTATTTCTTTGATAGTTTTCTGATTTGTTGCCAGGAGGGCTAAAATATACGTAAGTTGAGAGGCTGCTAAGCTTTTAATAACTTGGATTTTGCCGAGTGATATTAGCCGGCGATATTTCCAATTGCTTAATATGTTTTTAATTTGTTTTTAATGGATCTAGCATGCTGCCTCAAACAACTCAGCTCTCCTCTTCCTTGCATACGCCTGACTATGAGTGCACTGTTCGCATTCTTTGTCTTGACAGACTTTTCAGGGAGGTACATGTGGTTGACTTCTTACAAGGTGTCAAGCTCGCATCGTATTTCTTCTGTCTCCTCTAGCTGTTTAGCTGCCTTGTCTACCTTAACATTGTGATGCTAATTATTCGTTTGAGGTACTCCTGGGAATGTAACAGTGGGGGTAGGATAAAAATTCAGCATTATCCTGTCATTAACAGTATACCAGGTGCCTTCAGCTAACTACCTAGATCTCTCTTGTCCATGAAATACAAGAATTTCTCTAGGGAATGTGGGGCAGGGTGATTAGAGGGAGGAAAAAAAGAAACCAGCTGTATCTAGATTCACCCAGTTGGAGGACACTGGGTTAATATCTACATGACTTCTATGGGAGAACTACATAAAACAAGCAGCATAGTTAAAGCTCAGTACTCCATGCAGTTCTAAAAAAAAAACATGGGTAAAAATGCATGAATTTTTTCACATCACTTACATTTATTAGACCCTTTTCATAAATTCATTTGAGAGTAAAAAATCTTTTGAATTAAAACTTCAAAATGAGGTTAGTACAGGTAATAATCTATAGTGTGCTAAATAATTACTGTACCCTATGAAACACTTTTAGACAGCAGTCACAACATAACCATTACCTTCATTTCCAGGCACCTCAACCTTTCCTCTTTTGCCTTCAGTTCTTTCTCCCTTTCTTTAATGTTTTCTTCATTTGCCATCAGCTCCATTTTACTGGTAGAATGTTAATCTTACCACAGTCTACCACAGCTTTCTCCTTCTTGGACTTCTGCGAACGCATAAATGATCCACATGGAATCTACTGTTTTTCTTCTTTCTTGCACCAGATGTGTACATGTTGGCAATGAACAAAACTAAGTTGCAGGTGAATAAGGGTCACATTGCAGTCCCGCACTGCAACACATCTTGTCAAAGACAAAGGGGAAAAATTTGTCATTAATTTCAAATTGTGATACTTATATACTCTTACTTTTTATTGAATTTATACTTTGTTACTTTGTTAAAGCAACAGTAGACATACTGTCTAATACTCATACTGTCTAATACTCATACTCATACAATACTCATAGTTGAATGAATTATATGCAGCATACATAAATCTGACATGTGCTGAACTGTTATTGAACTCGACTGAATTAAACTGGGCCTTGTATAACAACAAGTTACAACAGTTCATACACCAGCCACATTTGTTTACTGTTGTCTATAAATATCCAATTAATTAGTCCTTAAGCATAAAAAGCATAAACTCACTAAATTGCAGAAACTTACTTGCTTACCGAGTTTACATTTTCTGTCATTCATTTTATTTAAGCTTAAGAAAGAAAGAAAGAAAACTCATGGTAGTTAAGCCGCCTGGCCACCTCAGAACACCTCAGAAGAGCTGGTTTGTGTGACTATTATTGCAAAATTACACAGTCAAACTTCCATGAGCCCTCATGGTGCATGCTTCTTTCTCAAAAAACTACAAATATACATTGTACAATCAAAATTTGACCCACTGTTAACCCTATGAGAGTAAGGTATACATATTATTTTTAATAGAAACAGACAAATATGTATGGAGGCCAAAGAAGACACTTTTTCAAATCAGAGGTGTCAGGACAAAAAGCAGCCGTAATAACAAAGCCGTGATGTCTAGAAGAACAAAGATACCTACCTATATTTGGTACAAAACAAAAGGTCTTGCTCTTCAAAGATGGCTTTCTGGTATTCTGCTTTCAACCTCAGAGGGTCCTCTGGGAAGGGCTACAAACTCTTGTAAATTCGTACCAAGTCGTCTATAAAAGGGCCTTGTCCAATATAGCGACCAGCCACCAGGATGGCAAGCGATTTTCAGTCATTTTAGTGCCCACCATAAATCATCAGCCTCAAAGTCCTAACTTTAATTATATGTTGAAATGCTAACTCGTAAATTTTACATTACTTTTCTGTAGTCTTTTTCAAAATTGGATGAAGCTGAAAACAGAATAAACTAAAATCATCACCACATTTGAGCAATGATAATTTCCTCACTTTGTCAATGTGGAAGCATGTTTCTTTGTACGAGCATTTGAACTCTACTCTCTCTTGAATCATGTGATGCAGTGATAGTCCAGCTGTTGTTGTCCAAAAATATACTGAATTGTTCACTTTGATGATAAAAGAATGAAACTTTGCCAGATTACTACCGTCCCTTTTTGATTAGATTTGCAGTGTCACAGTCCTTCCATCATTTCACTCCTGCCAATGTGTTTTTAAAATGCTTATCATTAGCTCTAATAGCTCATTCCATAAAAATGGGCGATTCCAGAAAATATCCATTCCATACCATGGACGGCTTCCATATTTTAACCCCCCCTTGCCTTCAGAATTTCCAAAGTGCGTTTTCCCCCCATGCCCTCGGGTTTCCATAATTGTAAACCCCCTTTCCCATTCAGATTTTCCATTTTTTAGTCAGACCCATAAAGGTTCACTAATTTGCCCAATTGGAATGTAAATTTTTAAAAAAATGAAACGTTTTCTCCTTGCCGCTGTTTAACAAACTCAACCTTAGTTAACTTTACATTGTCCTAAACTTGTACAGAACATTAAAATAAGAATATCGTGTTATGAATGTGTGTCCTCGTGGAAGATATTACGATCGAGTTTATTTTGTTTCCGCCATCTTGAATTTGAGCCATCAGGGTCAGCAGTCACTCCCAATCTCATGAGCTTGAAAATGGCGTCCTCGGTGAAAAACAAAACACGTTTCGCCAAAAAAAAGAACGATGTTTTTAGCGTGTACGACAATTGAAAAACGGTGAGTCTACATAAAAAGGTTCTCAAAAACCTGTCAAATGATTATACTTGTATTCCAGAAACCGCTTTATCGTGTTATTTGGTTTTAAGGACGAAATGTCGCTATGTCATGCTCTATTTGCAAACTGGTTTAAAACGTCCATAAAAAGAGCTTTCAATGAATAAATTCTTGTCTGTCGCCTGTGTAAATCCCAGATCTAACCCCCCCCCATGCCTTCAGAATTCCACTCATAAGTATCCTCGTAAGTATCTTCGGAATTCCAGTTCAAATAACCCCCCTTGCCCTCAAAATTCCAAGAAGCCTTGCGTGGTATGGTACGGATATTTTCTGGAATCGCCCAACAATCAAGTCTGCTGTCATGCACAGTAACCACTCCCAAATTCCAGTAATTGCTGTAGACCAGCTGCTGTTTCCCTTGGCTAAACAAATTCAGTGGAAACTGGGTGAAATGTACGATGAAGATCAATATGTCATCTTGCTTGGTGGACTCCGTATTGTAATGGCAGCCTTAAATGTTTCAATGCTCGGTTAGTGGTTGAGCTGTAATATCTGGGCAGAGGTTCTTTGCCAAGCATGGGTGGCGACAAAGGTGTGGCTAGTTCATTCCCATGGCAATTCATCAAACTCAAACACGAGGGACATCTCTCGGGAATAGAAGGAAGAAATGCACAGGAAGTACCCACAGTTTTTGTACTGGGCTGGTGTACTGGATTTGCAGCTCTGTTGTCTTCAGCTTGTGAGAATTCTCAGAGAAACTTACTTTTTCATGTGTGTCAAGGCCATAACATAAATTTTACTGTAGTTATTTGTACTGGATCATACCAACTATGTCAGATGGCTCTCTGTTCATTACAGAGACATGTGTGAGACATGTGCATGCAATTCTGCAGTGGCTTGTTTGTAGTTCACAAGACAAAGAAGTGCTTTTCTTCAATAGCACTGGATCATCCCCATGAACAAGTTAGTGTTGGGGTTAAAGGAGAAGGATGTGCTTTGGAGCTCACAGAAAAGCCTGAAGCTCTGTGAAGATGGATGGAGATCCTGAATGAACTCGAATGGTAGAAGAGTTTGAAAGCACCATATCTTCTACTGAGGATCATCACCACCACAAACGGAAACATGACCTCCAGAGTGCATCTGCTGAAGAGGTATTGTCACATAATTAGAATTGTCACACCTGGCTTAAGGAATTTTGTGACAGAGGCCAGTCTTGCACTGAACAAAGAAACTCATTTAGCCATAAGAAAAGAAAGAAGACTGAGAAGACTGGGAATCAAAGCTGATAAAACAGAGAAATAAAACGTAAATCTACAATAAATACAACTGGATTCCAATTTCTACAGTCAAACAGAACCATATGACTTGATGTACCATTACCTGTCATATCTGGGGTATAGTGCATCATATAAGCTAAAAAAGCTGTTTTTGACAAGAGGTCAAGCTAAAGCATTGTAGTGTTACTCCTACGGTGGCCAAACACAGTTTTCATGCGCCTTAGCTGATGCAATTCAGCACGCGCACAAGGATTGCAAAACAAACATGCTGTCAATAGAGTGATCCTTTTTGTACTCGACACCCGCACTATCTGCGCTATTTTTCTCTATTATTGAACGCAGTGGCTTTAGTCTTTTATTACAAAGACATTTTAGAAAAGGTAACCATGCAAAGATCCCAGCAATTCTCAGCTTTTTCTTTGTTACCGAAAGAACCCAGTTAAATGCAGCACATGTGCAGTTGCTCGAAAAATTGAGACCGATTGCTTTTGCAGAAACTTGCTGATTTCTAATGATTCAGTCGTTAGAATGTCAAGAAATTTGGCAAAAAAATAGTTCAGAAAACATGTGAATAGTCTATCGCAAAATCTCTGAATTTTGACGTAGGGGTTTTTTAACAATATAGAAAATGCAGTGAAAACAATTTACGGTGAATTACAAAAATCGTCTATGTCAAAATTTGATGAAAATAGTGTTGAGTCGGTATGTTTGGCAGAATCTGGTGTGGAAATACTATTTTCATCCTTCTCGTCTGGGCCTTCTGCTGTACCTCCTCCTTCTGTATAAAAATATCTTTAATGCACTCTCCAGGAATCAGCAATCTTCAACAACTTTGTTTACATTGCTTCCTGTTCTTCACACTCTCTTTTACGTTTCCTTCTCTCTGTTATCTTCTGGGCCCTTTGTTGTTGTTTCTCCATTGTGTCAGTGTTCGTGATTTTGTCATGCCCTAGACATAAGGTAGGAACTCAATCTGGATTAAATCTATGAATGAATAAATGAATGAAAACTTTATTTAAAACATGGTAAAAAACATCGGTATGACGATAATAGAAAAAAATACATACCCAAAATATTCTGTTTGTTGGTTTACATATTTGCCTTGTGGGAGTCTGATTCAGAGAAACATTTATTAATGCTTCTCTTAAAGATGTCTTAAGATTTTGTAGTGTGAGGTTCCTCTGGAAGACCGTTTCACAGAGAAGCTCCACTCTAACTGATGTTACACTTTAGGTAGTCAATTCTAGGTTTCAGTACATGTAGATACAAGTTTTGTCTTGCCTCACAAAAATCAAAGGATAAAGCTCTCGGAGTGAACATGTTACAAAGATAAACTGGGATGAGCTTGATGCATTTCTACATCAAATTTACCTTATGCTTTGCTATTCTAACTGATATGTTATCCCGGCTAAGCGAATTGAGAAGATAGCAAGAGTTTGTATCATAACTTGAATTAGCAATTACTCTGGCAGCACAATGTTGTAATTTTTGAAGTTTCTCACTCAGCTGTCCAGACTAGCCATCCCAAACAACTCTGCAGTAATCAATTAATTGAAGTTCACTCAAGTGCACTGATACTGGAAGAGCCTTTTTTCAAAATTTCATGTATGAACCTGAAACACAATCATTTTCCAGAATAATTTCTGTCAAACCCTCGTGACTAATTGCTACCAACCATTTTGTTTGCCATTCAGTTGACAAAATTTTGCTCTTTTCACCTTGATTTGTGATCACTTTCGGCACTCTGCAAAGGTCTGGGAATCTCTTTTTATAGTTACATGTAGAACAACCAAAAATGAGACAAAATGAATTTCACTCCTCCAAGATGGTGGTGCTTACTGGCGAGCACTTTGTGCTGACGTCATATACGTGTCACTGAACAATACACTATACATGGCTTTCTTTACTTATAACCTTTGCCAGGCCATTCTAACAGACAGCACATAACAATTTAACAGATGCAAAGTTTTTGCTAGTGGCTCTGTAGTGGTTAGGCTGTTCTAACGGTATCATGCTAACAACTAGCAGGTACAAGTATGTTTTCTCTTGTATGTTCACAAAAAGGTATCAGTACATATACTGTGTACATGCATACACTCTAACAATATCTAACTTATTGATTTCTGGCCATTTCATAAACCTTCACTGAAAACTTACAGTCAATCAAAGAATGGAATTAGAAAGAAATAATCCACAAGACCATATTCTTGGTATTGAACTAGAACTAGTTTGCTCATGCAGGTGAATATCATTAAAAAGCAATAAATTCTATTTAAATTTGAAAAGACTCTCTGCCTCAATTACAAGGTAGTTCCAATTCCATACCAAGAATATGAATATGGTCTATTCCACATCTCTTTTTCCTAACAGGACATAACAGGTTGACGCACGCTCTATGAATATTTAACTTTGTTCCATATGGTACTTGATTGTACACATGAAGTACTTGTAGATGAAAATTAATACCCTGTCTTATGCCAAGAAAAAATGTTTTCCAATCAAATAATCTGTTGTAAAAGTGTTTTACAACTTAATTTATGTTTAATTTGTTCCTTTTATAATAAGGGGCCCATCTCTTGGAGAGTACCTGAAGAACAGCCGAAACATGAAGAGGGTCACGGAATTAGGTACTAGAAAGATTCTCTTTGTTTGTTTTTTCATTAAAACCAACTAAAAATAAGATCATGTTTCTGTCATAAGCACCAGTATAGTGCATGAATGGAGTTTGATTTATAGTTTTCAATGCGACCTGCGCGATGCGGGTTGTAGACGTAGGGTTGTAGGTTACACACACAGACATTTACATATTTGTGTAAAAGGACATAACAATCCTCCGCGATTGCCAAACACTACAAGAACGTGCACGGTAGAATCCCTCAGGACCTGCTAAAGCTTTTTGAAGTGCTTAAGAAATGCAGAAACAAATTTTACTGCTTAGTGTACGAAATGTTTCTTATAAGAGCCTTAAAGCCAAATCTCAGCATGCAATCAGACTCCATTGGTGCGAAAGTATTTTCATAATCTTCGCACCCTGGTATGTCAATTTTTCACACTAAAAATTGCTTTAAATGCTGTAATTTGCATGATATGATACATTTCCCTTGATAATGGAGTCATGACTACTCCGAAACATCGGATTTTATTGTTTGTTTTTACTGTTTTAGGTTTTAAGAAATCTCTTTTAATCCTTATTAGTTGAGTACCCGGGTAAGATAAGAGAATATTGACATCCTTCAATTTAACAGTGCTGTTTCTTGCGGTGTAAAGAATCACTATCAAATCCTTAATTAATGTATGATGATTCCATTTTAGCCTTTTTTTGATATTTTTTTACAAAAGTGCAGGAGCTTATAGGTAGTACTGATAGTCTTTTGCAATAGGAGCAGCGGCCTCATGGTTAGGGCACTTGTATCTGGTTCAAGCAGTCTGGGTTCAAGCCCTGGCAGGGACCTTGTGTTGTGTTCTTGGGCAAGACACTTAACAGTGCCTCTCCCCACCCAGGTGTATAAATAGGTACCAGCAAATTTATTGCTGGGGTAACCCTCAATGTACTAGCATCCCATCAAGGGGGGAGTAGAAATACTCCTAGTTGCTTCATGCTACAGAAACTGGAGATAAGTGCCTGACTAATGGGCCACTTACCTCGTATGCAATCTTAACCTACCTTTTGCTGTACAGTTTTCAACATCCAGTTTAGTCAAAATTGGTATCTACAAGCAAACCAGAGTACATGTAAATGATCTCAATAAGGCCAATTCCAATATTCGATAAGAAATATTTCCTGCCAGAATTTTGGCAAATAATGACTGTTTCAACAAATCCAGTAACAGTATGCTCTTGATCAGATTATCGGCATCTGCCATTGTCCTCCAGGAGCATACATGTAGCATTAAGGTCTGAGGGGCTACAATGAGCAATCATCAAAATAGTCTTTTAGTTAAAGATGACCTGCTGAGGTTGATTGCAAATTTTACACCAAGTACAAAATAATTTATTACTTAGTTCATGAAGTACTTTATTATTGACTATTAAGAGAAACAGTCTCTAAATATACAAATCTTCAAAATATTTTCATCAGTTTTCAAGAATAATACGTCTTTTTTAATAATTTTCACAAGCATGTTTCGATGGTACATCCGTCATCGTCAGTGTGACAGTTATGAAAGTTTACAGTGATTTAAAACGTGCCTGTGTCATTCCCTACTACTGTTTTTGTGACATAACGGTGGAGTAACCCATCTAGTACATGATCGGGAAAGAGATTTTCACGCAAAATAGTAAACAAATTCTGAATGTCATTGTGAAAACCCAACCACGTGTGGTTGATCTTAAAGGTCCTATCAATGAGCGTTTTAACCAGCCCCATTTTTGTAGCAAAGGGGTGTAAAGCTTAAAAAATTTGCAAGCAAGCCCATGAAGGTCTTTTTGCGGTATACGGTGGTGACATGGAATTGTGGGGATTTGTTGTTTGAGAGCACATCAAGAAAAGGAAGAACCGGGACACACGACCTTCAACAAGTGTCGAGAAACAGGAGATGCCCAAGCACTATTTCAAGATCCCCTACATCGGGCATTTTTCAGGTGTTGCACAACAAAGGGTGCGCAAGTTTATCAATCGATTCTGCAAACCCTTTGAAATAAAATTTGTTTATTCCACCTTTAAGATTAGGAACTTGTTCAACGTGAAAGATCCTCTCCCTGACAGGCTCCGTACGCACATTGTGTACAAATTTTCTTGTGCAAGCTGTAATGCTTGTTACGTTGGCGAAACAAGCCGACATTTCTCCACGTGTGTGCACGAGCACTTGTACTCAGACAGATCTTCTCACATTTACAAGCATTTGCAGGCTTCAGAGTCGTGCCGTACCTCTTGTAACTTAGACTGCTTCAATATCTTAGACTCTGCACCTGCCAAGTACCAGGTTAAGCTTAAGGAATCTATGTACATCAAGTGGGAAAAGCCTGACCTTAATCAGCAGGTCAACCCATCAATTTGACGCTTTCCCTATAGCTGGAAGTGCATGCGCACCTTTTAACTCCGTTAACTTTGAAATTTATCTAACGTATTGTTTTCCAACGTATGATTTGTAACAGGCACGTTTTAAATCACTGTTAACTTTCATAACCGTCACACTGACGACAAAGGATGTACCGTCGAAACATGTCTGTGAAAATAATTAAAAAAAGTCGTATTATTTTTGAAAATTTCTACATTTTTGCTGCTGTCTCAACCATTTTCATCAGTCTTTTAATGTAGGTTGTCTGTAAAGCCAGAACATAAATTGGTGATGTCTCTGAAAGTAAAAACAGAACATGAATGTGTGCTGACATAATGCAAAATTAAAATTACTAGCTTATGCATATTTAATTAGCCATCTTTAGTTCAGTATTTCTACAACTGAAAAGAAAAGCCATGTGAAAATGAAATCCACTGGATCGTGTTCTACAACTATCAGTCTAAACCCTTCGTGCATGTATTCATTTGAACTTGGCAATTTAATTTCTCTCTGTGGCTTCATCTAAATTAAGGTGCTTATTTCATGAACATCCACTAAAATACAAAAGTCATTTTTCTGTCTCCCAGAGAGAGATTTACTCAATAACCAGTGTTGCCTCGCCAAAAATTACTGCTCTACCCCATGCCTTCCAATTCCAAAACCTTTACCTTCCCCTTATGGATGTCTGTTGTTTACCTCAACCCACAGAAATTCCTTGTTTGTTTCCCTACGACTTCCAACGAAAGAGATTTTGTGCTTAAATATCAGTCTGACTGGATATTTTTGCTAGTAATATTCAATCAAACAACTGTCTACAGAGCTCAAAATTGCGGCTGACACAAAAAAACTCTCAACCCTTTAGTCACAAGTTTGTGACTAATTGTCAAAACTAGTGAATTTGAATTGAATTTCAATTTGAATTTGAATACTTTCCTGTAATAAAAATAATATTAATAATGATAATAAACAATCTATTTACAAACTTTAATTTAATATAATCTACTAAAATGCTACAAATGATATTCGTAATTTTAAGCAGTATATCATGTTACATGTATATTCCGTATGAATGATAATAATAATGATAATCATAATAATAAAGAGTGTTGCTGCTTGCAGAGCGACGGAACAGTTTACTGAAGCACTCAAGACTCTCTGTTGTTGCATTTTTAAATGAGTTGCCACAGACAAAACATGAATTGACAAGTTTCACTGTTGATGTTAATCTGGCCTTGGTAAGTGGGTGTAATGATACTTAAACATGTATTTAGTCTTCACTGATTGTTATTATTATGTGATTTAATAGAAAAGCTGAAAGTACATTTACTTAGTTTCATACATATTTGCAACATCCCAAGACTATGTGTTACATTGTATCCCTTTTATTTTACTGTGGAAACATGCCATGTCATGTGCATGCCTCGCACAAAAAGATAAATTTGCCAATCAAACCAAGGTGATAGCAAGGGTGTTCATTTCAACATGGAACATATATGTTTTGTAAGCAAAGGCAGATAATTTTACTTGGCCATAAAAAATGGGAAAGTGGTTTCAAATCACACATATCTTATGCCCTATAATTATCATCATTCTTTTAACAAAACTAAATTACATATTTTAAAACCAACGAACATTTTTAATGACATTTTTCGGCATAAGCGGCTTATGCCATGTATCTTGCAACTGAGATCGGAAGAGCGTCGTGTAGGGAAAGAGTGTAGATCTCGGTGGTCGCCGTATCATTAAAAAAAAAA
>OMLO01004898.1_pt1 | contig 11216 bp, 7 predicted proteins | sample 1674811 | NCBI WGS metagenome assembly OMLO01 (sample SAMN06265003, study PRJEB25207) | coral metagenome | isolation source: Coral host | place: Mexico:La Bocana,Puerto Morelos, Mexico | collected 2008-11-13 | reverse complement strand
TTAAAAAAATCGCATAATTTGCCGCATAATGGACCTTTTTTGCCGCATAATTTCCCTTGAAAATGCCGCAAAATTTCTCTTTTTTTGCCGCAACCTATCAGAAGCCCTGAATCTAGCATTGGGACAACATGCTACATTGTATGATGATAATACTGTGTGCATGTGCATAAGTGGAGTCTTGATATTTGTTTTCTTTTTTAATTTTTCTGGTGTTCTAGACAATATTTGTTGTTTAAGCAAGTGTGGCAAGTTGTTTTTGCAGTCTTTTGAATCTACAGTGTAATTACTGTAATTTTAGTATTTGAACTACACCACTGTAACAGTCCAGTGATTTTAATTTGTTTGTCAGGTTGCCATTCAATTGAACGACACACATCCATCCCTAGCTATTCCAGAACTTATGAGGGTACTTATTGATGTTGAGAAACTCAGTTGGAATAAGGCAAGTAAACAAAAAACAAGCAGACAGACTCTCTTTATGATGTTAATATCGTATTGCAGGCTGGTTTTCATTGTGGCTTGTATGGGAGGCTTGTAAGAAGTCCAGGACTGTGCCATGATGTACATTGTATTTTTGGGAAGAAACATACACTGTAACTGTTACACCTCCTGTTGCTCAGGAGTATTGATATGACTGTAGCAACGTCCTGGAGACCTACATCGCTAAATATTAGGCACAAGCAATCCTGCGATAGATAAAAATCAATCACCTCATGCTGTAGAAACTGGTCAAAGACAGGTGTTATTAGCCCTGCCCAATTACAAAATTTACCCTTTACTGTCAGTAGCTTGTGGTACACACCAGTGAGGCAACAGCCTTCAGATTGCATGCTAGTGTACTAAGCATTGAACGGTAATCTGTAGTCAAGAAGACCAATAAACCTGATTGCTATTAGAAAGTAATATGTTATGTTGTCAATTTGTTAATTTCTAGGCTTGGGACATTTGCGTGAGAACGTTCAGCTACACTAATCACACAGTTCTTCCTGAAGCATTGGAGAGATGGCCTGTGCACATGTTGGAGTACATTCTACCGCGACATCTTCAAATCATCTATGAAATCAATGCTTTGTTTCTAAAGGTGAACATGTGGCCTTGATGCTGGCTTGAAATAGACAATTTGTATTATCTGGAGAATCTGGCACATGCGCAAGTATTAAGTCTACTTGAATCCTGCCTATACAATACCAGCCAACAAAGAAAGAATGAAATTGTAATTGTTAATTGGCATTTAAATTAAAATACTTTCAGGAAGTAACAGAAAAGTGGCCAGGAGACCTTGGCAGAATGGCGCGTATGTCTCTGGTAGAAGAAGGACCTGAGAAGCGCATCAACATGTCGCATTTGTGCATTGTTGGTTCTCATGCAATCAATGGAGTGGCTGCTCTACACTCTGAACTTCTCAAAACAACAGTGTGAGTATGATCATCTGGTCTTTATTTGCTTATAACTAAAAAAGTAAAAATAAGTTGGGTCTCTCTCAGTGTATATCTGTGAAGTAGAAAACTGTTCAGTAGACTTGCCACAAGTTGCTCTTTGCTTTTATCTCTCGTCACTTAAGCGAATCAAGAGTGCACAGCTTGTAAAGCAACAAAGTCACAAGTGTGCGCAACGTAAGTCGCAAAAGGGCGACTTGTTTCACTTGCTGGGACTTGTGTAAATTTTTGGCTTGAAAAATGTGATTGACACTTATTGCTTTTTCATGTGCTCCAAACTTTATTATTTCAAAAGCAGACTTGATTACATAACCTCTGCAATACCAGTATCAGGCCTTCTGATAGGGTGCGATGAAAAAGTGCAAATGATGCGAAATTTTCAGGGCAGATTATGCGATTAGAAAGGCCAATTATGCGATAAATAATGTAAATTACGTGATTTTTTTCTGAGAATTTTTAGCTTGTTTTATACGGTTTCAGGATAAGAAAAACACTTTTTTGCTGCCCTAACGACATTTTTAACACAAGGGAACAGTGTATCGGTGCGCCATGTTAAAAATTGAAAGGACATCGCTAACATGCCAAGTTGACTGTACAAGTTAACTACAGGAAATTTTGTCACGAACAGAACTTTATTCACCACATTTCAAAACCCTTACTGGTTAAAGTTTGCAAGGTGCTTGTGTAACGTTGAGTCAAGGTGCTTGTCAACCACGGACTCCCGAAGATGGTCATTCACAGTATTGCACGACAAGCAAAACATCATTCCATCGTCCACGTGGAACGTACCAGTTGGGTACTTTCTTGCTCGATCGTGAGCTGTCAGATTGGGAGGAAGGTGAGAACTTGCCTTCTTGGTCGGAGAATCAGCGGATGTTTTCACAAGATTTTTTTATCCCTAGTGCTTTCAGTAAGTTTTAATTGGTTTTCAGCGAAAGAAACTTACTATATTTTGCCGAAAAGCTGACAACTTCGCTTATTTTTCACACCTATTCTTCCAACAAATATCAGCCATTCAGATTGGCTAATCTGAACAAAGGGCATGTTTGTGTTACACCAATAGGTAACTCTTTAAGAATGAGACTCATACCAGGCCCCCGAAATGCAAAATAACGTCAGACTCTTGAACTTCAAATGTTTACGAAATAGAAGGTGACCAAGGTTTTTTAGCCATTTTCCAAAGTAAATCATCTTAAAAATGGCGTATTTATGCAAGGAATTCTTCAGAAAATTGTTGTTATTTTATGAATGTTGTGCGCTCTTTTATGAATTATGTGATTTTTTGTGAATTGTGCGATCGGATGCGATTTGAAAATTGCACAATCTTGTAATACCAGAAAGTCTGTAGTATATCATCTCTCATCATTCAATTCAGTACCTGTTAGTGTTTGTTCATTTGTTGATGTGTATTTTTGTCAGTCAATGGTTGAAAAAATAGGCATGCTGCAAGTGGGAAATGTCCTTCTCAATGGTGAAACCAACAGGCCAGAGAATAACTCTTGGAGAATTTTTGAAATTATTATTGGATAGGACGTTTAGAAGTTCTGCTGGTACATGCACATGTTTCTGCTTGTGTTCTTCAAAAAATTGCCCACTAGGAAGACTGCAAACTAAGTTTTTTGAACAGAATTTCAGACTAGTATGAAGGTCTGTGACACTCAAAGATATTAGCCAAGCAATTTATAAATTGTTGTTTTAATCCTACCAACCTGAACTGAAGTGAAATGGTGTGGGTTTTGTGGTTGACAACACAATTTTGTTGAAGGCAGAAATGTTTATGATCCATTTGATGGTCAGACCTAACATGAAATTGTTGGTGCATTCCCAGATTTAAAGACTTCTATGAAATGTTTCCTGAGAAGTTTCAGAACAAGACCAATGGTGTGACACCACGGCGGTGGCTCCTTCTCTGCAACCCTGGGCTATCAGACCTTATTTGTGAGGTGAAAAAATATTTAACACTTTGTTGAGAGACAAAATAATTATCTAAATAGAGTTTTGCAAAAATTAAATTGGCATATCATTGCTGTGACATACATGTACATGTATACGTTCATGACTAGGTGGATGTTCCCTTCCCTCTTGTTTTTCATAGTGGTAAAAGAGAGCGGAATCTCTGTCGTGCAGGGTATATAATTATATAATTGTATCTGAGATGTTTTGGTGTGTTATATCACTGTATATTTTTTATTAGTTGTGCCATATTTTGACGAGCCTATAAGGCAAGTCAAAATGCAAACGAAGAGCAAAAGTATACTACACCAAAACATCTGATAAGCGATTTATTAATTATCTAACTTCTGTATTCAACAAATTTAGTGCAAGAAGGAGAGAGTGACAGTTTTCCATGAACAAATTTTGACCACTGTCAGTGATAACATATTGTGACGCATACTCATTGTCAAGATTTGTTGCAAAGTAAAAACTCGGCCTTGAAAATGCATGCACTGCATTATGCAAATGAGCTTCTTGTACGCATCAGACTTTGAAAAAGTTTTGCGAATTATTCTCTCAACATGCCAAAACAACACAAATTAAAAAAAAAAGGTTGGGAAAAGAGCGTTGAAGTGTACTCATTGTTGATAAGAGTACAGACCACATTAAAGCAATTTCGATTTGTTTTTTACCACAATGTGAATGTCAAAGAGAGTGTTTTCTTTCAGAGCACAAACGGAAATAGGCATTGCACAACACTTTGATGTGAGCAGGGTGGTATGGACTCTTATTGTCAACAGCAAATTAGCCAATCAGATTGCAAGATTAGTAGCAATTTTGGCAATTGTGTCCATGTCAACTGGCTTATCAAACAAATGATTTTCTACTGTACAAATAACTTACAGTACAATATCGCTGTATATTTAATGTTTACTTGAAAGAATTGATCTTACAAACAGTGAATTCTCTGGGCTTGAAACTTATCAAATGACACATGTATGTATTTTGGCAGTTACTTGACACATTTCTTTTTGTAGAAAATCGGTGAGGAATGGATAACAGACTTGTCACAGCTGAGAAAGCTTGAGAAGTATGTCAATGACAGAAATTTTAAACATGCCTTCATGAGAAGCAAACAGGTGATAACTAGTAAATTATTACTAACATGACTATTAACTAAACTAAATGACATTTGTTGTTTCAAAACTTTAAGGGGGCTCCGAACCCTATGTACAGAATTTTTTACCTTTAAATAATAATAATAATTAAAAAAATTCACAGTGCCGTTTTTGAATTATAAGCCCCATAAAGCAGTTAAGGGTGATTTAAACAGGTACCACGTCTCTTACTATAATGGTAATCTATTTAAAACATGTTCCCTAATAGATTGGACAGTTTGTTGAGACCATGAAACTTGTAGTGTCAAGTGATTAGTGGTTGTAATGACCCATCGAAATCTAACTGCTAGAAACTGTTTTGAGCCACCTTATGGGCATTAACCACCCTTTGAACAACTGGGTCCAGTCTGCTAAATACACAGAGAATGTACATATGAGCATACAGGCATAGTGACTGTGATGTGTACAGTTGTAGCGTGATTAACTGAAGTGCTAGTCATGTACTGGCCAGGTATTGGGTCTAGAATAGAGGGAATGCAATGGGTGCAACATTTTGTTTCAGCTTGTCACAGAACATTGTTGCTAACCTGTTTTACCACCATGGTTGCAGGTTTCCACAAATGAACTCATGTCTATTTCGCACATTGCATTGCATGCAACAATGTTATGCGACTATCCTGAAATAATGCAACATTTTTGACACACAAGAAATTATTAAATATATTAATAAATCAGTGAAAAACATACAAATGTACTGCCATTGATATCTAGTAAGATAGTTGAATCGCACTCTTTTTAGGCATAAATTTACAGGGTCATGCATTTTGTAAACTATGTTTCTTTAAATGTGTTGGCAATCAACAGACAATATGCCAAAAAAAAATAAAAATAAAACTACAGTCTAGGGTGTATTCAGTCTGAACTCTTAAGGATGCTATTTTTCATTGTATCCAGGAAAACAAGATTAGACTTGCAGATTACATCAAGAAAGAGTATGACATTGATGTCAATGTGAACTCAATATTTGATGTCCAAGTGAAGAGGATCCATGAGTACAAGAGACAGCTGATGAACTGCCTTCATGTCATTGTGTTGTACAACCGTAAGCATATGTTTCTAGTAAAATAGCAGTCAATAAATTTCTGTTAGTATCTTTACTCTGTGATTCAAAGTTATGAATAAAAGATGATCATTAAAAGTAAAAATAAAAATATACATGTCTGATCCACAGGACTTAAAGCAAATCCAAACATGGACTTCGTCCCTCGTACTGTCTTGATTGGAGGAAAGGTACTGTACTGGCCACAATACTTGTCTTCGTCGGTTGGGTGTGCTTCTCACATGCCAAAAGTGCTTGTGAGTCAGAGAGATCTGTTGCTTTGTTTCATTTAGACAGTTACATGTACACAGGACAACCTCCAAGAATTCTGTTGTGTGACTTGCTCCTTGTACATTTAACACCATAAACCCAGACAGTCAACAGGGGATAACATTGATCACTTTTAAAGTCAGTGCTTTTTGTATCGTGCAGCCATGGTTACAATGAGATTATGTGATATGTGTTTGTTTTCAGGCTGCTCCTGGGTACTACATGGCCAAACTGATCATTAAACTCTTCAACAGCATTGCTAGAGGTGCATAACTTGTACAAGAAGTCTATTTATTGTGTACTTAGTGACAAACACAAAATTAATTAGCCTTTAAGGTAGAAATGCTGGTTTCTTATGCCACCAAAAATTAAGCTACTGTAGTTTCATTGATGATGAAGTGTACATGTAATGGCAAATTAGGTTTCTTACACTTCTGACTTTTGGCCTGGTATGCTAGCTTTATTGTACAGCTGAACCCCACTATTCCTAACTCTCAGATAAATGAAAAATACTTAGCAGGAGTCTACCATAGCTTTAGAAAATGACAGAGGGACAGACCTGAAGGAAAAAGGTTTTGGTTTGATACAACAGGAAATTTGAAACAAATGAGTTTGATTTAGATGACTACAACTGTGAAATTGAGTTCTTCTGCTAGATCAGCACTGCAGCATATTTGAAAGATATTTGGTTCTAATAAATTTCTTACCTGATATGACCCACAGCTGTACTTGCAACGTTAAATATTATGAATTTTACACTCTTGTAATGAAAATATTAATGATGTTATACCTGTTAGATGGATGGCTCATAAAATAAGATACACATTATACCAAAAAATACAGTTAAGCATGCATGTGGAATTATAACTGACATTGTAACTTTTCTCTCATTTTAACCTACCGGTAGTCTTACTTTTGCAGTGGTGAACAACGATCCAATCATTGGGGACAAACTCAAACTTGTGTTTCTAGAAAACTACAGGGTCTCGCTTGCTGAAAAGGGTATCCTTGCTATGGACATTACACGATGACACTGCACCTTAACAATCTCAGACAATAAAAAAAACAAATAGTTTTGTTTTTCATATCAGTGCGTAAAAGTTTAGGAAATTATTTGCAAGCTGCTTAGCTCTATCTAGAGAGCCAACAACTCGCTACACTAGAACTGTTGCTAGACTTGCAAAGTTTCATTTGGTTTTGCAGATAGTTTAGTAAGCTTGTTTTGCAAGATTAGTCTATGTTCCTCCCTCTCAAACAGCACCTGGTAATTGAAATTGGCTAAAGAGCACAGGTCACTGCCTGCCTGTCCTGTTCTGATTTCAGTGTTCGCATTTGCATAACTCCAGTTGCAAAATGAGTGGCATTTCTGCAAATCTTTGTGCACTCTTGAAGAATAATGAGCTAGAGTGAATTGAACATGTGAATGAATTTACATGTAAGCTCTTGAAAGTACCTCTAGAGTTGTTGCACTGTCATGGTTCAATCCGTTTCCTAGCAACACAACTGTTTACAAGATCAGTCCAGTCTCTCCCTGACTGAATCAAGGCTTTTGTTAAAATATATTGAAGTTTAGTTTTCTTGACTGGTTATGTTCAGTTATTCCAGCAGCTGATTTATCTGAGCAGGTATGTATCAACTTAACACACAGTAGGTAGGGCTTTCCTGATAGTAGTGCTTACATTTGGCCAAAAGCATACATCTATAACTTTGCAGAGGGAAGTCATTGTGCTATAAAGAAACTCAGCTCCGTATGTTTAAACATTTTAGCGAAAGTTGAAGCAATTTGGGTGTTTATTCAAAGAGATAATGGTTCAAAGACCACAAAATCGTTGGTTGGCTAAAGTGATAATTTTTAAATATTAAAAAATGAGCCCATACATGCAGAGAATCTATATAGCGGTTATGCTAAAGGAACAATTGTTGTAAAACAAGATCTGCTAATGTCATAGCCTGCAGCACAGATCGTCTGCCAGAGCATGATAGTGACTTATATTAACGCTTTAGCCCTGATATCAACACATAACGTTTTCTTGCCGTGTCCTACACGTTGCTTCATAAAGTACTTGCTACGAGGGAGCTGCTTTTATGAATTATCAAAGCACTAGCAGTGATGATCGATTGGGATATTTTTGTGGCCCTTGTGATGGAGTGTGCCAATGATACTTCTAAGAAAAAAAACATTGATTTTGGTCACTCTTGGGAGTTACATGTGCATGTAAAGGGTTTTAAAATCAGACTGGCTCTATCCTAATTCCAGTTCTCTGTTGTAATGGCACGCGTGTGATGAAACACTGTCTTGAAACTAAAACTTAAGGGTAAACAGAGAACCCATCCTAGAAGTGAACTGCGTACACTGTAAGTGCCAGTCTGAAATGTCTACTAGATAAAATCCAGGAACGTGTACATGTATCTGCAACAGGATTGATCATCCACTGTTTTAACAGTAGTATAACAATGTTTAGCAATTGAGAACAATTTTTAACTTGGTTATTTCAGATTTCCTTGGCAGGAACTGAAGCGTCTGGAACAGGAAACATGAAATTCATGGTGATTAACAAATTAACTAATTTCTCGTTAAAAATAATTACGCAATCAGTCTAACTGTTTTGAAGGTGGTGTCCTAGCCAAATCAAGCTATCATTTGTTTGTTTCATTTGTAGGTAGACTGATGAAGACTATTGCATGTCTGTTTGTCAGTTTGTCAGTGGCTTGATCACATTGTATTTCTTTCTTGATCAAGTAAAAAAAAAATATTTCAGTTGCTCTGACCTCGGTGTAGGAAACCACACTACACTTATATACCGTACTTTCTTTGTTCAAGGCTTTGAATTTCTGTAATTTTTCCTTCCGTAACTCTGTGTCCTGGCCTTCACTGCTATATTTTTTCTCCGTCTGCTGCTTGGTGTGCGACTGATTAAACTTGCTATATCTTGTTTTTGTTCATTTTAAGATGAACGGTGCTTTGACTATTGGCACTCTAGATGGAGCCAATGTTGAAATGAGTGAAGAGATGGGAAGTGAAAACATTTTCATCTTTGGCATGACTGTGGACGAAGTGACTGCAATGAGAGCCAAAGGGTGAGCTGAAATTAAAAATTGTCATTTACTAGATTCATTAAAACCTTGTTGGTACAAGGAGGGCTTCGTGACATGGCTGTTGAACGGATTGTTTCAGACTCCGCTCTAGACCTCCAAGGCTAAATTGTTAGTGGACTGAGATGGATAGCTTGCGTACAAACATTCAATATTCACCTGGCTTCACGCGCTAAAATGAAGTGAAGGAAATATATGTCTGCATGCAGGCTAGAAATGGAAATATTACTGAGTGAAATCATGTGGAGATCGAATCAGCTACACATGTAGTACAAGAAGGCTAGGAAAATGTGTATATCCGATAATTTTTTTTAAATTTTACCTCTTCCTTTAATCCCTAATTTCTTTTTTTACGTAACAAACAAACCAACAAACGAGAAGCAAAGTGATGTCAGATGATATAACTATTAACTGTTCAAGCTTTGATTTGTACCTAATTTACCTTAAGGAAATTGCTGAAGCATAAAATTAAACCTTGCATAATTTTTTATATAGTTGAAACAATTTTTACCAGTTCTCACTGGTATTTGACGAGCTCAATTTTACGTCAAGTTAATATGTGCTGGATAGATGCATCTTTAAGGATGGTTTGCAGTAGTGACTGAGTCGTAGTCGGAGTCATAATCAGAAGCGCGGAACGATACGATCTAGTGAAAATCAAACCGACGGAGTCAGAAGAAGAACGCCAATTCTGCTTATGACTCTGTCGTTTACAGTCTAGTGGAAACTAGATTGAGAGTCGGAACCAGATGCGGAAGAATAAACCAATCAACGCTCGATTCCGGGCCTTGTGATTTGTTGGTTCTTCCCGATGGAGTCGTGAACGGAATCGGAAGAAATAGAAACGTTCTGATTCTTCCGTGGACTCCGATTTCGTCGAGCTTCTGACTCCGCTTATGACTCCGATTTTCGTTTTTCACTAGGTCATAAGCGCTCTTACGACTCCGACTACGGAGTGAAAACCAACTTTTACTTAATTAACCTCTGTATGCAGTTTACAAAACAGTAAACCGGAGTTCTCGTTTGTCGATCAGAGCATGTAAAAAGCACTAGTTCCTGGTTTATAATAATGTAGTTCAGTGCATGCACTATTAATTATAACTCATCACTTATTCTGTTTGTAGCTACAAGCCAATGGATTACTACGACAATGACACAGAACTGAGGAAAGCCATCAATCAGATCAGAGACAATCACTTTTCACCAACTGAACCTGGCACATTCCAGGACATTGTCAATTCCCTGCTGCATCATGACAGGTGGGCAGCTCCCTTGTGTGGTGTCCCAGAGAACTCCAATCTTATTCATATCTAAAGTACAATGAAGAGCTAATTTCCGGATTACCTCGAGCCTCTTTCTCAAAGCGAGTCTTGATGCGCATCCTTTCATATGAAAATGAGATTTCATTCACTTGCAAGTTAATCTCATTTCCATATGAATTTTTGTGCCCCAGACCTCGCTTTGATATACAGGCTTGGGAGCAACTCGCAAATGGGCTATTTACAGCGTAGAAGTGTTGGTTTTCTTGTGAAAGAAAGAAATACTGGAAAACCCAGAGGATAGGGACGAGAAACAAAACAAACTCAACCCAGAGATAACACATCGTCCGAGATTCGAACCAGGTCAAAATGGTAGCATTGGCTCAAGTCATTTCATCATGAATGTATCATAGGATACAACAACAGTACTTTATTTGCTCTAAAACACTTTTGACACATAAAAAAAAAATCACAAAACTACAATAAGACAATAACTTTGGAAATAAATATGTTTTAAGTCGGCCAGGAGGGATAAATAAACCTTGCGGATACGGAGTTATTTCCTTGCCTTTTACGTGCAAAGCAAAATAAGATCAAGAGATTGAAAGAGACAAGTATATAAGGTATAGTCACAGAGGGACAGACCGAGCTATATGAGCAGTGGATATTCCAAGGAGTTAAATGTTCAAAGTGTTAGTTATTTCGTGGTATTTTCATGTTGTCCAGAGAAGAGATATAGCTTAATTTGTTTAGAAAATTGAAGTAAGAGAAAATATTTTGCCAAAAGATGGAAGTTCTAACTCTTGATTTGTAGAGATTTTATGTAGCGGCGTATCTAGTATTATAAGTATGTAAACTACTAGTGTACTGGAAAAATTTCTGAAAAACGTTTTGAAGAAGGTTCTTATGCCACAAGGGAGTAACTTTTAATGCATGTAAACGGGAAACATTGTTCACAGTGAGAAGTTCTAATAGGATTGGAGAGTCTACGTCTTTAATTTTCAGA
>OMLO01004896.1_pt1 | contig 11219 bp, 8 predicted proteins | sample 1674811 | NCBI WGS metagenome assembly OMLO01 (sample SAMN06265003, study PRJEB25207) | coral metagenome | isolation source: Coral host | place: Mexico:La Bocana,Puerto Morelos, Mexico | collected 2008-11-13 | reverse complement strand
GGCGGGGCGTGCACAGCAGAAGGCGCTCACGAATCCCCCGGCCTTCAGGATGGCTTCACTGCGGTGAAAAAAAGTATCGTCCGCGCAGTTTCTTGCATTCAGTGTGCTCTTCAAGCTTCTTTCCGGCGGCGTGCTTCTCTGCCACCTGCTACGGCGAAGCTTTGTTACATCCCTTTGCCTCCTTGGGGTATTGGCGGTGAGCTCTCATGAGATTCGATTCCGAACCTTTCCGTATACAATGTAGTCAGTTACAGCAGTGTCAGAACTCCCGAGATGTGCTGATTGCTTGTTCAAGTACATGGACTCTCTTATGTGCTTTTTTGCAAGACATATCCGACTTCCACGTCCATGACCATGACCTTTCTCTTGCCACTTTGGCACGACAATTGGTTGACTCCATGTTTTCTGTTGCCAAAGTCTTATTGAGAAAAAGGCGATTGCCAAAGGATGTGGTGGCATGCTGCAACATATGGTGTTGTGCCTTGTTTCATTGGATCTGGACCCCAGAAGGAAAATGGTGCAGAACAGCTGTTTCTGTCCAGCAAGTATTTGGTGCAGTTACTATGTTCAGAAGTCTGATGTGGCTCCACATGCACCGGTTTAGCAACCTAGCTCTGCAATTTGGGCGCATGATGCCGCAATGCCTCCAAGGTGTTTTTTGGGGTTTGCCCTGGAATAGTGCAGCAAGACATGCGGCCATTGATGTTTTTGTGGATATGCAGCTTGCAGCACTTTGTGCTCCACCCTCCAACTTTGAGCAGGCTTCTGCTTGGCTCTATTGCTGGTGGCAGCGTGGTTTTCGCTATGTAGGAATGGCTAGTAGCCGTAGAGCAAACCAAGCCTCTGTAGGGGGGCCTCTATGCCGTTATGTGGAGCATATTTCCTTGCGCACCCGCATCCATCACAGGGATGCAGCCAAACATCGATATCGGCATGCCCGCCGATACCATGGAGGGTCTTTTTGGTGGCTGGTTTCCTACACAGGATCAGTTGAACAAGTAGCTGCCGCAGAGCAATTGGAGATCCAACTGCATCGGCCAAATGCTAACTACATGAAGCCTATCTCCCGGTCATCGTCAGCAGCAAAGCCTCGCAGAAGACCGCCGCTTTGGCTGCGACAGCGCCGGCCCGGTCCAGGACATGCTGCTTGGGAAGGTCCTGTTGGCTCTGCGGTATTGGGAAAAAAGATCCTCGTGCCTTTTCAGAATTCCACTGAGCCTGACATGGCTTCTTGGTCTTTTGCAATGGCCTACAGATTTCTTCTTCGATGTGCTATGGCTTCCACTGGTCAGCTGATTGCTATCAACATCTACGCGCCCAGGTTTGCACAACTTCTCCTACTATGGGCGGCATCTGGAAACAAGGTGGATTGGGATCTTGTTGAAAAACTTTGGCAAGTTCCTTGTCTACGGTTACGAGGTCTGCCTTCTACACATGTCTCCTTCATCAAGGTTCCTGTTGCTGAAATGGTCCCAGTGGTGCGTGCAAACGTTGCTGCAATTTTTCGGCGCTGCTTGACGCCGGTGGAAGCAACTTGGTGCATGTCTCGTCTTCGGTTTCTTCATGGCGGAGCCCAAACACATTCCAACAGCTGGACTCATGCAAGAGATGCAAAAGCCTTAGATTGGCGCAATTTACTTGCCACTCCCGAGCACAACATTCAGTCTGCAATTTCGGGCTTCAACATGACCTACGTGAACAAGAACTGGGATGTGCCTTTGCTCTACAAGGACAGAGTGTTAGAAAAAGCAGCCCATGATTGTGTTGTTAGAGCTGTTGCCAAAGTACCTTCTATTCCAGCTCACAAAATCCACACAAAGAAAGTGCTAGCGCATCCCGCGCTGATTGGGTATTGCAATCAGAGGAAGCAACGGTGGTCAGCCTATGTGGTACACACAAAAGACATGTCAAGGCAAGGTGGTGTCTCCATTGTACCAGACGACAAAAACAAGAAGCATGCGTGGCGGATGCCGACACATGTGTACCATACCCTTTTAGCCTTCTTTGTCCTGTTTTCTTCAAATTGGGCAATGACAGGAATTTCAGCTGACACTGCCAACAATTTGTGCTTGGATGCAATCTTAGCAATGGTCCCCCAGCATTTGCTCGGCTTCCTGGATTTGAAGCAGGGGGTTTGGCTTATTCCTTTTGTCTATGCAACCATCAAGTCCAAATGCTTCTCTTCTACTGGTAGACGGTGTATGAAGCACGGGCATAGCTGTGTCCGCAAAGCCATCAGTTTTGCTACATGGCCAAAAAAGACTTGTTGGAGGATGGTTTCCCGAGGATTGCAAATTGCGCTACAGAAAAGTTGTTCCAGTTGGCAAGTGTGGCGTATGAAAGATGCGCCTCACGTTCTGCGACAGAAAGTCAAGGGCTTGGTTGCTCCGCAGAACCCTTTGATTTGTTGTCGGTGTGGCACAGCAAAGCCGAAGTTAGTAGCTACTGTGCACGATGCTGGGCAATTCTTCGAGTGCGTGACAGTTGAAGATTCGTTAAATTCTGCACGTAAAATTTTGCAACTGGCTTTGTCAGTCACTGGCTGCTCGCATGTTTGTGTCTTCAGAAGAAAGCGGAAGGCAGGCTTTCTTTCTCCAAACTCTTTTCCTGCATGTGCTCGCAAGTTTCGATGCTTTAGCTTTGATGAGCTCTTTCTGGTCTTTGCTGCAGCGGTGGCGGTAACCTATGTGGCAGTTGGTTCACATGTAATGCAGCTGTCAACTCTGCCAATCGGCGGCTTGATGTCCATGATAGCTTCAGCTATGGTACTCTGCCTCAATGAGCACAAATGGTTGGAGCAGCAGGGGGAATGGGCAAAACATGGTTTTTTCCATAACGTGAAATGGGACCAACAAGTGGCCTCTCTTCGCTATGTTGATGACTTGATCCAAATTAGTAGTTTTTTCTGTGTGGATTGTTTAAATGTTCTTCCTAGTCTTGTGTACAATGTCCCTTTTGACTTGTCTCAACAAGGTGTTCAGGTTGATTGGCTTGATTTGCAGGTTTCCTTGGATCCTTTCGCCCTTTCTATGATTTCCAAACCTATGAATATCAAACCACCCTGGGCGGTGCAGCCTGGTTATTTGCGGGCATGGTTAGCAGGAAGGTTTGCTAGATGGGGTCAAGTCGGGCTTTCTTATACGCAGAAAGCTGAAGAAATCATCAAGATTTTTTGGTCTCTCGTTGAGCTCGGCTACCAGATCCCTACTCTCAGATGTTTAGTTTATTCTTTCAAGTCTGAACGATGGTGTGAAGAACAGCAAATTCTTGCCACATGTCTCCACAATGCTAAGATCATGCGGCGGTGACCCAAGTACTCTGGCTCAAAGTGTGCTGTCAGTTCCTGCTACCTAGCCATGTGGAGCTCTATGTTGGCATTCTGGTTGGTGCTTGTTTGGTTGATGCGGGGCGTGAGTGGCACTTCTCGCCAGGGCCGCAATGGTGAGCGCTTCCGGCCAGGCCGGCCCCAGCACCAGCAGGGCCGTGACGAGAGGCGCAAGCAACATGGCCATGGTGAATCAGTACACAGGTTGGTGTTGGACATTAGGACAAACGAAGGCCCGGCTCGGAAGCAGAGCCGCCGCCGTCGTCGTCGCTCGTCCTCTTCTACATCCTCTTCCTCACAGTCTCGTAAAGCCAAGAAGTCTGAGGAAAGCAAGGAGCTTGCCCGCCTTCGTGCTCTGCTGGCTAAAAAGGAAGATGAAGAGAAAAGGCGAGAATCTCAGCAGAAGCAGGAAGCTGAGGAAGAAAGGCGACGCAAAGAGTTCGACGAATTTCAAAGCAAAGTCCTTGCCATGCTCCCCAAGCCAGTGGTAGCAAAACCAGAGCAGGAAGTCGAGACAGAGCCGAAACATGGGTTTTGGTCACCAAAGAGTTCTCAGAAGGCAAGTTTGTTTGTACATGAGATTGTAGATTTCACGGGGTGCACTTCATGGGATGATGTCGAGGGGTGTTTGAAGCAGGTGTCAAACGCCAAACTGAAGGAGCTACTGCAACGCAAGCACGTGCACAACGTGCCGGTTTCAAAGCCTGCGGTTGTCAAATCCATTGTGCGGTTGCTCCGCTCAGAGTTTGCTTCTGCCAAGTGATTCTCTCTGGGTGGGATTTCGTCATACCAACCAAGGTTTGGCGCATCTCCAATGGTTTTGGTTTTGGCCTTTGTAGCTGGCATTGGTGCTACGTTTCTGCTTGGTGATGGCAACTCCACTCCGTGGTTACCACTCTGGGTCGAGGCTTACCTGGATGTTGCCAAGGCTATGAAAACTTTGTGGTATCACCAGACTTTGGTTCAGCAGCTTGAAAGTTGGGTGGGAATGCCCTTATCTATGTTTTCAGCTGCCATCCCCACCATCATCATTGGTGGATTTGCCAGATTTGGTTTGCCTTTACTTGCTCACTCCTTTCAGGTTTGGCCTGGCTCGAAGCATTCACTTTTGGCAAATCATCCACTTCAGCAAAGCATGTTCCAATTTGGCTGGGCAGACCAGCAGAACAAACTGAGAACACCAAATGCGCAGAAGATTCACCCGATATTTTTTTGTGAGGATGATAAGCTTGTGAGAACGAAATTTTGGTGATTTGATCTGATCTGCATTCTGCATTCTTGAAGTCTCTTCTCTCCTTTTTCGAGAGTTTCCTGAGTCTGAAATATGCTGGAGACGGTCAGACCTTCACTTCTTCTATCCAATTTCTTTCTTTCTCTGATCTCAAGTTTCAAATTTTTACGGTCTGGTTTCTTAAGACCTGGCCTTCGTGAATCAAATTCGGGGCAAATTCAGATTCAAATTCCGCATCTCTGATGCACATACACTTTAGTAGCATGTTCGATTTCCGAACACCGGCTATTTGTTGCAGCATATTTGCACTCTCGAGCCATCTTGCCGTTTGAAATAAAACGGCGGGGCGTGCACAGCAGAAGGCGCTCACGAATCCCCCGGCCTTCAGGATGGCTTCACTGCGGTGAAAAAAAGTATAGTGGCGGATTTGAAGATAGAATATTCAAAAATCTTGGGTCTAGAGATAGAATATTAAAAGCCAAGATTTTGCAGTAAATACTTATTTTAATATTCTATCTGTTGATTTCGCGTATATATATATATATACGAAAAGTTGATAAAAAAATATGTTGAAAACGAGTCGCGGGATACAGTTTTCGTATATATATATATATATACGCGAAACCCACAGATAGAATAGTTCAGGAGGGTTTTTTTACATGTTTGAATTTGCAACAGTTGCAGCTTCGTATATATATATATATATATGCGAAATCCACAGATAGAATATTACCTTAAAATCATGTTTTTGTTCAGTAAATATTCTATCTGTGAAATTTGCGTATATATATATATATATACGAAACGGCAGTCAATCTAATTCAAAAACTTAAAAAAAACCTCACCTTTTTTTTGTTCATGGACTATTCTATCGGTGGAATTTGCTGATATATCTATATGAAAGGGTGAGACAAATGAAAAATTGATTTTTGCACCATTTGGCAAGATCTTGGTTTTGGTGAATGCGTTTTTCTATTTAAATTTTAATTCACGAAGTATATGCATTTCTATTTGCATGCATAATCTTTATATATCATCAAACGAACCACCTCGGTCTGTCAGAATATTCTATCTGTGAAATCTGGAGGCTGTTCACAAGAGGAAATTTATCAACATGATGAATGTGTAGATCGAGAGGCTCAACAAGAGCTTCGTGTTGAAATTGAATAGCAAAAACGCATTCGCCAAAACCAAGATCTTGCCAAAAGCTGCAAAATTGATTTTTCAATACTTCTTTAATTTGAAATTGAATAGAAAAAACGCATTCGCCAAAACCAAGATCTTGCCAAAAGCTGCAAAATTGATTTTTCAATACTTTTTTAATTTGAAATTGAATAGGAGAACGCATTCACCAAAACCAAGATCTTGCCAAAAGCTGCAAAAATCAATTTTTCAATACTTTTTTAATTAGAAATTGAATAGAAAAAACGCATTTGCCAAAACCAAAATCTTGCCAAATGCTGCAAAAATCAATTTTTCAAATCTTTTTTGATTAGAAATTAAATGGAAAAACGCATTCGCCAAAACCAAGATCTTGCCAAAAGCTGCAAAAATCGATTTTTCACTACTTTTTTAATTTGAAATTGAATAGAAAAAACGCATTCACCAAAACCAAGATCTTGCCAAATGGTGCAAAAATCGATTTTCAATACTTTTTTGATTAGAAATTGAATAGCAAAAACGCATTCGCCAAAACCAAGATCTTGCCAAAAGCTGCAAAATCGATTTTTAATTTGAAATTGAATAGAAAAAACGCATTCGCCAAAACCAAGATCTTGCCAAAAGCTGCAAAATCGATTTTTCAATACTTTTTTAATTTGAAATTGAATAGAGAAAACGCATTCGCCAAAACCAAGATCTTGCCAAATGGTGCAAAAATTAAATTTGAAATTGAACAAAAATATAATATTTTATCTGTGGGTTGGGAAACATGGTAATATTCTATCTGTACCTATTTTTTTTGACTTTTTACCGCAAAAATATTCTATCTGTGGGTTGGAAATCTTGGAGCCAAACCGTTTTTTTTGACTAATATTCTATCTTCAAGTCCGCAACTATATTACTACTACTACTACGACTACTACTACTACTACTACTTCTTCTACTACTACTACTACTACTACTACTACTAGACAACTAGACGACTGCACCTCACAAACTCGGGAGAAAAACTGGAGACCCAGATCTCATTTGATCTGCTCGGTTGGGTCTAAGCTCAAAGGCAAGCTACAGCTAAGTGTAGTCTCCAGTGCTTTGCCCACATCCACTGTGACATTGCTACCCCATTTTGAAGGATCGTAATATTGCACTCCTTAGGGCACAATGGGAGCACACCCACCAAAACACTGCACCCCGAGACCCTTCACTGCGAGGAGTCTTCTCCAGTTTGACTCAAAAACTCAAGCAAAAAAAAGATATGAAAAGATCGCAACTAGAAAACTCCCTTTCCATCTTCCTTTGCCTAATAGCCTCTCTCATTTCATCTTCATCCTCCAAGTGTCGGATGCCTCGCCAATATTGTGTCCTCAAGGGTCCTTCTTCAGTTGGATCTGGGTCCTCAGTCGACCCACAAACTCCAGTTCCAGCATGACAAGCTTCACCGGTCATCTCCACCGAATTCCCTTTAACAAAAAAGCGTGAACAGGGGCCATTAAAAAAAAAAGCAACCCAAAAAATGCATCTCAGATCTAAGGGTGTTGAAATCCCTCAATTTTTTTTTAGAGTTACCTCAAGTTTGATCCCTCAAAAAACTGGGCTAAACTCACTCATCATCCCATTTCTTCTGCTTTGTAAAGTCACCCAATCTGCTTCTGTAAAGAGGTCCAGGTGATCTCCACAGCTCTGAACCTTCACCCACATGCAATCACCTCGGGACCGTTTTGGGGCCTTTCCAACGAAACCCAAAACGGAAGCCGAAGGGGAAATAGAAATATAGCTGCTTGGTGGTTTTTGACGTAACCCAATCTGAAACAAAAAAATTACGCGCAAAAGATTTGATTGAAATAACTCGCTTACTACCCCATGGTTGAACCAACAAATTTGAACAAATATGCCCAAGTCAAATTGGATCATTTTCCCAAGACTACCCCAACAGCAACGACATGATGGGTCGTTTTTTGTGGACTGGATTTTTGTATGGGTGAGACATGTCAACAATTCACACAACTTTGACCCCAGGAGATTGGGAGATAAATGTAAAGCACAGTTGGCGGAGCCCTCCAAAGAACTTTTATGAAGCAACAGCCTGAGAGACAAATGTAAAGAATAGTTGGCGGAACCCTCCACAGAACCTTTTCTGAAGCAACAGCCATTTGCCCCAAAAAGCGCAGGAGACTGTGAGACCAATGTCAAGAACTGGAACACTCCAAAGAAACTTTTGTGTTGCGAAAGCCATTTGCTGCAACGAGCCCAAGAAGACAAACGTGTCAGTTTTGGCCCAAGAACACACCAAAGCCAGCGCTGTTGATGAAAAATGCAAAAAAGAGTTGAGGAACTGGGAGACAAGTTTAAAGAAGTGATGGGGGAACCTTCCACAGAACCTTTTGCCCCAGAGAACCAGAGACACAGCGAAACTTGGAGAACCTTGGTGAAACCTTGGTGGAACCTCCTGGCGGCCCAAGGCGGATCTGCCGAAGGCAATTCTGCCCCGAAACCTTTACTATCCCTGAAGACCCCAAAGCTAGTGCTGTTGGGGAAAAGTGTTTGAAACCACCACCTAGTATATGACACCAAAACCCAAAAGCAAGCCAAACAAACACACAAATGTTTAAGGCGAAACACTCAAAATGACTACGAGCAATAATACATGTTTTAAATTGTTTGATCTCATCCTCCTGAATATCCAGTATCTTAATGAACATTGAGGAAACAAGTCTCATGTTCCAACCTTTGAGCTTTTCATGGGGATTGATATTGGTTCGATTCAGGGTAAGATGATATATGAACTCCTGACCCTGAAAATCAAGCCATGAAGATGCGGAGTAGGGATTGAATCATCTTCCCCACATGCCATTTTTTGTCCAAGTTGTGGAGATTCCCAAACGCTCAAACCAAGCCAGATGTGCTAAAAGAACGCCAAAAACTGTTCAGCCAATTTCCCAGTTGGGAGGCTTTATTTGGGATGTTTCAAGTGTTTTGGGCTGATCAAATCTGCCAGAGTGCAAATTTCAGGATCACAATACTTCACTTCACAATCGCCAGCAAATTGTCGACATCCCTCTGTCTCCCTGGCGTCAAGTCAGTGACCCATAGGGGATGGTCATCAAAAGTCTCAATTCGAAATCCTTCTCCGATTTATCTTTTGGAAACTCCTACTACTGGGATAATGTCGCACATAGTAGACACATACATAAGAGAGCCACAGAGATTGATATTTCTACATGTTTGTATGTTTACTAAAATGTTATGTATCTATCTATCTTTCTATCTATCTATCTGTCTGTCTGCCTGTCTATCTTTCTATTTGTCTATCTGTCTGTCTGCCTGTCTATCTTTCTATTTGTCTATCTGTCTGTCTGCCTGTCTGTCTGTGTGTCTGTTTTTTTTATCTATTCGGTTATCTGTCTGTCTGTCTATCTGTTTATCTGCCTCTGCTTGTCTATCTGTCTGTCTGTCTATCGGTTTTTCCGTCTTTGTGTCTGTCTGTCCATCTGTTTATCTGTCTGTCTCTCTGTTTGGCAATCTATCTGTCTATTTAGTTGCGTTTTTGTCTATCTGTTCGTCAGTCTATTTGTTTGTCTGTCTGTCTGTCTATCTATCTGTTTATCAGTCTATCTGTTTGTCTTTCTATTTGTCTATCTATTTATCTGTCTGTCTGTCTTTCTGTCTGTGTGTCGATCTGTCTGTTTGCCTGGCTGTCTGTCTATCTGTTCAGCTGTGTATCTGTCTATCTATCTGTTTATATGTCTTTGTGTCTATCCGGTTCTCTGTCTGTCTATGTGCTTATCACTGTCTATTTTTCTGTCTGTCTACCTGATTATTTGCTTTTTTGTCTGCCTGCCTATCTGTGTATCTGTCTTTCTGTCTGTTCATCTGTCTCTCGGTCTGTCTGTCTGTCTGTCTATCTTTTTTTCTGTGTATCAGTCTATCTCTCTGTCTGTTTGTCTTTCTGTCTATCTGTCTGTCTATCTTGCGATCTGTCTGTCTATCTATGTGATCTGTTTATCTGTTTATTTGTTTATCTATAGGTTTAGCTGTGTATCTGTCCATCTGTTTTTCTATCTCTGTGTCTATCTGTTTGTCCGTCTGTCTGTCTGTCTGTCTGTCTGTGTGTCTGTCTGTCTGTCTTTCTGGCTATCTACACGCGTCCCTGAAGCAGGCGTAAAGCTGCCCAGGAAGTTGCTGAGAAAGGCGGTTGGCGTGCCCGGCGCTGTCGCCGTCCTTTTTGAGCACAGGGCTTGTCCACTCCCTTCCCACAAGCCGCAGGGAAGAGGAATTGTGGGGGATTGCGGACATCGCCCACAAAGATGGCGCCTTTCAGGCCTTGAGATCCTTGGTTTGATTGAAGGGATTGATTTCATCCGTGTTTTGCGATTTGGCTTTTTGAAACTGTTATTTTGGGTTTTTTGCCTCTCTGCTGGTCTTGGCTTTGGCTTTGGCTTTTGGGCCCAGCTGCGCTTTTTGCATTTTGTTTCATTATCTTCCTCTTCTTCTTCTTCTTCTTCTTCGTCGTTTTCCTCTTCTTAGTTTTCTTTTTTGTTTCATATTCCTCTCTATGTGGCTGTTGGTTTTGAGTGTTGTCGTTGTTGTTGTTGTCGTTGGTGGTGGTGGTGGTGGTGGTGGCGGTGTTGTTTTTAACCTCTCCACGCACGTAGCGTCATATTTTGCATGGTGCATGTCAATACTTCAACAGGAAAAAGGTTTGCGCTTGTTGAAGGTTTGAGTCATGACTTGGTCTGTGCCGGATCGAATTATCATGTCCATTTTGCGGGGCAGGTGTGGCACGGTCAATATTCACCCGGTTTTAAATCTAATAACTAAAAAGCTTTTCCCGGGTGGAAATTGACCAGGATCATGTTGACTAAAAGGGTTCTAGGGGGAAAGGGTTTGCAGTAGGACGACTCAAGAAGCATAACTTTTGTCCGGCCAGTGTATGCCAAGTACTGTAATGCACTCTAGCACGAGACTGGGTCATTTTGGCGATGCCTGCAGTACAGAGAAAACACAAATGCTGACATGGGTGCCTCTGCCTTTTGCAAAGAAAACCCTTGCTGTTACTTGACACAGCCTGGAATTTGCGACTCCTAGCCGCATTACAGCTGAATTTACCGTCATATATTGACCCCAAACTGCGTTTTACTTGAGAAAACACAAGGAATCCGGGGGGTTGGCACGGCGCCCGTTTTCCTTGGAAAAAAAGGACTACGGGAGGGGTTGGCCTCATCACATCGAAAGTCACAATCACTTTGAAGGCCACAAATTTTATGTGGGAAAACATCAGGAAAGTGAACCCAAGGAACCCAGCCACGTGGAACGCAAGACGCATTTTCCTTGGAAAACATAGAGATTTTCGGCGAGTGGTGGGGACTGTCTTTATTTATAATTTGCAGGGATTGATAATAACCTTCCTTGCACTTGCATTCATTGTTGATTCTACGTGCTGGGGTTGGGCTGGGGGGATGAGAGCGTTTCCTGGACTTGCAGGCAGTGATGTCAAAAGAATCA
>OMLO01004894.1_pt1 | contig 11219 bp, 5 predicted proteins | sample 1674811 | NCBI WGS metagenome assembly OMLO01 (sample SAMN06265003, study PRJEB25207) | coral metagenome | isolation source: Coral host | place: Mexico:La Bocana,Puerto Morelos, Mexico | collected 2008-11-13 | reverse complement strand
TGAAAAAAGAAAGAGTGTACACCGGCCACACTGATTTTGTCAAATAAATACCAGGCCTCGTTTTTATCACGCGTCGAGGCCAGGCGATGTCCTGCGTCCCAGCCTTCGCTTAACTTTGCGGTTTACTCTACTTCGTTAATCCACGTGAATTCACTGTAGTCAATTTCTCCGTTACCATCCTCGTCTAAAATTTCAATTAACTTAGTCAGCTGCTCATCGTCCATCGGAACTCCAATACCTTTTAGCCCCTGCCGAAACTCGTCCCTAGTCACTGTCAAACTGTTATCTTTGTCAAACTGATTAAAAAGGTCAACCAGCCGGTAATTCTTGTCCTCGACGTATTTCTTTAGAACGTAGATTAAGTCTTTTTTCTTGTTGTTGCCGTAAAACTCATTAAGTTCGTCCGCTACTTTTCCGGACCGTTTACTCACAGTGCAGGAAATAGTAAGCCCCGGATGTTGACCCAGAAGGAACTCCACGAGGGCTTGAGTCTCTAAATTGATTACCACGCCGTCGAGCAGGATTTTTTCCAGTGCTGAGTCAACGTTGTTTTTCACAGCGGAGAGGAGGTTAAATGCACCGACATTTTGGAGAGGGTTCATTCCAATCCTACAGTTAAGAAGAAAATCATCAAGAGATCACTTTAAAACCAGAAATACAAATCTTACATCGTGGTGTTTAAAGTACAGTTGAGAGCTTGGATGCCCTTCTAGCCTGGATCAAGAAAAATAAGATAGTGTCATTCATCGGATAAATACCCCTGTAGTGTTTCATGGGGAATTTTATCGTTTTACGTAGAAATACGTTTTAAAATATGGCATCAACAAGATTCTACATGCGATCAGTGTTTGTAGGTATAATTTTGCCAGTGGTGTTAATTGTTGTGGAAATTTTTGCGGAAAAACCACAAAATCGCAGAACCCGCCATAATTTAGTACTACACGGCACGGCTAGCTGTTAACCAAAAGAGGTACTCCTCACGCGTAGGGAATCAATTGCATTCTTATCATACACTAGACTGCGCCCATTCTGAAGAATAAGAGAAACATGTTTCTCCTTGTTCCTATTTCATGTAATTTTTAACAGAAATGATACTTCTGGAAACCTTTTGAAATGTGAAGATGACCCAGGCTTTCAACGTTCCTTTATACAAACCTTAATATTTTTAAAGTGTTGTTGATTTGAAGCCCTTTGCTGAGCGCCAGAGCTCCTTCAGTAGAAATCCTGTTGTTGCTTAAATCCAGATCAATTAACGTGTTGTTTTCTTTTAGAGATTCTCCAACCGCTGCGGCGCCTTCATCAGCGAGACCATTCCAAGAAAGGTCCAGCGTCTGCAGGCTGCAGTTAGCACGTAGTCCTCTGCCGATAGCAATCCCGCCCTTGCCTCGAAGATGGTTCCAGCTGAGGTTAAGGTATTCTAGTCCACTATTAGCATCAATGGCTGGACCTTAAACAGAATGATTTTAGATTTATTGTGGGATGTAATGTGGGCCCCTTTTTGTGATGGAATTTAAGCACTTGTTCTGAGAAAAAAACGTAGTGAGTGACAAATCTGGTTACTTCAGTAATTATGCCAGTAATGATACATTGTACTGACCAGTTTAAATTTGTTATAACCAGTGCGTAACCCATAGAGGTTGATTCAACCCGTCATGGGTTAATGTTGGAAAAAAATCCTCAACTATAACTCACCAAATACTACACCAGCTTCTTCTGCGAACCCATTGTGGCTTAAGTCGAGCCATGTCAGCGTTTGATTAGCACGTATTCCTTCTGCCAGGAAGGCGGCATCTTTGTCCTTGAAGTCGTTCCATGATAGATTGAGAGTCTTAATGCTGTTATTGTCCGTTAGCACTTCTGCGAGAGCCTGGGCACCGGGGCTTTTCATCTTATTTTGACCAAGATCCAACTCAGTGATGTAAAAGTTTTCTTTCAGCAGTCTGGCGATGGATTCGCTGCCTTCAGGGCCTGAATGATGCAACAAGAAAAAATAAATAAAAACAGAAAATTGATAGATCCGGACTATGATCTAGCACTTGGTAAGTTTCTAAAAGGGTCAATGGTCAATACAAGATTTTCCGTGTCCCCTTAACCCCAAGCATAGAGCCAGGCTATTCTGATCTTGATAAACTAGTAGAAAAATAGTCAAAGATTTTAATCATTTTGACATGTGCAATGTACGTGTTGTAGTTAAAAATTAAATTCAGGTAAAAATAATTTTTACCTAGTTTAATTCTCAATTTCATTTGTCTTCTAACCCTAATAAGGGTTAAGAGACAAAGGAATTTAAATTTTACCTGAATTTCATTTTTAACTACAACATATGCGCTGTAATTGCTCAATGACCTCCAAAAATGTCTTCAAACCCCTTTGTTCTGAATATTTTAGTGTGTGAACTCACTGGTCTCTATATTGACTAACCCAGCAATTCATCATAACGCAACACTTAAGGATCTTACCTATTGCACAATCTCGCAAGTTTAGTGTCGTCGTTGTTGTATTTCTCATGAGTGCAAATGCGATGGCCTGGGCGCCACTCGGCCCCAGGCCATGGTGTTTGATGTTTATCTCTTCCCTTGTAATGTGCTCGATGACGAAGGAGACTGGTATGATACCAAGCTGAGAACAGGCATCTCGGTAGGCTTTGCGACCTGAAAATTGGAGTAAAATTGTTTGCTAATATACTGGCTCTCTTAAGTTTTAGAATTGTTCCATGCTTACCGTGTATAAAGATCGTTAACTTAAATTTTTCAAAGTTTTGTTTGTCTGTTTTTGTTTCATTGTTTTGTTTCATCAAAGTGGGTTGAAATACAGAACCGTGAAGGAAAAATGATAGTTGAGAGCTGATCAAATTCTTAACTGTTATTTTACCTGATGGTTGAAGTCCGAGATCTGAAAATTCTACGCATGCCTGAAAAATGGCTAAAATCCTAAGTTTAATTTAGCACATCTCGTGTCTAAGAAATAGGCCAGTCATGTCAGTAAATTATGGTACGAGCCGTGATTTACCGTGACAGTAGACATTGCACAGTTTCACTGTTTAGTAAGACCAGCTAATTCCAAAGCATAAATGATTTATTATACCTGTAGGATCGTATTCCTCTCGAGGTTCTTCAAATTCCAGATCTGTATCGTAGTCGCTATCTTCAACGGGCTCACCGTCAGAACACAGTTCATCGTTAGATGTTTCTTCGGTTGGATTTGGCACTGGGGTCAACTTGCTTTTGCTCGTGCCTGCTCTCCTGGATCTTGCTGTTAATAAGAAGAACAAAAATAAAAGAGATCAATAGCTAACGTTAGGGTAGAGCTGGAAAGGACAGACTTCAGCTAAACGATGCAGAAGAATTTAAAGAAAGATCTGCACCATCAATAGCAATAGTCGTTTTGCTTCAAAAATATCACTTTGTTACAAACCAACCCTGATGCTATGCATTAAACGAGCCCATGTTTATTTCTTCTTGCTAAATGTTTTATAAAACCTTTCAAGATTGAGGAATAATATAATCAAAAGCAGAATTTTGACCTTGTACTTATCTAGACTGACCGCACGCACTTTCTTTTGTTGACTAATCTCTTTCTACAATTGTGTACAAGTACTTACGAAAACATATTAATGATAACATATCGATGCACAGATACATAAGGTGACTGAGATGAACAGTATGTAAATCCTGCGTGTCAAGGTAACTGGTCGATAACCTGTTATGTAACTTCAAAACGACGAGTGTGTATATTACCTTAAATACCGTGCCATAGAAATACACCCAATCAGAACACAGTAAAGCCACCTTACGGCTCCTGTGCATATCGAGGAAAAACAACTGCGGTAGGATATTCCATAATGTACCACTTCAGCGTAACAAAACTAGTATATACATTCTGTTATAGTTTTTCTTAACAATAGAATGAAAATGACTTTATTGGTCTACTGTGTAACATAACACAGCGAGATCGAAGTTTGCTGTACTACTTACCACTTGAATTCCGGCTTCTTCCACTTCGCTGTCGACTTTTAGAGTCTCCTTCGGTGATAATACCTGATTTGAGTCTCATATGTGTGCCTCCTTTCTCGGGGATGTCCAGTATTTTATTCTCATTGGCGTCGTGATCAGCATCTTGCACATTTAGTGTAGGCACGCTTTGCAGACCTACGTCTATCTTATCACCACTCGTACTTGTGGCGGACATAATGGCCAATCTACAAAGAGAAGATTACAGAGTTTGTGTTTCATGGAGATGCGTGAATGAGGAATGATCGTGAGCTATCCGACGAATTTTATATTGCTTTTAGCTTTTACCCCAAAATTCATTATCAAAAAAAGTATTCAGTATAAATCATAGCTTTTTTACGCGGCAGGTGTCGTTCATTAATCATGGTAGAACAGGAAGCTTTTAAGTTTTTAAGTGCAATTTGTATACATCAGAAACATCAGAAGATTTATATAAAGACTTCTATTTATGAACGGCTTTTCACTTTCCTGAAGATGAATATAACATGAGATATTGACAGCAGATAAACTTCCTTGATGGCGCTTTCAACACAAGAACTCTCAGTATAAATTTTGAAATAAAACAATATTAATGCAAAAATTAAGACAAGGCGGATCAGTTAAAGTAGAGAGCCTTTCAGAACAAAAATAAGCAAATGACATTTACATGCAGTTTCAGTCGGACATTATCAAGATTCTTAATTATAATCTTTTTTTATATATATATTACCCATTCTTTTCATAAAGTTGTTCTTTTATAGCATCCTTGTCATATCATTGAAATGAAATTAATAATATTTCCATTTCAGCCTGGATTTGATGGTTTTAGCTCGCACAATGGAGTTTATGTCCTAGATAAAGGTTTTACGTAACTACCGTGCACGAAAGATTTTTTGTTTGAAAATATCACGACTTTAATGTTAATTTCAACTTGAACCTCCAATCTCATGAAAAGCACTGAAAAAAAGGGTTCTGGAAAAGCGGAAAATATACAGTGTAGCAAAAGCGGAAAACTGATCTAATAGTACCAAGTACGAATAAATTTAAATGAGCGCTGACTCCATACTTTTGCTGTATGCTTACATATTCTCTCCGAACACAAACAGAGTTCAGTGGATTTTCACTCGTCATGATACAGTTTAATTAAATCCTCGATTCTGTCGCAGTACTCATGTTTACATTACCAGTATCCGCTTCTAAGCACAAGTTCAAAATGTTTTGATTTTACTGAGATCCCACATTTGTCATGCGTTAAACTGTGTCGAGAAATTGCGAAGGAAAAGTTGTGCTCTTTCAAAGAATACGCAAACTTCCCTTGAATCTGAGAATTAGGCTAGCATTTACTTAATCAAACCAGTTTATACCCTAATTCATAGAAGTAAGATTATCTAATTCCACTTGTTGTGTCAATAGTACGCATTCTGCCATGAAAACAGAATTCTACCAATTTCTTACGCTTGTAAAATTTATTTTCGACTATTATTCACCAGTATTCACATCAGACGGTCTTTTCACAGTTGTGTGGCTTAAATTTACATCATGATGATAAGCATTCAATAGTGCTTGCAGTGCTAATTAGCATCCGAACTTTGATTTACTCTTTCTGAAGCGGTATTCACTCAGCCCCACGCCACCAACGTATGTATTGTGACCTACCATTACATAGCATTACTACAGCTAAAGGTTGCCTGCATAATTGATTTTTACACAAACAGATTACAGCGTCCACAAGCAAATATATTATGCCGGGAGGGAAAACAACTCATAAAGCCTGTCTTGAACTCATAACAAACAAATACGAATAATTTCGCGCGAAAGTTTAAATGGGCAATGCGATATCTCTAATACTCCTTAATTATGAAAGATCTAGAACAAGTTAAGTTATACTCAAGTCTTACCGTTTCTCCCTCACTTGATGCTTCCGTGCTGAATCACTTTACATGTAAAAGACGAGCGTTTCCGAGTCAGACTTTTGCATATTACGTGTTTGAACTTTTTGTCCTGTTTTGCATTTCAAAAGAAGTGCACTTGCTTGCAATTAATGTTGCCTAGCAACCCTGACGCTAATTCAATGACTAATGCTCCATGTATTGTTTTGATTTTTTATCTCCAGAGAAATCAGACGGCTGAAAGCCATTTTATCAGAGAACAATCCAACACCATGTAATGCTTACTCATTTTAAATTTTCAAAGCTTAAAAACGAGCCAATGAGGCTGACTAGAATATATTTGTCCAAATGACGTCCTGTTATTTACAAAGACAAAATTAGATCCAGCCCATAATCTGTAATAAACAATTAGAGTAAAGTAATAGTGCAACATTTAAACGTCGTTACAATTTAACAGTCACTAGATAAGAACAATCTGAAATGCCTAAGTGCTATCAGTGTTAAGAGAGGCTGATGAAGCGAAACCAAGCGTACGTTCAAGATTTACGATGGCGCTGTTCGTGCCGCTTGATTCAATCTTTATGGCAAAGAGCATTTAATTAAATTTAAGCACAACTCAAGTAAAACCCACCACACCCTGATTGGCTGAGTCAACATTTACTTTCTGTCCAACAGTGTACTCTGCTCGCCGTGCTCACTGCTACTCACGTGAGTCAAGCTAATGAATAATGAAATTTGCCAGAAATTAGAGATTGCGGATGATAGACTTTGCGAGAAGGGGAGAAAACAACAGCAAACTTTATTCTCTCTTGTACTTTACAACAATTTATATACATAACTAGCACACACACTCACGTCACACATACTAAAGAGACTATTTACTTAGCGTTTTTCTTTGCAATATATTTTGCTATTTTGTGCTATTTTGACTTTTTACATTGCGAGACCAATAGTTTAAAGACTTTTAAATGTGAGTGCGACACGTTCAGACTTCAATTGTAAAGACAAACAAACAATTTAAATCGAGACTGTCTTAGTCTTGCAAAAAAATTGGGACTCCGTAATAACTTTGTGAAAAAAAATCAAGACTAAAAAAAAAACTGCTAAAAAGCTGAACAAGACTACAAACGGCCCGTGACCCGTTTACAGCATTTAAACAACATTCTTTTTCGATAAAATTAAAAAAAATAAATTCTTGCAGCAGTTTGCAGTCATGTTTCTCCTTGTCAATGGGTAATTTCACTGGCAAAATTAAAACTCTGATGTTGAGAACGTCAAGTGAACAAGTGGATGAACTGTGAACTTGACTTCGTTTTGCTTTTCATTTCAGCCATCACTGTTCCGTTCAGTCCTAGTCGAGAATTGGAATGTCGCCTTTCTGTTTTCAGGCTTTACATCATGGCTTCCACGACCAGCATCAACTACAAAACACTTTGGCCGAACACTCACTTCCGGAATGTTTACATTCTTGTGCAGAACAGAACATCTGTTTGAGTAAAATCTATTTTTATTTGTAGGCTGCAGAATAATCTAGAAAATAAAATATGTAAATTTTGCATTAACCGCAAGGATTATCGGCATAACTACATGTAAAATCGTGTAAGTTCTTAACGTTTTAAGACTTAGAAAAATATCTTCAAGTACATTCTTCGCTTTGCGTTGACCGATAAGCAGCTTTATGTAATTACCTAGTTAAGCCCTAAATTTGCAATGTGTTGAAAAAAAAAGATAATCTAATTTGTCAATTCCCGCGTTACGTTTCCGGGCACGATTTCAATTCCACCTCTTCTACTTTTCTCTCTTCAGCATAGTTTCATAGTCAAACATTTCTTTAACCTATAAAGTTTCATGCAGATGAATATATGAATATCATATAATGAATATCATGCCGTCTATAATGTTTCAGTTATGAACCAGGAGTTCATGCAATGAACCAGTTCTTGCGCTTTGATTGGCTATCTTAGGGCCTGGTGTAGTTACTGGGGATTGCCCGTTGTTGCTTAGTCAAGATGTCCGGAATTTGTTCTTGTCCATTTTTCTTCAGTTAGTTACGTGTTCCTGGACCTTGACTGCTTCTCGGCCATAAACACGCAAAATAAAAACGAAATTGGCCAAGATCCAGCCAGCTTGATCCCACGCTTGTCCATCAGTTCCATATTTCTAGTCTGCTTATAGCGAGATTTATTTTCCATTTCAATATCAAGGTCCATGTAAAATATCCTGGCTTTGTCCCAGCTCAAAGAATGGAAAGCTGGCATGGTCTGGAAATAAGGAGAACGGAATCCTATGCACACACAAACCTGTATGTGAATAGAGCATTCGTACTGTTGGTTTGAATACTCGACATTTATTTATCGAATTGTTTTTGTTTTCAGAGCGGCTTGAGGCACGCGCGGGCCGGGAAACGCTCGGATGTAGGGTAAACGACCCCGTCTTTCTTAAACTGATAGAATCCACAGTCAAAACCACAAAATAGCGTGATGTGTTTTTCAAGATAAAAGCGTAAGCAAATGGCACGGCTGTGGGTTTTGAGCACTTCCGTACTTGAACAACCCTTTTTTCAAATAATTATTATTGTTATTATTATAATAATTACCATTATTATTATTATTATTACTATTATTGATCTAGATATAGCAAATGCTCAAAGCTGCCCTTAGATTAAATGTAATGAAGGAAATTAGGTCTATACTCATATGCTTTATATTTTTATTTTCATTCTCTACTCCTTTGAGAAGGATTATAGACTGTTGTATATATGTGAACTGGAAAATAAAGCTCGATTTTCATTATTACCATAATTATTATTATTATTATTATTATTATTATTATTATTATTTTAGATTTTGATTTTGGGTATTGGTATAACTTGTAAATAGGAATTTGAATGAAGTCAATAAAGTTTTCAAAAAAGGAATTATTATTAATTAATTGATATTATTATTCCTTTAAGTCTTGCCGCTTTTAAATCATGGTGCCGAGTTCAATCCATGAGCCTAGGGCAGTCATAAGTCTGCTGGATTACTTGATTATTATTATTATTATTATTATTATTAAATTATTATTATTATTATTATTATTATCATTATCCCAAACCAATCGCGCTTTGTGCTTCTTGTTTTACTCTCTCCTTTTACCCACATTCCAGAAAAACAAACATAGTCCGAATCATTCCTGAAGAGCCAATCCGACCATAATGAAACTATTATTGCATTTCTGAAATAATCTCACCTCTGAATTCCTGCGCTTTTTCAACCGCAGTGCTCAGTTAGCTCTGCATCTGAGGGGCGTGGCTTCGTAACAGAGCCTCCTCGTTCTCATCATCAGACTTTTCAAAAGTTTGAGAAGCAGTCATTTATAGCCTAGCCAAAAAGCTAGGCTCTTTGCTTTTCGTCGGACCTGTCGCTTTTGACAGCAGCTGAATGAGAGGTAGATTATTTGCATGCTTCAATCATTTCCATGATTAATAAGCTCTTTCCTTTTCTTGTACAAGGAAATGAGCAGAAGCGATTAAACACTGCTTTTTGCCGGTCACTGGGAGGATAAAACCCCGCTACAAAAGATCGTTAACACTCAATATGGCTTTTATTTAACTAGTTAGGAGTTCAATATCGTTTAATTTAATTACGTCTTCGATTACCATCGATTTATAGAACAGTAGTCTTACATAATTTCAATTATCTGTCCTTGGAAGGTGACAAAGTCTGTTCATCTAATTCATTTAGCAAGTTCTCACAAGTTCATCTGTAAAAGGATGTGGAAATGAGTTATTCGAACCGGCGACTGAAATGATTAGAATAACTGACATTACAATATGATGACGTTTATCCCTGTCCTTTAACGCAAATTACACAATCTTAATTATTATGATTATAATCAGGTTTTCGTCGTGTACTTTACAAAATTAATAATTCTATAATCCGTTTTGATGAAAAAGCTAACTAGCGATATCTGTCTGTTAATTCGTCCTGTTCTGAATTTACCGTCTTACAGGGTGTAATATGGTTTAGTTTATGTCACATTTATTGGACTTCAGTCGACGCTTAATGTTTGAAATCAAACTTATGCTCGTCTTTTATCAATACAAAATGATGAAGACCGTCCGTCTTGAAAATGCCTTTAAGTTAAGTTGAAATGCGTGAATGATGAATTTTTCTTAAGCTTCTTGTATCCAAGGGTGTCACACTTGTCCATTCCACTCTGAACAGAGGTAAAGACCTGTTTTGAAGTTCCCAATACCTTTCTCCGCCAACAAGTCTCTTTTCTTTCGTATTTCCTCGAAATAACTTGCTGCGAAGTCCACCAAGTCTTCACGGCTGGGTTTTTGGTTGATGGCAGTTATCGTAAACCCCTCTAAAAGGCAAATCACGTCCTCTGTAATACAGACACGATTGACTAACTTGGACGAAAACTTTTGTTCTCTTGAAGGAATCCTCTGATGCATGTCCAAGAAAAAGAAATATTCACCTTGGAAATAATAACTGAAGAGTCAAGTTAAGTTCCCGGCCTTCGGATAAACTCTTAGTTGGCCGCAAGATGCGTGAATATATTCCACTCCTCTGCTGCTAATTAAAACCAGTAGGATACACTGGTGTGTCCACTTAGCAAAGCGCACGAAAGCAATATTGCCCTCACGCGATGCTGACACACAACAAATATCAAAACCGTTGGCTAAAAATAAAGAACGGCACAATCACTGATACAGTATGTAACATTCGAACTTGACCGGACACCACACAATAAAATTGCTCTTGTGAATGCCCGGCGGGTTGACAATAAGATAATTAACCCACAGTTATCTCTCCCAGGACATGTTAATTACCTTATTGGCTGTATTCGAGGGATTATAATTTTGAACATAGCTCGTTATCCGATAAAATCTCTCGCGACAACATTCATGCTGGGTTCTTTAAAGGGACTTGATTTAATGCACGTATAAAGATATGTAACTGTACTGAAGCTCGGTCAAAGGCTAATGAGTGTCTGTCTGAAATAAAGACTAAATCATGTCCTAATTTCTACGTACCCGTCAATATTTGGCTTATCTTAAAATACAACAGGGTTTCAAACAGATCATATTAAGGTATTGACCCTTTGTCTAGTCGTAAGGAATATTTTATTAAAAAATAAGCTGTGTTTTCCGGATACACCTTCACGCCCTCCCGCATTTTGGAACCCTGCTGATGGTGGAATTCTTTTTTTACGTCTAGAAAATGCGTGTTAAATACAAGCGCGCGGAAGTGGTCAGATCTAGATGTACGCCTGCGCATGCTTCTGACTTCTTGTTTTGCAGAAAGACAACTCGAACTCACGATACTCTTATCTGTCAAATGTTAATTCT
>OMLO01004893.1_pt1 | contig 11220 bp, 10 predicted proteins | sample 1674811 | NCBI WGS metagenome assembly OMLO01 (sample SAMN06265003, study PRJEB25207) | coral metagenome | isolation source: Coral host | place: Mexico:La Bocana,Puerto Morelos, Mexico | collected 2008-11-13 | reverse complement strand
TGGACAACAATCATTGTCTGCGCCATAACAAATAAAAACCAAGTGCGCAAATACATCCAAACACACAGAAAACCTCCAGATCGTGCCTTTGTCGTAAACTCTTGAAGTAGTCCATAACAGCTTCCTGTAAAGAAAGAGCTGTGATTAGTGATCACTTTGCTGTTTCAGTTTCATTTAGCATATAGTCTAGTACCCATAGAACAGATGCGTGGTAACCTGATGGTTGGGGCAATTGTTCCCGGATCAAGCAGTCCGAGTTCAAGCCAAAGACAGGGACACTGTGTTGTATTCTTCGGCAAGATATTTTACTCTCAGTGCCTCATGCCATTCAAGTGTATAAATGGATACTGGTGAACTTAATGTTGGGGTACCCTACGATGGAGTAGCATCTTAACTAGTGGGAGTAAAAATACTCCTCGTCACTTCTTGCTGTACCAGAGATAAGTGCCAGTCTCATGAGCAACTTGACTCATGTGCAGACTTTTTTACCCCGCTGGTACCCACATTCATATGATTAGAAATGACTTCAACCTTAAAAAATTGTCTTAATTTGTAAACATTTTATATTGACCTGACAACGAACAAACTAGATGCTGTGCAATACGAAAATCGAGGGTTGATATTTATAATGAAATTATCAATAACAGATAAATGCTACTCACCCATCCTCCTTGCTCAAATATCCACTTTGCCAGTCGGTCCTTGATAAACTGGCACACCCATTCAATGATCATTTTGATCAAGGGTATTTCATTTATCACCTGTAATGCTAACTTGTAGCCGAAGTAAAAGAGAGTCACTATTCTTCCCCAGTTGACAACACCATCGTTAAATATTTGCACTCCAACTTGAAGAAACGTATCAAAGGCAGTGTCTTTAGTTACAACCACTTGTTGTATTAGACCATTCAATGAGGCGTCATTAGATAAACGATCCCCAATGTCACGTATGACATGGGCCACATCTTTGTTAACTTTTCTTTGATTCTCACTGAGTTCTTGTGGAACTGGCAAGCCATCAGCACGAAAACACTCTGTTAAAAATGTTGTAACAATAGCAGGTGCCTGTCCTGATACTTCATCAACACTATTTGCCCTTTGAAAGGCTGGTCTTTCCTCCTGATTACCACCTTCATCAACAGAACCTCGTCCAGGGGCCATTTTGATGGATCCACTCTAAAGAAAAATAAAAAATAGTGTACTTAGTTATTTGCATTCACAGCTCAATGATTCAGCCAAATTAGTCTAAAATGTCAAATGTCAAATGTCAAAAGGCTGCAAAAAAACCTTAGTTAATAGTCCCTGTTTCTGTTTGACAGGTTATTTAACAACAAGTAACTCTCCCAAATATCACTCAGCTTTAAGCTAAATCTATAAATTCTAGCTGGAAAATTCAGCCACTTAGGACTCTAATAATATTTATTTAGTTTTGTCATGAGAATTTCAACCTAAAAGCAAAACTAATGGGATAATAACAATTTCATCCCAGAAGTGCTCAGAGACATAAAACTAATAAACACAAATAATCATTATTTATAATTAACTAGTTGATTTGACCAAGGATGCTGAAGTAATTATTCAGAAAAACTCAACTGTTGTTTGCATTTAAGGACATCTCAGATGCTACAGAACTTGGCAAAATTTGGCAAAGCATTCCCTTACCTAACACACTTGTCTGGCCTGACATCATATAATAAACAAGAAATTGTGCAATGTTTTTGGAAAATCTTCATAAGAAAGTCTTTGTGTCTAATTGTAGATTCAATAAACGCCTCTAAAATTGGAACGAGACACTGAAAATCTTGATTCAAAACCGGCACGTTCTTTACCCACGATGGATTTCAATGAGTCATTTCTAAAAATGTATCCAGGTGTCAGTTATGTTTTCTTAAAATAGCACCCACTCGATTCACATGAAGTGTACACTTATCACCCGTGGCCCAGTTCATCCTTTCTCAAAATATGAACAAACAACTTTTGTAACTCCTGCCAAGGAAAACTCAAACTTCTTGAAATCATATCACTCGTTAACGACAACAATACTTCTGGACGGACAAAAGCCCAAATCGAAATATCTACACCGTATTAAGCATCTTTAAATTTCCAATTAAAAAAACAAATAATTAGATTATTTGCATTTCCATGACCGCTTTTAAAGGGTAGACAACTTAGGTAAGCTGTTTGACTCGTCTCAAGTCGATCAACAAAATATATTATCTTTGTTGTAACAAATTACTTCGAATCAAGCGATAACTCATCGAAAATGTTCCTGGTTATCGTTGATAACCAGGAGAAATTTTCTACGAATTTAAAATGCTGCAAAAGTAATTTAAAAGATGTTCGAGATGGAATAGACATGCGTTCATTGTCCTTGTTCTCTCAGAGACAACGCAACAGAAATATTTAATTCTTGAGCGACGACAAACATGAGAAAAAAGTGCCATCGATCGCGACTGTTAAATCCTTCCAATTGTTTTTGGTCTGATCTGTTTATCGCTAAAAGATATAAACGTAAACTTTGTAAAAGAGGTAAAATTATTCCAACCGAAATTCCAACAGGCATTCGCTGTCAAGCTGCTTCAGGTCGTGTGCCGTTTACAGCCCTAAAAAGATTTAACGCTTTTTTAAAAGGAAATTCAACTAGGATTACAGATTGTTTAAATAAATTTAGTTCGATTGCTGAAAGAAACACCGTAAGCGACAGCTTGATGTCGAATATTTCGAAAAATCTCAGTATTTCAGCAACGAAATCGACGTACATAAAAAGCGGCCGACAAGAAAACCTTCTTCACGGAATGACGAATAATTTTTTTTACGCCATCAACAAACTTACCAGCACAAACGAGGTGGAACTTATCCTCTGACCTATAGATTCTCTCTGCTTTCAAAGGCGATTTTTTTTTTCTCGTCTTTGAAGTCTGACTCTCAATCCAAAACTGTATTGACCCAAGTCATGGCGGAAAAGAATCTAGAAGCGATCAAGCGTTTGCCCTTGAAAGAGGCGATTCGATTGGACAATTGATAGTACAACTTTTGTGATTGGATAGTTTTGTTTCCAGTGTGGTGATGTCACTTCAATGACGCGCGCCAACTTCAAAGTGGTCACAAATAATTTTTTTCGCGCGAAAACATTTATTCTTTCTATTGTTCAGATAAAATGCTTTTTAAACTCGCTATCGTCGGAAATTCATATCATCTTACGGATTACATGTTACGAGGAAGTGATTTGAAAGGGTTTTGCTCAGTTAACAAAATAAAACGCAAGTTAGACCGTAGAACACAAACAAAAACAAAAGGGGCCATCTGTCGCGGCGTTCTCTTGAACTACGTGCCCAGACGTGCTTTCGAAACTAATTGATGTTGTTTTACACGGTAACAAAAGAATATTAGGTATTCAAAGCAATCAATTTCGTCATAGTGACTGAATTCGACTTTCGCTTCACACATGGCAGCTATTTTCGGACGTGACTCACGCATAGTGATGTTTCTCACCTCCCTTTAACCCCTCGTGAAGCAGGACAGAACACGCATTAAAGCGATTGTTGCAAAAAGCTTGTCTTAGCTTAAACTGAAATTGTTCAGCGTTTTCCAATACAGAAAGAAGGACTGACAAATTCATCATTTGCATAAAAGGCGAACATTTAATTGCTAGTAATTCCAGCATGTTTTACACGTGCTTTCTGTTATGACAAAACAGTCGAAGGGTATTCCCCTAGTTAATTATTCATTCCTTAAGCCCGGCCGCTTGTTTAGATGTACTTCGGTGTATATTAACAGAAAAGACTAGCCCCAGTTTAAAAGAAAAAATATCTTGTCTGTATAGAATACCTTCTAAAGATTGTTTTGTGAAAACTGGAACAATGGCGCCCATTACGAGCTTGCGTGACCTTTGTTGCTTGTCAATACAAAGGGTGCCCATTGCGTTTTCGGTGGAAAATTCTCGTTTCCTAGTTACTTGCTATAGGAAAACAAACCCGATAAAAATTTACGTTGAAAGGAAAACTTAGTGTTATCAGTTTCATTGCTCGGCATGGTGCAACAATTTCATAATTTTATCGAGGAAAAGATTAAAATCCGTGAAGTGTTATGACCACTCAAATCTGAGATTAAATAAATGGGGCTGGCCTTCGGGGAAAAAAGTGTGGTTTGACAATTCTTCAATAATTTCGTGCGATACATCGCAATATTTGCCACTCAAGTAAACGTTGATTCAAAAACGTATCTTAACTACAAAATAATATTCAACTAGAGCTGAAATAAGAGCAACGCAATGCTCGCTTTTCAGAGACCCAGGACTACAAAAATATAATTGACAAATCAGTAAAATGACAGATCCAGAAAATAAGAAATGAGAAACCTGAGCGCACCTTTTGTACTTAATTGAAATTAACAGAAAAACGGTAAGCTTAAAAGCTGCATGATTCAATATTAAAGGAACGTTCTTTTTGGTGCTGTCCGTATTTCAATTTTTTTAGAAATCATATTTGTTTGTTCGCAGAGGAAATTTCAGGATCAATATTTTCGATACAAATTGTGAGTACTGGCGGCTTCTTTTTAAAATAAAAATTTACTTTCCTTCATAGAAGAAAATCACTGGTCAACCTGTTTTTCTAAAATACTTAAACTTTAGCTTACCTTTTAAGTTTTGATCGTTGCGTTTCAGAGGAAAACACTGAAGTTTCAGTGCGTGCAGCAGAGATAATACATCAACCCAGTGTGAGAAAATATCGTCAGCGGGAAGCCTTATATATTATCCCAGAGCGTGTTAAGATTATTTATCACGAGGCAGGTGCTTTTGTTTTTTTTTTCAGCAGTGCCGCGGCAAGTTTAAGCTTGTTCGTTGCCTCCACGTGCCAGCGCTTTTGGCTAGAAACAACTGAATAAAAAGAGTTCAGGAGCTCTTATCTCTGCACACTACGAAGAGAAAAAATAACTTGTCGACGCAATACCTAAAATTTGCAACATGTCTCGTGTTCGCGTTTGGATTGGGAATTTCCCCTGGGTTTCGTAAGCGAGTGACTTTCATGATTTTTGCCCACATATGGATTGAAACAAGGATGCTACTGTTCGTGGGTCCTTAATTAAAATAGCAGGGTTTTCCCCTGCAAATAAATTGCAAGGAATTCTCCGACCGAAGGGAAAAAGCGACAAGCAACCTTCAAATTCGAGAAAGGCTACGGTAATTAAGTTCGTTCAGGATCGACTAGCATGGTTTAATTCATTGATTTTACATTTTACCTGTAGGCTACGTGATGTCAAGGCAAAACATTTCAGTTCCGTTTGTTTTCGTTAATAGGTTTGTTTGCAAATAGTACCTGCGTAAATTGAACCGGATCTGATTGAACTTGGCCCTTTCTAGATTGTGCCAAGGTGAACCTTCAGGCCCAGTCTTCCAATGACATCTCGTATGGTGAAGTATTTTCCAGTGCACAGATAGAAAACGGCACTCAGAAATCATAATGATATATTTGAGAAACCGGAATACTCTTTTTCCGCGTTCCTACAACATTTCAGTGCATACTTTTTTGCGGGTATTTCCTAATCAAAATGAACATGAAAACTCTTTAAGCACTAATGCGGTTTCTATGGGCGGTTTTCTGTGAGCGTTCATTATTCGAAAGAAGCCGAAAAAGAAAGCGAGACGAAATTTAGATATTAGCTATTTTAGTTTTAATTTTCCAAATGTAGTTTCTATACTGGAGGCAGATCATCCGTCTGGGACGAGCTTGGGCAAAGAACGGTAGCTCGTCTGCCTGTCTGTGTACAAATAGGGGCAAGCAGAAGGATCATCCATCCACATGAGCTATCGCGATAGTCAGTACTGCCGGAGACGAACCATCATGGGTAACTCGTCAAGATGAATGATCCGTCTGCTTGCCCGTATTTATACACAGACGGATTATCAGACGAGCTACCGTTCTTTGGCCAAGCTCGTCCCAGACCGGATGATCCGTCTCCAGTATAAATCAGGGCAAAGTCGACCCAACATACCCCTGGGACATAGTACGAGCATTTTGACCCGTATGTGCGTAGGGGGCGGGGATTTGTTTTTGCTCGTTGTTATTGGAGGGAGGGGAGAGGGAATTTTACACCATATGAAGGGTGCCTGAGAAGCTAGTGATGGGGAAGCCCGCGGAATTACAAAAGGAGAAACCGTTATTTGTAATGTCGTGCCCCAAAAATGATATTTGTGCTGTTTTCGAAGGTAATGAGACCCTAATTTCTTTTTAAGTTTGATTGAACAACTTAACAACTGGTGCTACTGAAATATTTATATTTTAAAAATTCGTCTGCAAACTCGTCATTTAAGGTGAAGATTTAACCATTCTAGCACCCCTTAAAATTACTTCCACTTAAGTTAAAAAATCCAGAGACAAAAAAATAATTCTTAGAAGCTATCAATTACACTAAAGAAAAATGTCAATATTTTTCCTCAGTTCTCCTTTGCTTTGTCATGATCATACAAGGTTAGTGATCATGACAGTGCGTTAAAAGTAAATCGCTGTGACTTCCTGTGACGTTGTCATGCATTATGATATTTTATTCTTCTATATTATATTATGCAGAATGCTATTGCGTGACGTCTTTGAAACTACGTCAGTGCAGTTCCGCAAACCTTGTCTGAAACATATGAAGTAGTTATTAATTTCTATTATTTTTCTAAAAGGTTGGTATCCATCGATGTTTTTTTAACGCAAAGAAGAGCATTTGAAATAATATCTATGCTTTTTGAGGAAATAGGAATCGTTCCGTGATGGTATAATAATAGGACACTTTATGAGTACCGGAATGACGTAGAAACTGCTCTATCAGCCACGCACGGTAGTGTCACGGGAGTTACAACTTTGATGTAGTCTTCCAAATCACTTTCTTATCCTGGTTGTAGCAACATGTGGGAAAGCATTAAAGGTTTTCTTCGACGGCACAGAAGAAAATTTTTCATCACAGGAGCCATTGTTGGCGGGGTTTATTTACTTGGACGTTATGCAAGATGGCGCTTCGCAGAGTGGCAGCGACAACAAGAAATGGAGTTTGTCGAACGAGCGAGAAAACAGCATCATTTCGAAAGCAATCTTAGGACTTGTACCATCACCTTTTATTCTTTGGTGCCAAGCTTACGCGATGCGTTATTGGAGAAGCTTAACTGCGAAGCCATAACAGCGAAACTTCGTGAACGACCGTCGAACAAATTAGAACTTTGGGAACAGCTGAAAGTACTGAGTTTCACGCGCACTGTAGCCTCCATCTACTCGTCTTGTATGCTGTTTGTGTTTTTAAGAGTACAACTGAACATCGTTGGAGGCTACATGTATTTAGACAGTTTGGTCGTGACGGGAGAAGGCTCAAACGGAAAGAAGGTGCATATAGCTGACGGACTGCAGAAGAGGTACCTGGCTTTGGTCTCCTACCTCCTGGGTGATGGGCTTGATTTTCTTGTAGAAAATATCAGAAGAACCGTAGAAGGTAACAAAAATTAGCAATAAATTTTGAAATGATTTGCTTTCACTGAAGGCAAGCAGCACAAAATGTACTACCTATAATTCTCAGGCAGAGCCTATATGTACTTCTGGGTGCTCTTGAGGCAGGTGTCTTGCCCCCCTGGGGAATGAGGGTACTTGACCCATGTTTGAGTATAGGGTGCCGCGTAGGGTTTGAAATCCTGACCCCGATAGGACAAAATTACTCTGAATGCCGTACCTCTCCCAAAAAATTGGAAAAGACCTTAATATCACACAAAAAAAAATGCCAAGTACATGTACCACAGCTATTCAATCAACCAAGTTGAAACTTGATGTCATACCAAAACCACTACTCTGTATGTCATGTTTAGAGCAAATAACATGGAAATAACAATTAGGAATATGCTGTTTTTAATTTGGACAAAATAAATAAATGAGTAACATCCTTTGATATGTTGGCTCGTAATAGTTACCCTTTTCAGATCAAAAACTGGAAAAATTTGCTAAGCATTGGAGGATTTCAAGGATACTTTTGCCGCCTAAACTGCAAAAACAAATTGTATCCCACTTGTTAGGAGAATACTGCAATGCCGCATGAAAAATAATGGAGCATTGAAAGGTTTGTTAGAAAAAGGGTATTCAAGATTTTTGACTAAAATGAACATTGCCAAAACAGCCCTAAATTTTGCATGCTGGTTTGTTTAGGTATATTAGACAATGTCCTGTCTTTTTTTCACTAGATTTTGCTTTGATTTTGGGATATTAAGTATGCAAAAAAACATCGGCTTTCCTAGTGGCATCTCTTTGATTTGTTTCCCTGAACAATGAAACCAACTAAGCATTTTAAATCAGTCTAGAAATTTTTCGATATCTCTAGAACTTTGTTAATTAAAGGTGATTTCAATGCGAACTTAAATGGTTCAATTTGGCAGAATCAAAAGTATGGGCTATTTTAATGTTTTGTTTCATAAAGAAGAGGAGAAATTAACAGTAAAAAAGGGTTGATCACTAGATGTCGTGTCAAACCCATCTCATGACAAAAAGTAGATGCCTATAACCAGCGCAGCGCCTTAACAACTTGTACTTACAAAATGATATGAATATATGTGTTTTTTTTAAGAATACAATTGTATTTTTTTTGTATTGTATTGTATTGTATTGTATTCCTCAAACAGCTACAGTGTAGCAGCTAATGCGATGCTTCATTGGTTTCTTTGTTCAGTGAAGCAAAATGTTTCTTTTGTTTTGCGTTCAAAGAAGAGATGCTGCTAGGGAAATGAACATTTTTTGCATATGTTATATCTTAAAAAAGAAGCAAAGTCTAGCAAAAAAAGACAGGACAAATCAGCATGCGAATTTGGAGCTGTTTTGGCAATGTTCGATTTTAGCCAATGTTCGATTTTATCCAAACGTCTCTAATACCCTTTTTCCACTGAACCCTTCACTTATAATCTAATGCCACAATACTGTAAACCCAAATGTACCTCTGTAAGGGTCACTTGACTTCATATCTTACTTAAGTTACATGTACTAGCAAAGGAAACCATTTGATATGGAAGACTTCTTAGAGATGTGGTTATTAAGTATTTTTTTTAAACATAACTTTTTTCAGATATTTTAGGTGAGGTGTCTTTAAAAGAGAAGTTCAGCCACTTGGAACTCACCAGACTTGTCAATCATATCAGACAATCAGTGGAGTTTTCAAAGCACAGCGTACCCCTTAAAAGAAAATCCCCAGATGCTGCAAACCACAAGGCTAAGAATGGCTATCACAGGACACCACTCCAGAAATTCATGCTTCCATCAGATTTCGAAAGTTTGTGTGGTGAGGATGCTGATGACAACTTCAAGAACCTAGTCGGAGAAACTCTTGATGTCCTGGACAGTGATGATTGTCAGAATGTGTTGAAGATGTGTTTGGATGCTGGATTTGCTCATGTTATTCATAACATGATTCCCTTCTTCCAAGTTGAGGAACTAGGTAAGTTTGTGTAACAATAATATTATTATCAATCCACAAGTGCCCATTGGATGTAAGATAGTACTGTAGATAGCCGACAAGGCACATAGCACCAAGTTGGCTATAACCATCTCATATCAAACGCAAGTGGAATTATTGTTTTATTAAAAATTTTCTCAAAATATAGCTCCTTAGAATCACACATATGCTTACCATTTATAATAACTCATATACCATGATGGCAAAGCCGTTGAAATCTCTTGTGTTGCATAATCCAATGATCCAGTTCCACTGAAGGGTAGATTTCAAATAACATGCAAAGCAAAAATGTCAGAATATTAAGCAGTCCTCGAGCAGATAAGGAGTCCTGTTAGTGAGTCTCGGCATATACATTGTAAAACACAGTTAATAAAAGTAGAAAAACTTTTGTTAGACATTTAGCATGTATATTTTACTGCTGTATACTCTCACTTGTGATTTGTATTCTGACTCACCCTACATTAACAGACGCACCAACTGAGAATACAGCAAGACTCATGAAAATACAAGGCAATGCCACACAGAGAGATGTCTAATATAATAAGATACATAAATCTACTGGCCAACATTTACCATGCTGATGTCTAAGAAATAGGAAACGTTTTCTGTGTTTCTACAGAGTTATAGCAATGGGTCATTCCAGAAAAAATACACACTCCTAACTGATGGCAAACTGGAAATTCTCGTAGGAGGGGGTTGATGGCTCAGGAAATCCAGGCGGGAGGGGGCTCTAGCAGTCTGGGAAATCCAGTCAGAGGGAGAGGCCAAAAATGCTTGCCATCTGTCGGGGGTGTGTAACCCAATACAAGTTTCAGAGAAAAAGAAACAGCCCAAAGAAAAAAAGGAACAATGTGACTAGGAAAAACGTTTCTGAGTTGGTATCTAGTTATAGTTCTTAACACAGTTTTTAACCAATCACCACATATATTTTCTTTAGACTACTTTCTAAACTCTGATCAAAACACAAGAGGATAGACATCCCTTACAGAATCACATGCATGAACATGCTAAGAACTGTACAAACTTACTAAGCTACAGTTAGGCTATTAGTTTACAAACAATATGATCTAAAATGCAGTGTAACAGTGTGTGTTTTATGTATTCATTTACCTTTCTGTGCCCTCTCTTTAGAACTTGGTGCTGTTGGCGGTATTGAGCCTGAACCATCACTTGATCTTCCGTTGGCCAAAATCATTCCTATCATTAATGGCCAAGTTAACCACATCTTGAGTGAGTCGGAGAACAACTATTTCCAAGACTTGTTCAAGGTTGGCAGTGCAAGGGAATTCGCAGCGAATGTTTATGAGGCATTCAGCCTTGAAGTGGACTAGAAATCATATCCAATGGAATTCATGGTGCCAATGTTTGACATGTTACCGACAAACAGTCTGGGAATTCTCTAAGGCCGTTGGTGAAGATGGGGATCACTGGGTTGGAAGTTCCACTTTCCTGTACACTTCTTCTCCTTCCCCACACCTACCCACAGTTCAAAAGTGCTGTTTGGCTTTTGATTACAACTGTGATCAACTTCTATTTTCTCCTTAATACATTACATAGAAAATCAAGCATACATCTGATGAGAATAAGAAAACTGAACATGCAGAGGGATTGAGATATATATTGAAATTTCCTAATTGGCACTTAAAGAAGTTTGAAAGGAGGCCACTTGTTCATAAATTAATGTATTGGTATCTGTTTATTTTTGTAGCTCATATTGTGATACTGATCTCATATGGTGTTAGGATTGTTAAAATAATCTTTA
>OMLO01004892.1_pt1 | contig 11222 bp, 8 predicted proteins | sample 1674811 | NCBI WGS metagenome assembly OMLO01 (sample SAMN06265003, study PRJEB25207) | coral metagenome | isolation source: Coral host | place: Mexico:La Bocana,Puerto Morelos, Mexico | collected 2008-11-13 | reverse complement strand
CCATTTTTGGGGGGATTATATAACATGCCCACCTCTCTCCCGAAAAAAAAAAAAATCGTAGCTTCTCACCCGATAAACCCAACCATTTTTGCAACCCGCAAGACAGGCCCGCTCCGTTGACTGGAAGTTGGCCTGAACCAATGGAACTGTGAACCTGATTTTTGTCGTTTTGCTCCAGGCAGAAAGCTGGGTTTTTTCAAGCATGGAAGCCCTTGGATCTTCTCTCTGTAGAAAGCGATCAAGCCCTTGTGATTCACAAAGCAAACAGAAAACAACAGATTTTGCTTGGTAAGGCAGGAGGGCTGAATCAACACTGAAGTGATGAGAGAAACCCTCTTGTTATGAGAGAAAAGCTTGTGCTGAAACCCTTGGATGGTGAAAAAAAACAAAGGGAATCGGAAGTGATGAGCTGGTGAAAATGAGAGATTCAATGTTAAAATAAGATAACAAAATGTTGTTTCGAATTGATTTTGCGCCAGCTATTTAAAAAAATATCGTGTTTTTTTGTCTGGGGGCAACTTGGGGCCCCCCCAGAAACTCGCCTTACAACGTGTCTAACCAAACCTCAGCCATGAACCACCTTTGAACCATCGACCTGAACTTCTGAAAATCTTGATTCTTACACTCTCCAGAATCAACAGTTCGCACCTGCCAGGAGGCCTTTTTAAAAGGAAACTCATCTTCCAACCCCACTGTTTCAGGTGCTATGTTAGTTTCAAGGAGGGTATTCCTTTTCTGGTTAGTCTTCATGGGAATCCAACGCTCCTCCCCCGCCGCTCCAAGGGATGATCCCACCTGATGGTATCTTCCATCGGTCCTTGATACTGTTGATGCTTCAGAAATCCCAAACAACCGCCTGGTATGTATAAAACCTTGTTAAAAGAATGGGATAAACTACCGTTCCCTCAACTGGTTTGCAGGATTTTGGAACCATCAACAGTACTTCTAAGGTTCATTGGTAAGCATTCTGAATCTCAGGTGTTTTTCTCGTTTTTCTTTAAGAACTTTCTTATTGTCTTATTGTTGATGCTTCAAAATTCCGTAAAAAAACAGTTCAGGTTGGTAGGTTATCCTATTGACAACCTGGTTTTATACATCGGTGATCAACAGGTTTCAATAGCAATATTCCTGATGACTTGCCATGTTTGATCTATCTCAACTGGTTGACACTTAGTTCTTCTATCAGTCCTTCTGAACAAATCCCCCTGACAAACTGTGAAAAATTCAAGAAACCTGGAAATTCAGGGGAAGGAACGACCATATGTACCAGGGTCTAAACTCCTTATATTGGGGATGGTCATCCCACCGTCAATAGGAATCCTTATAATTATTGGTATATAAACCCCTACTATTCGGTTGATGGCCATCCCCTATTACATGGAAATACGAGGAGTTTCGACCCTGGCACATGTCAACAAGTTTGCTTCCACGGCAATTATTCCAGCAGGGCCAAAAAAACACATGTCCAAGGCTCCATAACAACAACACCTTTCTAGCGTTCAACATGGCTTTAAAAAAAACACCACGAGATAGCAGATTCTCCTCCCAACAAATCAAACGTCAAAAACGTCATGGTTTTTTTACATGAAGACGTTACTGATGCGTTTGTGATCCTGCAATCCGAAATTCCAAGCATTTTGTTCCATGGGATGGCATCTTTGGTTGTAGCTTTGAACTGTTTCTTGTGAAGGCAATGGTTCACAGAATCATCCAAGTGAAACAAGCTTTGTAAAAATATCTGCTTGGGGTTCCAAAATGCTTGTGTGGCTGCTATGACTGATACCAGTATATTTTGGAAGACGACGCTAACACAGAAGTGTGGCAAGTTCATCCATTTCTGTCATGCAGAAGTGTAGCATTCTTTGATTCCTCTTGCACTTTCATATATTCAAACGACCCCCAAAAGAAAACAGAGGCTACAAGACATCACACCTAAAAGACCTTTAATTTACAGCGCAAGACGTGCAGGATTTATATCTTTCCAAAAGCTGCATTTTAGGCATGTCAAGAAAAGGAAGTGTGTGCCTCGAGCCAAAACACAGCAGGAAAGACACGTCGAAGTTTCAGCACCCTGGCAAAGCCCTAAAACAACCCAATCGTTCGGATTGGAAGTTTGGATGAAAAAATCTTTGTCATAAAAAACGATTGGATGTCATCTGACTGAAAAAAATTGTGTGCACTTGTTTTTTTTGATTTTTGATAGGTAAAACGTCCTTTTTGTATGAGGGGTTGGGGAACTGGGGAGTAACTTCTTAAATATTGGAAGGGTGACTCTTAGGGAAATCCATGATCGAGTCCATCACGTTATAGCCAAAGTGGAGACCCATGGAATGGTTCTCTCAAATGCTTACCGTTTTGTCGAAACGTTTTTTTTCACAACGAACTATATATATGGGTAGGTTAGTTATACCAAACCTACATATACATATATATATATATATAAAGGTGTATGTATAGATATATAAAGATCCATATCTATATCAATATCTATACTCTCCCATCTACTCATCACTGAGTGATAAGGTTTGGATACCATGCACCCAAGTTGTGGGACAAACAGACCTGCCTTTCATTGGGTCAATGTGGAATCTCCTGAAAGCAAATGGCCCAGCCATGCGAATCGGTCCGACCGCGGAAGGCGAATCAAAAAAAAATGGGCCAGGGATTCCTGAAACTATTCTACCGAAATAGTTCATAGGAATTCTCAATAAGGTTTTTTTTTTGATCATCCTTGCATAGGGTAGTGAAATTGCCTAATGTAACCCTTCTGAGGGGGACATTTGCGTGGCTCATATCGACGGTTTACTCAAACATCTCCACATTGGGGTGAACCAGCCTAACTACGTGTGCTGTGCTCAAGCAACGAGTGTCACACGTTCCCACACTTTAACGAGGTTGAACCTTCCCTGCTCCTACAGCTAGAGGTAGAAAATATTCTTTCATGGAATTCCGAACAGGGTTTGCAACTAATGGATGGTGACCGGCGGTTTCTCTGGTGTATGTGACTGTGAAAGTGTTGTCCATGAAGAAACAAGTCCGATATACTTTTCAGCCGCTCACCATTGATCCCAGAACAAGGGGTTGAAGAATCTTTGAGTCCGCGTTTGTTGAACCACCTGAAAATTCTGCTGGTCAAATTGGAAATCTGACCCCCATAAACACGAACACCAACATCAAGCACCCCAAAATCATTGAAATCATCTGGTCATTCCGTGTAGGATTCCGACTTCCAAAAACCCAAACCGTTGAATCTCCAAAGTTTGAATCTCCACTGTTTGGGTCCATGGCAGCCATCAATAGCCCTAAGGATCATTTGACCCTCCAATGGAAGCGTGTGAACCTGTATTGTAGGGGTCGGTCCTCAAAATAGCCAGTTTTGAGGGGTCAGAATCCTTAGGGAGTTAAAAAAAACATGGAATTTTCCTTGGTCCAAAGGGTACTCCAGGATCTGAACATGGCATTCGATGGACCAAAACGACGAACGGATGACCTTTCCTGATAGCTGGGCCTCTGGGCCCATGCTGATTCTCATCAACGAGTGGTGACTTCAAACCTTAATGAAAAATAGCACTAATTATTCATACAAGATGGGCCTCGGATCCAGTTAAAAAACTAAGCTTATAACTCCATTTATCGGGGTTATAATACCTCCACTTGTAACGATCGGCTCGGGGACCATCTTGTAAAGGGATGGAATAATTCCAAAGTAGAGAAACCCCCATGCGTGACAAGAACCCCCCCAAAAAAAACTGCTGCGCTCCAGCCACCCATCTTTCCGTTTTTGCAATCATGCGGTTTCAGCTGTGCTGGCGCAAGGAATGCACCATGCCTGCGCAAATCTTAGGACTCCTTATACTCAGCCACTGGCTGTGGCAAGTCCACACAAGAAGCAAGAAACTTTTTCCTTAAGATCACTTCAGCAAAGTCTTGCAAGCATTCACAAACAGCTTGCTCACTTTTCCACTTGGCACTCTCATTCAACTTGTTGGTGGACAACATTTGAGAATCTATATCTAGCAATGTGACAGAAGACTTACGCCAATGTTGAAATGTCCAGCGAACCATGCGTCCCTGCACGGTACTCGGGAACCACATAGAGCCCGGCTCAGGAAATTCGCACACCGTCATGTTCAAGAAAGGCTGACAAGACGACTCGTTACACATCAAATCCGCCAGGAAAGGACAGTCTTCGAAGAGGCAACAGTCGCTTGGACAGGCTAACATGTTGCAACGTTGCATCCTCTTTTCTGTGCGTTTCAGTGAAGCTGGGCAATCCTCCAGGGGGTGTTTGGGTAAGCTTTCGAAAGAAAAGCTGGAATGGATGAGTTGACAAAACATCTACCCACCTAAATCTATGGCTTCAAAATGTTCCAAACCAAAACGGATGTTGGAAGAGTACAAAAATATCCCCAAGAAAAGGTGTCCCTTTGGCATCGAAATTTGGAATCAGACCTAAGTTAAATGAATTGTAAAGCAGGGACTGTAAGATACTACAAGCACAATGTGGACAGGACTTCAAAAGCCGTCCAAGATGAGAAGTTGCCATCATCACTTTGAGTAGCAGGGAAGACTAGCTGCTGTGGAGAGGGTGAATCGGACACACACATTTTTCCTACAAAATTCGTTGTCCCAACGCGTTTCAAGCTCTCACAGTGACCCTATCCGACAAGCCAAGCGGTAGCAGTTTGGGAGCAAAAAAAACTGATCGTATTTAGCACCCTCCAGGGAACTAACATATCTCCTAACAAGGCACTTTCGAAGATAATTTTCCTTTTCCTAGGTGGAATATGTTAGTTTCCTGGTGGGTACTTGGGTACTGGTATAAGTCCAGCTATTTGCAGGTCCCCAAATTTCACCCTTTTGGCCTGCATAGTTCGCTCTTGCTTTTGATATCCTCCGCCACAGGTAACACTACATGACCCGTCATTGTACCAGTCGCCAAACCGGCATGTTGGAAACGTCTTAGGCTTAGGCCCTTGAAGACGCACAACAAAGACCTGTGCAAATTGGTCAGTTCAAAGCATGGAACGAGGGATGGAATTGATCAAAAATGTCTGATTATGTTAGCTGTCTGTTGATAGGAATCAAGTGCTGGAAAAAATGCAACTGAAAAGCTGTCTGAATACTGCCTTGAGGAACAAACCAAAACCCCCCCCAAAAAAAAGGAAACACAAAAGTCAGCATTGTATCACAATTTGTTGGTTTTCTTTCTTTCCCACACATGTGTTCACAGTCCCTTGTTTGATTTCTCATATTCTTGCGCAGGCGTCAAGTGGTAACGAAATAAGTCTATATCATATTAACAACGTCTATTAAGCTTGGGTGAAAAATTGGGGGGAACCAGGTGGTCACACAAAGATAGTCAAGCAACTGCTATGAGGGCTGCCCCAATAAAAAATAGACATAGCAGACACCGTGCCTCTGGACCAGAAATGCCCAAACATCTGGCACAGTTCCTGTCATTCCTGTCGGATGTGAAAGATGTGAGGCTGCTTCGAGATTCCAAATCTGTGCTTGCAGTGCTTTCACTTCCCAGGTGGTCAAACAAAATTGTGACGCCTTCTAAGCTTCTATGATAAAAATGGACTCCTTGACGATTCTTTGTCTTCATCGACACATCTGCATCAAGTTGGTCTGCCAAGTCAGCGAGTCGCAAATTCTTGCTGTGAGTAATACGATATACCAAGCTCTTGGCAAAGGGGCCATGTCCATCCGAAGGGTTTCCGTCAGACGCAGGTTGATTCGCACCCGTCGACCACAGAGTGGCATAACGACGTTGAAACCACCTGCAAAGCACAGTATGTTTGAAAGATTTTTTTGGGTCGAAGAATCTGTCACAAGTGCATACACCCCTGAAGTTTGACAGGGAATCTGAAAATGGCCCCCTGGAAAAGGAGATCCCTTTTGGAAACTATCTTTTTGAGGTTCTATGTTAAACTTTAGGGTTCATGCACAAAATCCAGCAGCAATTGATATGGCCAATGTCCCAGGAATGAAAATGATCAGGATGGTTTTTCACCATCCCAAGTATTTTGCCACCCAAAAAACAAATCAATATTCATGGCTAGTCCACCTACCACCCCTAACCTACCCCGCCCCTCAAAATAAGGCATATTAATCATATTAACCATAGGCCTAATTAAACCCCTATTTCCGCATCAACCATATCAACATGGGCGTAACTCATAGATCAGATGTGCCATAGGCACTCTTGGCTCGTGAGATTTGGTTTTTTGCTTGCTCAGGGCTTCTATATTTACCTACTTAACAAAATCCTTCAGAAAATGCCCCGGTTGAATAAGAAAATTATCAAATTCAACATCACAAAAACCCTGTGGACAAAAACATCATTTGAAGCACCTGAAATGTGACCTGAAAAACCCTCCCAAAAAGATGTGTATATATATATATACACAAAATCCTGCGTTAAACACACAAAAATTTGTCTTTCCACCTGGCTTGTCTCACATCACTCCCTTGCTGAGCTTCTTGACAAATCTCACTGCGACAGAAATCATTCATCATCAGCACAAAGGAGTTCGCACGACTCTCTAGGCTCAATAACTCATTCAGCAAATAGTCGACTTCAACTGAATTTTCTTCAGAGCCATCATGAAGACCGCTGGCATTTTGTAATTGTAATCTGGCCTTTCCACTCACTGCAATACCATGACCCACCAGGTACAAGATGATTACTTCTGTGTCCTTGGCAAGTGTCTTGTTGTTGCAAATGCGCTTAAAAAGCACCATGAATGAAGCGTTATCGTCTTTTTTCATTTTCACACTTCACCTACTAAATGTCCAAGGTGTCTCGGTTCCTAAGCCGGCATTAGCTCCTACCCTACTACTCTTCATCCATGTCAAACAGCTTGATGAAACATGTGCCTAGTTTGTTTTTCCACCGAGAATCCTCGCGAACGAGTTGTTTAAAATCTTTGAGTGCAGCATGTACCTCCTGAATATTGCGCAAATGACAGGACAGTTGAGTCCTGCAACGTGGAAAAAACAAGCAGCTGCGCAAAGACATGATGCTAATGAACATAAAACTAAAATAGAGCTGTTCTTGTCTTTGCGTAGCAAGTAACGGACAACAGACTGTACACCAAACAAAGGAAAATCACCAAACGGTTTTGTTGCCCTAGAGATTGTTTAACCAACAACTGGACCCTCTTGGAATATGCCGAGAAAAACACATCATTCATGCCACATTGGGGCCACATGTCCTGTAGCCCAGTTGTTGAAAAAGTGTCTCCACAGATGCCGCATCTGAAGCAGCATTTTTCAACTGGTCAAGGGGACTGCTGTAGTTCTGAATGCCGATGGCCAGAAAACAGCGACGGGAGGATGCTGCCATGGCATAAAAGATGATGAGAAAAGCCGCGTTTTTGATTCGACTAAGTGACTAACTTCATTGATGTCTTCAGCTCTTATTGTTGTGTTGTTGTTTTTTTTCGTTTTTGGGTGGAAAAAAATAGAAACAAATGGAAATTCTCAGCCAACAAATGGAAATGATGCATTTTTCTATGGAGCCAACGGCCTCGAGCACCGCTCCAAGTCACAGTGAAACTCAGTTTCCACACTACCCTGGAGAAGATAACTCACAGATCGTGTAATATAGTGACATGATACATATATACATGCATATGTAGTCATGTATCTATAATTCTTATGTAATACTATACACACATACATATGCAGTTTACTTGCCTAAGTTCATATATAATATTAGTTGCCTGGAAGAAAACTCCTTAAAAACCCCTGACCTCCCCCCAAAACGGCTCCAGAATCCATCCTCCAAAAGGTCCACGAACGTCTCCACCAATTCACCAGGTGATTCCGGTGAGGTGACCGGTCAGCATCTCAAAACCTAGCGTTTCGGCTCGGAGTATCGTTTCGGGTCCCGGGCAAAGTCCATCCATGGAGTGAACTCAGCCATTTGCAATTAATGGGAACGGGAACGGGGAACAACCCGGAATCCTTGACGTACGATCACCATGGGAACATTAACCACTGGGGCACGATCCTCCAGTCGACGCAGTGGTTGGATGTGTGGCAAAAAAATGTCATCAAAACCAGACCTGGTCACGTCCGGCATCCATCCGGAGATTGGGCCAAAACACCCAGTCTGTGTATTGGATATTTAGATCTTGCCTATCTTTAAGAAAAAAACATGGCTGCCATGCATATTCCATTCAAGTTCAATTCCTCAACAGCCATTCCATTGAAGCACCGGAACTTGCTGTGTCGGTTTTTCGTTGGAAGACGCTCGAACTTTGGCTACACAGGAGGCACGAGCTCAACCACGGTGTCCCCAAAACCCTATACTTCTTGGAGCTTCCAACCGTTTTGTTGAGGCCATAAAACACCAGCCTCTCATGCAAATCGCTTTGATTTGGGCATCCCTGAGGCTGTATAAATTTTCCTCAGCTGCCTTTGTAAAAAGCCTTTTGCTGTACAGGATTTCGAAAGAACAGATCCGATTTCGTCTCTTTCGGCGAAGGTCTGAGCAAGAAATCCTGGTAGAAAAGCCACGGAAAGGGAGTGCTAAGGAGCAGACCTGCTAAATCACTGCAATGTCTGCTGCACCCTTCCCTTATGGCCTAAATGATATCATCAAATCCATGAATTGATGGGTCGCAAGAGATCAACCTTCTTTTATCAAGTCGAAAATCTCGAGCGATACCTTCGCACGGTTGCCAGCACTTGTGACTGGCCTCACCTGAAATGGAAATGATCAAATGTGACTCTCAAGGATGGTTAATCAGCGATTAACGCAGCAAGCTGCTTGCAAGAAAGGTATCCCCGGGATTCTTTTTTTGGCCATATGCAATTCGCTTGATTTTTCACCTTTTCACCAACCAACCCCATGTGAGTCAACTTGACATTTCGATGGGAATTCTTTCAGAAAATCAAAATTTCGGGCGCCAAAAATCCACGAGTTGCCTTTCCGGCTCCATTGCCTCAATAAGCAAAGCTCTCGGTGCGCAATTTGGCCGCAGGCAACTTGGACGAAGACCACATTTTCAGCGCAGCTTCTTCGAAGGCTTTTGGTCCACATACGAAACCCTCCACATCGTCGTGGCTTTCCGTGAAGGGTAAATGTTCCTCCAGGAAGCTTGGAGTCATCAGGGGATTGAAATAAGGGTGTGGGGATATGGATCGAAAAACTCCTCTTTGGCATGCGGAAATGTTTGTTTTTTCAAGAAGATTACTTTGTGATTTTGAGGATTCTGGGGTTCCAAATAGCTCCTCAGTTAGTAGGAAAATACATTAAATCCCTGGATGTGTTAATTGAAAATCCCTAGTCAAACAATGGTCTTTATGGGAAAGCCACTAAAAATAATAAAAATAATAGTCTTCGTACAATAATTGAATGAATCCAGATGTTTTGGCCCCAACTTGCAAAATCCTCTGCTTTTTTGCACATGCGTGCTAAAGCCCTCAGCCCTTCAACTAAGTCACAGAGTGTATCATTGAAAAAGTACCCAGGACGCTTTTTTGGCGTTTTTTGCTTTTCATTGCCAGAATTGAAAAGCGCAACAAACCATCTACTCCAATCCGACAGAAAAAAAACACCAAAAACACTCCCCCAAGTTTTGATGAATGGAACCTAAAAGTGATGGTTTTCCAAAATTAGAAGCTTCAAAAAAACGGGCTGCCATTTTCAGGGTGAACCAAAAGTGAAACTTGGGGAGAGTTCAACTTCACCCCTCAACCCACAGGTAAGTCCCTTAAGTAGGGCAACATTCCCCTTCCAAATGGCCGAACTTCATGGCGGCTATAAATGGGAAGGTGATCCCAACTGGCATCATCCTTGCCCTCAGCCCCCAACTCTCACCCCAACACAGCCGCCGACCTTCAAGGAGTCCAAACGACCAGACAAAAACTGCACTTCCTTCAATTCTCGCAGACCTTTGACCTCAGGAATCATGTCGTGTGAAGAAACCCTTTCACCATTTAAATCTAGTTGACCAACTACACCCTAGAAAATCAAAATGTTGAACTCCTATACACTTCAGAAAAAAGGCATGGAACCTGAAAATCAGGCCTTTAAAAAGGAAAATCATCTTCCAAACTTGCGTTTTTGGGCTCCATGTTACTTTTCGGGAGTGTATATAAATATACAGTACATGGACGAAATTATACATATGTATATATATGTACATATATAATATATGTTCATCTATTTGCACTGCAGTCAACCCCGCAGTATATCATCCCCGCAGTCACCCATAGCTGACCAGAAGAAGCTTACAACTTGTTTCCCAGCTATTGCTCAGAGCTGCCAAGGATACCTGGTAAGAATTCATGACAAATTCAAAAGATCTACCTTTGCACAAATGTGTGTCTAAAAGCCCTGGAATTTTTGGTACATGAAGAGTCAATGAACCCTGGCCCTAATCATTAGGGATTTCGGATTTTACGGGACTTTTTGGGACGTCAGGCCATTTACTGCTCATAATCTTAGTTCCCATCAAAAAAAAACGAATCTCCAAATGAGAACTCATGGTTTTATATGCTAGTGTAGTATGTATTTATGTATTTAGAAAAAAAATATATATATATATATATGATATATATATATATATATATATATATATTGTATATATATTTGTAACTTGGAGGCATTCTTAAGGTGCAAGCAGCCCACTTCATAACCAACCATTCTTTTGATATCCAAAACTTCCCTGTGTCAACTCCCATCACTTTTCCGAAAATCGGGACCGCCTTGGACCGCCTTGGGAGCCCGAGGCGCCGAATTTTGTAACTGATCAATCATGTACTCGGCATCCTTGTGGGTGATGTTGATCACCTGAAGGGCATGAGGAAGGAAATTCACCGGATCGGATCATCACCCGTGTTATACTGTAAAGAATCCCAGGGGAAGCGTACTGGCTGAAAGGAGGAACTTCTTCCAAATGCAACAAAAAAACAGATTGGACAACAACAACAACAACAACAACAACAACAACAACAACAGCAACAACTCCTTCCGATTCAACTCCCCTTACATCATCAACAATCCTCCCCCTCTTCCCTAAGCAGAGCTACTATCTTCAGCTTCGTGTCAGGTGCCACAGCGCGAAGGTCGCTGCGGACCCTATTGAGCAAAAAGCCCAAAAACGCCGCGTTTTTCAGCTCCTGGGGGGCTGCGGTTTTCAGGGATGTTTTGAAAAAAAAGCGCTCTTGACGTTTTTTGGGGGAGGTTAGTCGGTTAGTTT